>Ga0075152_10000881_pt1 | contig 21743 bp, 18 predicted proteins | sample JI61114C2DNA_FD_70964 | JGI IMG/M metagenome (GOLD analysis project Ga0075152, IMG submission 70964) | Wastewater effluent complex algal communities from Wisconsin, to seasonally profile nutrient transformation and Carbon sequestration -... | ecosystem: Engineered > WWTP > Effluent > Algae...
CAGGCCGGGCTTTCCACCGACCGCCCCCTCCAGGGCCAGCCGGAGTACACCTTCAACACGAACCTCACCTTCGACCACGAAGACAGCGGCATCACCGCCAGCGTGCTGCTGAACATCACCGGCCAGATGCTCTACACCGTGGGCGGGCGCTTCGAGTCCAATCTGACGCCTGACATTTATCAGAAGCCCTTCACCTCGGTGGATCTCTCCATCACAAAGAAACTGAGTGAGCACTGGAGCCTGAATTTCCGCGCCACCAATCTCCTCAATGAACCACGCCAGCGCGTGTTCGAAGGCGGCCTGCCCTTCTCCATCACTCAAGTCGGTACAGGCTACAGCCTCGGCCTTTCAGGCAAGTGGTAGCCTTCCCAGAGCTCTGATTTTCCAGTCCACGATCACCTCCCCACACTGTTTTTTCTCACCCGCCCACGGAAAAACCTCGTCATGGCGGCGAGGGCTTCTACTAACTGCGGCGAAGTAATGCTTTGTGCGTGACGTCTCGGTCTGTGGTCAGTAGCCTGCGCGGAAATCATGCTCGCAGATCCGCTCGATCAACCTGCTGACATCCGCACGCTGCACGCACTCAGACGTGCTGGCGTGCTTGATGATGCGACGCTGCATCTCGCGCTCGGGCATCTGCAAACTCGTGGCGACTGGCTGGCCTGGGCGAGGCTGAATCTGATGGTGATCGGCGCGCTCCTGATGCTGTCAGGCGTGGTCTTTTTCTTTGCCTACAACTGGGCGGACATGGGACGCTTTCAGAAGCTGGGCCTGATCTTCGTGGCGCTCGCGGGCCACGCGCTGGGTGCTTGGTGGCTGGGTCTGGGCAAGCTCTCCGGGCAGGTCATGCTGGCCTCCGCCAGTGTTTTCACGGGCGTGTTTTTGGCTGTTTTCGGGCAGATCTATCAGACGGGGGCAGATGCCTATGAGCTGTTTGTCGGATGGTCGGCCCTCATCCTTCCCTGGGTGATGATCGCGCGCTTTGCACCACTCTGGATGTTTTGGCTGCTGGTGGTGGAGGTGGGGGCCGGTTTGTATTGGGAGCAGGGGCCTTGGGATTGGCCAGACGAGGGGCTTGGACTCTTTTTTGGTCTGCTGAATGCAGCGGCGCTGATCCTGCGGGAGTCGCTGATGTTCCGTGGCTTTGGCTGGCTCTCGGGCGAGTGGCTGCGTCTCCTGCTTTTCGTCAAAATGGCGACGGCTTTAAGCTGTGGCGTGATCTTCAGCATCTTGGATAGGAGCACCATACCCTTGGCCGGAGCACACATCTGGATCGGGCTGCTCGTGCTGGCTGCGGGCTATTATCATTACCGGTATCGGCAGCGTGATTTTGCCTGCGTCTCTCTGGCGGCGATGAGTCTGACCGTGGTGTCGATCACCTGGATTTGTGAGAGGCTCAGCAAAATCAGCAGTGATGATCTCGGCATGGCTCTGGTGATGGCCTTGGTCATCGTCGCTGGCACCGCCGCTCTCACGATGTGGCTGACGCGAGTTCATCAACAAATGATCCAGGAGGCCCGCTCATGAAAACCTCCGCGCCTACTTGGAGGGAACTCCTCCATCAACTGCCCGTGGATGAGTCCATTCATCAAGCTGTGCGGACGCATCTGCTCCACGATGAGGAGAAAAAAGGCCCGCCCTGGTTTCTCGCCCTCTTCGCAGGTGTTGGCGCTTGGATCGCAGCGCTGTTCGTTCTGGTGTTCTGCGCATTCTTCATGGGAGAGTTCCTGAGAAGCGGGGGTTGCGTGGCTGTGGGTGTCATTCTTTTCATCCTCGCCAGCCTTCTGAGCCGGAAAGCAAAGAATGTCTTTGGGCAACAGTTTGCACTGGCATGTCTGCTGAGTGGCAATGCATTGATTCTCGCGGGAACAGCCATCGTCTTGGACTCCGAACGCATGATCGACGTGTTGTTCGTCGTGCAAAACATCGTCGCGCTCGCCACCTTCTTTTCTTATCGAGGTGGGCTGGGCGTTTTCCTGACACTGCTCGCCGTGCCACAGTCGGCCATCGCGTGGTGTTTGGAGATGCAGAGCGCGCATCCGCTGCATCTCATCGTCGCCGCGCTGGCTGTCGCGGTCGTCGGGCTCGGCCTGTGGAGCAAGCGCCCGCGTGCTCTTGATCCTGCGGCGTATGCGGCAGTTGTCGCCCTCCCTATCAGTCTGCTGACGATGGAGATGCTGCGCGGTGAAGGCTGGTTTTCATTCGCGAAAACCACCACGCCACTGTGGCCTTCCAGCATCGTGCTCGCCGTTGCCGTGGTGGTTTGGATCAGGCATGGCATTGCGGCGAGATCCTGCTGGCAGGAGACGTGGTTCAGGCTCGTCGTGGTGGTGCTGGCGGTATTGGGACTCTTCACCTCTCCGGGCGTGCTGGTGGCGCTGCTGCTTTTGATCATGGGCAGGAGCCTGGGCGAGCGCGTGCTGATGGGCCTCGGCTATGTCTTCCTGCTCGTCTTCCTGAGTTTTCATTACTATGCGCTGGATGTCAGCCTCGCTCATAAGTCCTGGGTCATCGGCGGCAGCGGGTTTATCCTCCTGATCACCCGATGGGCGGCGGATCAGCTCATTCATTCTGAAAGCAAGGAGGTGGGCGCATGAGCAGGTTCATCCTCATCGGTTGGGCCGCCGTGCTGCTGCTCATCCTCTCCTGGCTCGTCTGGCAAAAAGAGCAGACGGCCGCTCATGGGCGCGTCGTGTTACTGGAGCTGGCTCCGCGTGATCCGCGCTCTCTCATGCAGGGCGACTACATGGTCCTGACGTATCGCCTGCCCGATGCGCTCCAGCAGCAACTCACCAGTGCCAAGCCACCCCAACATGGGCACGTCATCTTAAAGCTCGACGCCAAAAACATCGGCACACTCCAGCGTCTCGATGATGGCACACCCATCGCTGCCGACGAAATCCGCCTGCGCTTCCGCAATCGCCAGGGCCGCCTGCGACTCGGTGCGGAGTCCTTTTTCTTCCAGGAAGGCGATGCAGGCAAGTATGCAGCCGCCCGCTACGGCGAGCTGCGAGTCGATGCCCAGGGCAACAGCGTCCTCATCGGCCTGCGTGATGCCAATCAAGTACAGATCGGGAGACCAGTCATCCGCTGAGTCGCGCGGAAAAACCTGTGTGAGCCAAGAAAATCCTCGTATCCAAGAGCGCGCCCGCTAGCGTCCGCGCTCGAAATGAAAATCGGCAAAACCTTCATGGGAGCGGCACTCGCAGGGTGCTTTGGCGGCGCGTTTACGGCAGATGCGGCGGACAGCACGCTCGTCGTTTTAAAAAGTGGGTCGGTGATGCAGGGGCAGGTCCTGCGTGAGCGCGATGACTCGGTCATGCTGGATCTCGGCTTCACCGTGATCAGTGTGCCGCGCGCAGAGATCGCGACGCTGGAGAAGGCGACCAAAGCCGCCACGACAACAGCCAGCGCGACGCGCAGTGAAGACATTTATTTTGTGGAGCCGAATCGCGAGGCTCTCGCGGTGGAAAAGAACGTGGAGCGTGTGGCAGAGGCGGTGGTGCAGGTGCAGACGTCCTCGGGTCTCGGCTCCGGCTTCATCATCAACAAACTCGGCTATGTCGTCACAAATCAGCACGTCATCGCGGGTGAGCGCGAGATCACCGTCGTCGTGTATCGGAAAAAGCCCGGCGGGCTGGAGAAGCAGGCTTTTACCAAAGTGAAGATCATCGCCATGAACGGCTTCCTCGATCTCGCCATCCTCCAGATCGATGACCCCGCTGCGGAGAGCCTGCCCTTCGTGCCCATCGGTGATTCCGATGCGCTCACCCAGGGGCAGCAGGTCTTCGCCATCGGCAGTCCGCTCGGCCTGGAGCGCAGCGTCTCGCAGGGCATCGTGAGTGTGAAGGCACGCGAGACACGCGGCACCTGGTGCATCCAGAGCACCACACAAATCAACCCCGGCAACTCCGGCGGTCCGCTCTTCAATTCACGCGGCGAAGTCGTCGGAGTGAACAACATGAAGATGGCCGGTGTCGGTGTGGAGGGCCTCGGCTTCTCCATCCCGGCGAACGTCATGAAGCCCTTCCTGAAAAACCGCGACGCCTTCGCCTTCGACCCCCGCAACCCGAACGCCGGCTTTCGCTATCTCCCGCCGCCAGCACCGCCCACGAAAACGGAAACACCACCGACTGAATGACGAATCCCTAAATCCGAATGACGAAAGAAGTACGAATGACAAAACATTAAACGACGCGCTCATTGAAGTCCGTCATTCGAGCTTCGGGCTTCTTTAGTCATTCGGGAATTCGTCATTCCTCACTTTAAACTCTGCCAAAACTCACCACTCCATTTGCCCATGAAATCCCCCCTCACCCTCCTCGCCGCCCTTTGCCTGCTGGTGCCAGCAGCACACGCTGAAAAGCTCGAGCAATGGCTCAAGATCCTGCCGAAAAACACGCTCGGCTACATCGCCATCAAGAGCGCCCCTGAACTCATGGCTGACTGGGAAAAAAGCGGCTACGGAAAGATGATGGCCGATGAGGAATTCAAGAAATGGACCGCACCCATGTATAAAGATGGCGAGGCTGTCTGGGACAAGGAATTGAAGGAAAGCACGGGCGAAGGGCTCGAAGCCAATCTCAAACGCATTCAGGGCTCCGTGCTCATGGCCTTCGCCGCTGATTCACCGAAGGATTTCGAGAAGACGGACAACAACAGCCCCTTCCTGATTCTCATGGAGACGGGTGATCAGCAGGCAAAGGTGGGAGAACTCCTCGCCAAGGAAGTCGATGAAGACATCGCCGAGGACAACACGCTGAAAAAAATCACCAAGGATGTCGCCGGTGTGCCACTGCAGGTGCTCGCAGTCTCTGAAGAAGCGGAAGCCAAATGGAAACAGGCTTATGCCTTCGTGGATGATGTCCTCGTGATCGGCGATAAACCCGCCCTGCTCGAATACTTCATCGCCGCCCTCAAGACTGGCACCGCCGAGGCCTCGGACATTGTCCCCAGCCATCTCACCCGTCACGCGCAGCTCACCGATGGCACTGCCGACATCTCCATTTACACCAATGGCGAGGTGCTCATGCAGTGGCTCCAGGATGGTCTGAGTGAGACGATGAAAAATGGCAAATCCCAAATGCCGATGGACCCGAAGATGATCTTTGAAGCCCTGGGCACCAAGGAATTTCAATCCTTCGGCGTCGGCATTGATCTGAGTGACAGTCAGTCGAGAGTCGATGTCACTCTTCTTCATCCGGCAAAACCCACGGGCTTTCTTTCCCTCTTCCGTGGCAGCAGCACGGAGGTATCTCTGCCAGCCTTCATCCCTGCGGACGCGCTGGCCGGACAAGTCTCGCGCCAGAGCCTGGGGGACATCTGGGACGGCCTGCTCGGCATGGTAAACAAGCTCGGCCCTCTCGCCATGATGGCCACCATGCAGGTCGGCCAGATCGAGCAGCAGATGGGTTTCAAAATCAAAGAAGATCTTTTCGGCAGCCTGGATGATGAGTTTGTGCAGGCCTCAGATGGCACCGCCACCGAACAGAGCCAGGTCGTCGGCATCAAGGTGAAGGATCGTGCCAAACTCGCAGGCGCACTCGATGGCCTGAAGCGTTTCATCGGCCAGGGTTTCGGTGCGGCTTTTGAAGAGAGCGACTACCTCGGCTACACGATCAGCACTTACAAAGCCAGCCAGGCCGCCGCAGCGGGTGCCGCCTCCACCGAGATCGCCTACTGTCTCGCAGATGGTTATCTGCTCTTCAGTACTGGCAAACAAGAGTTGCTCAAAAAAGTGCTCGGACGCATGAAGGAGCCCGGCGGCCCCAGCATCTGGGAATCTGCCCGCACTCAGGACCTCATCTCCATGCTGCCGAAGGGCTACAACGGTGTCGGTGTATCAGATGCCAGCAAGCAGTTGCTCATGGTGATCGATGCCATGACCACGGTGCAAAAGCAGGCTGCTTCCACGAAAAAGAAAGCCCCTGCCACCAAGAAAGGTCCGGGCAAAGGCTCGAAAGCCGCCACTGACGATGCCACCGAGGAGTGGTTCGACCCCGCCGCACGGCCATCGGAAGACATGTTCAAGAAGTACCTCGGCACGGAGGTCAGCGGCACCTATTCCCACCCTGACGCCGTGCATTTCCGCATGCTCTCGAAGCCTGTGGAGTGAGCCTTTTTAATAATCCCGAAACGGACCGCGCGGCTCGGTGGCATCCATCTCCCTGCGCCAGGCGGCGAATCTCTCCTGCATCATCTTCGCGATCTCAGGCTTCTCCTGGGAGAGGTCGTTCCTTTCGCCGAGATCCGTGCTGAGATCATAGAGCCCATTCCCTTTCGCGGACTCCAGCCACTTCCAGTTTTCAAAGCGGGCCGCTTTGTCACCTCGCCTCTGCCAGAACATCTCAGAGCGTGAGGACTTCGCCTCGCCTTGCAGGACGGGCAGCATGTCGAAGCCATCCAGCTTCACGCCTTCAGGTGCTTTGGCTCCGGTGGCGGCGAGGAGGGTGGGCACGAGTTCGAGGCTGGTGAGGAATTCATCGGTAACTTTGCCCGCAGGCACTTTGCCGGGCCACCGCATGATGAAGGGCACGCGCAGGCCGCCCTCCCACATGGTGCTCTTGCTGCCTTTGAGCGGGGCATTGCCACCATTGCCGCTGCCGCCGTTGTCGGACATGAAAAGGAAGATCGTGTTATCCCTCTGACCGGCTTTTTCCACCGCCTCCATGAGCGCGCCGATGGCCTCGTCCATGCATGTCACGGCACCACAGTAGCGGGCGAGACGCTCATCCTCCACCTTGCCACGATACATGGCTGCATACTTCTCCGGCACCTGCACTCCCTCGGCCTTCTTTTTCTCACCCACCACCGTGCCTTCGCCAAACGTGGAGGCGCTGTGCGGCGCGTTGAAGGCGAGGTAGAGGAAGAAAGGCCTCTGCCCGACGTGCTCATTTAAAAAATAGAGTGCCTCCCGGCGGAAGACATCCGTGACATAGGTGCCCCTGTCCTCCTCCGTGCGCACATTGCCACGAAACAGCGACGGCACGCTGTAGCGCTCGTGCGTGTAGTAATCGATGCCGTTGTTCCCGTGGCCGTAGAAGAAATCGAACCCACGCTGGAGTGGCAGATACCGCTTCGCCTGACCCATGTCCCACTTGCCGACACAGCCTGTGGCGTAGCCAGCCGTCTTTAGCATGTCGCCTATGGTGATTTCACGCGGATCGAGCCCGAGAGTCATCTCCGGTGATACCGCATACTCTTCGGGGCTGAATTTGTGCCCAAAGTTCACCATGTCATTGCGCACCATGTCGTAGAGCCCATTGCGCTGCGGATACCTCCCCGTCAGCACACTGCCACGCGAGGGCGTGCAGGCCGGCCACGTCACATAAAAACTCGTCCCCCGCACCCCTTCCGCCGCCAGTTTATCCAGATTCGGCGTGATCAAAGGCTTGCTGCCGATGCTGCCGAGGTCCGGGTAGCCCTGATCATCACTGATGATGAGCACCACATTCGGCGCAGCCGAGACGAGACGAACAAGCAGAAGTAGAGCAAGGAAGAGGCGCATGATCCAAACGAACGATGGCCGTGGGGAGGCTTATCTCAAAATCTGATCGTCACCTGCGCGGCCAGCATGTGATCCCCCTCCTGATCTCGCCCCGTGCGCTCGGCGAGGCTGTATTGCAGCTTCGCCTGGAGGTTCCGGCTCAAACGATGCCCGAGGGCGAGATCGAGACGCCAGCCATCACGGTCCCATTCGCGGCTGGTGCCGGGGATGTCGCCGAACCAGCTCTGGTTCCAGCGCGCCGCCAGCCAGGTCATTGCGCCCAGCTTGCGCTTCGCCTCGATGAAACCGCTGACGACGCGCCCGCCGCCCACATTGGGCACCTCAAAACGGCTCGTCATCAGCTCTCCCCAGAGCTGCCAGTGCCCGTGCGCGTAGCCCGCATCGACACCGAAGGTCGTTTGATCGTAGTCTCGGTAACTGCGGCCTGAGGGCAGAGTTGGCTGTGATTCTTCGAGCAGGTATGGCCCGTGGCTGAAGGAGGTGCCGAAGGTCCACTCCGGCGCTGGCCGCAAGCCGAGGCGGCCTGTGTAGGTCGTGGAGTCCCAGCCATTTTGCACCGCATCCCAGGCATCGGGTCGTGATGAGATGGCGGCGTTTTTCACCTCCAGCGCATAGTCCAGATGCTCCGTGCGGCCAAAGATCGAGACGCCCGATGCATAAGATGGTCCCCACAAGATCGGCACCCAGGTCTGACGGTTCTCTGCCATGCTTCGGCGACCAGAAAAACCTGCCAGTGGTGCCGCCATGTTGTCTGTGATCGGCAGCATGTCGCTGTAGGCCGCAGGTGCAGTGACGAAAGGATTGTCCCATGACAAGCGGCGCGGAGTCCAGGCACCGAAGGCAGTGGCAAACTTGCCAGCACGAACGTTGAGCACATTGCTTTCGAGTGGCTTCCACTCCACAAAGTATTCATCCAGCCGCGTCTCGCCATCCACGGCAAAGCCTGGATCAAAGCCGCGATCCGTGCGCATCTGCACATGCGCTCGCCAGTGGGAGGTCATCTGGAGATCCAGCAGCAGCGTGAGCCGTGGATTGAAGAACACCTCATCATTTGTCTCCACCAACCCCAGTGCCTGCTCCTCTGGCAAATAGGCTTCCAAGTCCAGGAGTCCAGACACATCCGCACGCCATTCCCCGTCCGCGCTGCTGAGTGTCAGAGCATCGTCGAGCGATTCCAGAACACCCTGCGCTTGCAGCGAAGAGAGCAGAAACAAGAAGAGGAAGAAGCGTGTCATAGCAAAAGACTATGGGCGATGATGGGATCACTAAAACCCTTGAGCTTAAGAGGTTCTGTCGGAGTCGATGGCGTGCTTTCAGGCAAGGCGGCGCGGGTTTGATCATCGATCACGATCTCGCCAGCCGCTGCCACACTGCACAGACGTGCAGCCAGATTCACTCGATCACCCACGGCGGTGTAGTCGGCCCGATTTTCTGCACCGAGACATCCGGCCACCACCTTGCCCGTGGCGATGCCAAAGCCGATGCCGAGTGGCTCATGCGTCAGCTCATTCAGCCGCTCACGTTCGGCCAGCATCTCCTGAGCACAAAGCACGGCATCAGCGGCGTGGGTCGGGTTGTCCATCGGCGCACCGAAGAGGATCATGATGGCATCTCCAGCGAACTGATTGATCACGCCATGATGCCGATACACGACCCGCGTCAGCGCGGACATGTGCTTGTTCAGCAGCTCGATCACCTCGCGCGGATCACGCCCAGCGCTGAGTGCCGTGTAGCCACGGATATCGCAGAAGATGATGGTCACATCGCGCAGCTCGCCGCCGAGCGGAATCCTCCCCGCCATGAGCTGCTCTGCCACGCGCTGATCCGCCACCATGCTGAGCACAGAGTGATAGCGATCCTTCAGCGCCAGCCCGGCCGCCATCTCTTGAAATGCATCCGCCAGATGCTGCATCTCCAGCGTGGGGCCGGGTGTGATCGCTGGCTGAAAATTGCCCTGCTGGATGTCATGCGTGGCACTCACGAGACTGCGAATCGGCTGCGTTATTTGTTTGGCAAACATGAAGCCCACGAACGAAGCGAGCAAGATGGCGACCACACCAAGTGCGACGATTTTAAAGATCAAAATCCGCTGCTGGGACTCAAAGCCCGCCAACGAAACGATGGAGACATAGTAGGCAGCCGGGAACGGTGAATTTGGATTCAAGCAATGCGCCATGTAGCGGTAGCCCACGTCTCCGATTCTCAACGTTCGGCCAATGTTCAGCGGCCTTTCCGCGCCAATGCTGGCGCGCAGCTCACCCTCCATATCACCCGCGATTTCGGATGGGAAAGTTGAGCCGACGAGCTTTCCGTCGAGCCATAGGGCTTGCATCCCGCGCTCCAGTTCAAACTTGGCATCCTCCGCTATTTCAAAGTCCTCCATCTCCTGCCCAAAGACGAGCGCTCCCACAGTCGTGTCGAAGTTCCGAATCGGTGCCGAGAGCACGCGGTAGATTCGTGCAGGCTCCGAGTCGTCATGCTGAATCGTGATGTAGCCCGCCGATGTCGTCTCCTGAGGTTTGGCCGGAGCTAGTTGCTGCTTCAACCGCTCTTGAATCGAAGGCGCAAAGAGCCCCGCATCCGCCCGACTGCCCGCTGGCGGATCGATCAACTCCCCATCCGAGCCCAGCAGCCTGAAGAAGTCGAAATCATCCAGCCGAAGCTCATCCTTCGCGACCTGATACGATCCCTCGAATCCTGCCTCCAAGGCCGCAAACAAACGAACCGACTCGGAGAGCCGCTGCACGTTTTTCTCCGTCAGCTCGATGTCACGCTGCTGATCCCGCCGGAAGCTGGAAAACTGCTGCTCGAAGAGCTGGCCGAGCATCCGACGATGAGAGTCATCATTCTGCCGCTGCGCGATGAAGAGGCTCGCGCCCGTGGCGGCGGCCACGAGTCCGATGATGGCCTGCTGCAATCGTGCACGGAAGGTCATGATTTAGCGGGAAAGCTGCACCTGCGCTGTTTTGCCATCGCTGATAACCACCGTGGACTTCACCTGTTTCTCCGAAGGCAGCAGGGCTTTGATCTCATACTCGCCCGGCGGGATGCCCGTGATTTTGAAGCTGCCCCGTGTGTCCGTCACGGCGAACCAAGGCGTGTCGAGCACGAGCAGGCGGCAGCGCATGTGCTTGTGGATTTCGCAGTAGATTTTGATAAGACCGGGCTTCTCCAGCACTCGGCTGCCCGGTGTCTCTCCCTGCCGAAAGCGACCGAGGTCAAAGGGGTGCGGCTTCGAGTAGGAGAAGACGTGATGAAACTCGTCATCCATATTCGGGAAGAGCACCGGCGTGCCTGTCTGCACCGCCAGCACCGACGGACGAAACTGATAGCCGCGCTGGGAGATCGTGACCGTTTTTCCTGTGCGTGATTTCGGGTAGGCCATGCCTTTTTTCTCCACCCAAACGATGGCAGGTGTCGGGTCCTCCGCCTGGATGGGCTTCACCGTGAGGGGGCGATAACCTGCTGGCACATCCGGCGGGCGTTGTGAATCCAACACCACAACGCCGGACACACTCCCGTCTGCGAGCACCGACTGGCAGAGCGCAAGGAGAGAAAAATGGATCAGGGTAAAGAGGCGCATACATCTCGAATGAAGCGGGAAAGCCTCTGCTTGCCAAGCTTGGCGTTCAGAAAGGCTCGTGCTAGGAATGTGCCATGCCCGCCCCTTTCTCCTCCTTTGGCGACCCCGAACTCTCTCCGCTTGCCGAGCAACTGGCGGCTCGTCGCGAGCAGTTCGCCGCCCATTGCCTGAAGGAAAAAGCCTCCGCCTTGATCGATGGCCTGCCTGCCCGGCTCACCGACACCGTTTTGAAAAGCATCGGCGCGGACGAAGGCAGCCTCTGGCTGGCTGTGGATGATGGGCAGGCGCTGCTGCCGATCTGGAACAACGGCCCCGATGCCGCTCGCTTCGTCGGCAGTTTCAAACTGCCCGTCACGCAGGGCATCAGCGGCTTCGTTTTCACCAGCGGCATCGCCGCGTGCGAGGCGGAGGTCTGCTTCAATCAGCGCCAGCATCGTGAACTCGATCATCAACTCGGCGTGCTCACCTGGGCCATGCTCGCCGTGCCGCTCGTCTTTGGCGGAGCTGCTCGCGGCGTCATCACCGCCGTCCGACTCATCCGCCTGAGCGATTTGCCAGACCTCAAACGCGTGCCCGAATCGCGTGATGAATTCCCCACCGACTTTACACCGCCAGCCGCTTTTGGTTTGGCCGACCTCAGCACCATGGAGACTGCTGCCGGAGCCGTGGGCCGCTTGATCGAGCATCGTCTCACCGCCTGGGTTCTCGGCATCGAGGAGTAAATCATGACTCGCGCCGACCTCCACCACCTCACCGGCAAAGGCGTCCGCATCGCCGTGCTCGACTCCGGCATCGACACCACGCATCCCGCGCTCGATGGCCTCAAACTCGCGGACGACATCGCCTTCGAGCGCGATGGACCTTTCCTCAAAGCCGTGGACACGAGCGGCGATGTCATCGGCCACGGCACCGCCATCGCGTGGATCATCCGCAGCATGGTTCCTGATGCTGAGATCGGCAGCTTCCGCGTGCTGGATGCCGACCTGCGAGGCCGCACCACCATCATCTGGGAGGCCGCACGGCTCGCCGTGCAGCGCGGCTATCACATCCTGAATTGCAGCTTCGGTAGCCCTGGCGAGGCCCGCTTCGTCATGCCCTACAAAGAGTGGATCGATGAAGCCTACCTCCGCCGCGCCCACATCGTCGCCGCCTGCAGCAATGAAGACGCGAATCAGCGCGAATGGCCCGGATGGTTCCCCACCGTGCTCACCGTGAACCTCGCCGACATGCCCCCCGAAATCTGGAGCCACCGCCCCGGCAGCATGGTCGAGTTCCTCGCCCACGGCCTGAACGTCAAAGTCCCCTGGCAGGGCGGCTGGAAAGTCGTCACCGGCAGCAGCTTCGCCGCCCCGAGAGTCACCGCCTGGCTCGCGAGACTCCTGGAAGCACGGCCCGGCATGAGCGTGGAAACAGCGAAGGAGATGATGCGGGGGATGGCGGTCAGTTGAACCAACCCCATTTCAGTGAGTTGGGCTACTGAGTCGCGAACTTCGTCAGCAGTCCGCGTTTGCGAGTGAGGTTTAGGATCCAGAGGAAAAGACAGCCTGCCACAGCCAGGAAGAGCACGTTCAGTCCCGTGGAAATCCATAGGTAGTTCCAGTTCATGCTGCCGGTCTTCATCACATCTCTCATACCTTCAAAAATGTAAGTCGGCGGGAAGCACCAGGCGATGGGCTGTGACCAGGCGGGCATCTTATCCACGGGGTAAAACACAGCGACGACGGGCTGGAAGAAGAAGGGAACGGCCCAGGCCAGCGATTCCGCCGCCTGCCCCCAGCGCAGGATGAGCGCTGTGGACATCATGCCCAGTGACCAGCCGAAAAGCATCAGATTGGCGAAGAAGGGAATGAGCCACCATTCAAGCTGGAAGATGTTGAACGAATAACCAAACCAAGAGATGAGGCTGAGCACAATGGCGGTGATGGCGATGCGCAAGGTGCCGACAATGAAGGTGGCGCTGACGTATTCGAGAGTGCGCACCGGAGCGACGAAGATGTTAAGTAGATTCCGCGTCCACACATCCTCCAGAAAGGAGATGGCCACGCCTTGCTGGGCGCGAAACATGATGTCCCAAAGGATCATCGCCCCGAGGAAGAAGAGGATGAATTCGCCGAATTTAGCGTCGCTGTTCGCCTGGATGAAGACAGTCACATTGCCCCACACCACGAGATCCACCACCGGCCAGAAGACCAGTTCGACGAGTCGCATGGGGCTGCGTGTGTAGAGATAGAGATAGCGTAGCACGAGCGCGCTGATGGTGTTGAAGTTCATGACTGCTTTTCCTTCGCGGGTTCGTCGATCACCTCGCCATCGCGGGCGATCTTGATGAAGACATCTTCCAGGTTGGTGCTGCTGGACTGCGCCACGATGTCAGTCGGAGTGCCTTCACGCACGATCTTGCCTTTGTGCAGGAAGATCACGCGGTCGCACACCTCCTCGATGTCGCGCATGTTGTGAGAGGTGTAGAGGATGCCGATGTTCCGCTCCCGCTGCACCTTGCGCACGACTTTGCGCACCTTGTCCGCGATGTCGGGATCGAGGCTCGCCGTAGGTTCATCCAGCATCAGCAGCTCAGGATCATTGAGGAAAGCCTTCACCAAATTGACGCGGGTAGATTCACCTGCAGAGAGCTGCCCCGTCACGCGATCCGCCAGATGCGAGATCTCCAAAAGCTCCATCAGCTCGGCGATCTTCTTCTTCGGCTCCTTCACCCCATAGATGCGGGCAAAGACGATCAAATTTTGCCTCACCAGCAGGTTCCCCGGCAACGCCGTGTAGGCGGAGGAAAAGTTCGCCCGCTGGAGAATCGCGATGCGGTGCTGATGAAGCGGCAAACCAAAGGCGAAAAGGTCGCCTCCCGTCGGCAAAGTCAGACCGAGCAGGCAGTTCATCGCCGTCGTCTTGCCCGCACCATTCGCGCCGAGCAAGCCGAGCACTTCACCGCGATGCAGTTTGAAGGAAAAACGGTCGAGCGCCTTCACTCCATCGAACTCACGGGTGAGCTCGCGGGCCTCGAGAATGACTTCGCGCGTGTCTGGGGGGGCTGACATGGGCGCGGAGAATCGTCGGACCTAGCCGGAATGCAAACGCGAGCCTGCGTCGGGCGTTGGTTGTGGATGCTTTTCAGACGAGCCTGGTTCCTTCTCGCCATTCTTCCCGTTCATTTCACGGCAGCAGAGTTGTCGTTCAACCGCGACATCCGTCCGATCCTCAGTGACAACTGCTTTTACTGCCACGGACCTGACAAAAACAACCGCAAGGGCGACCTGCGGCTCGATGTGCGGGAGGAGTTGATCAAGCTGGGGCCGCAAACGTTGATTGAACGCATCACCACCACCGATGCCGATGATCTGATGCCGCTGTCGGAGTCGCACAAGACGCTCTTGGCGAAGCAAAAGGACACGCTGAAGCAGTGGATCGCCGAAGGAGCGAAGTATGAGCCGCATTGGGCCTTTGTGCCGCCAGTGAAGCAGAAGTCGGGTAACTCGATTGATGATTTCATTCGCGCGGAGTTGAAGAAGCACGGGCTTCAGCCTGCGCCGCGGGCTTCGCGGGAAACTTTGATGAGGAGGCTGGCTTTGGATCTCACGGGACTGCCGCCGAAGCCATCTGACGAGGCTGACCTGTCTGACTACATCGACCACCTGCTGAAATCACCGCACTACGGCGAGCACATGGCCGTCGGCTGGCTGGATGCGGCGAGGTTTGCGGACACGAACGGCTACCAGGTGGATCGTGATCGTGAGCTGTGGCCGTGGCGGGACTGGGTGATCAAGGCCTTCAATGCGAACATGCCCTTCGATCAGTTCACCATTGAGCAGATCGCGGGGGATTTGCTGCCGGGGGCCACGCTGGAGCAGAAGATCGCCACGGGTTTTCATCGCAATCACATGCTCAATGAGGAGGGCGGCATCATCGCGGAGGAGTTCCTGGCCGAATACACAGCCGACCGGGTGGAGACCACCGTCGCCGTTTGGCTGGGCCAGACCTTCAACTGCGCCCGCTGCCACGATCACAAGTTTGATCCCTTCACGCAGCACGACTTCTATGCGATGAAGGCCTTCTTCCACAACGTGCCGGAACGCGGCGTGGGCATTTACAGCAATCCGGTGCGCACCAATGCGCCGCCATTCGTGAAACTGCCCTCGCCGGAGCTGGAGGCGAAAATCGCCGCGCTAAATGCGAAGCTCAAACCGGTCGAGGACCAGCTCAAAGGCCTCGCGGCGGGTGATCTCGAACCTTGGGCGAAAAAGCTCGCGGCGACGAAGATCGACTGGCAGCCGCTGGAGCCGCAAAAAGCCACCGGCGGCGACAATCCGCCTCAAATCGCCGACAAAGCCGTCTTGATCGGTCCACAGGAAACGCGAGCCAACAACATCGTGATAAATGCGAAGCTGCCTGCGGGCAAAATCACCGCGTTGCGTCTCGAATGCTCCACCACGGCTCCAGCAGCCAGTTTTCAATGGAGCGAGCTCAAAGTCGGCAAAGCAAAGCTGCACGCCATCGACGCCACACATGCCAACGTGCTCGACAACGACCGCAAAACCAAATCCGTGCTCTCGGTGGCACCCGACAAGCCGGTGCAGGCGCTTTTTGAACTCGAAAAGCCTCTCGAAGGTGCCGAGGTGACGATCACGATCGGTGTCGAGAATGCTGGCGGACCTTCGCAGTGGCGTTTGTTTGCCGCCACGAATGCGACGGAGCTGATCGCGCCCGCGAGCATCGTGGCGATCGCGCAAAAAGAGGCCGCCAAACGCACTGCGGCCGAGCGCAAGCAGCTCGCAAGCTTTCGTCTGGCGCAGATGCCTGAGCACCGTCGCTTGAGTGCAGAGGAGGCTGCTTTGAAGAAGCAGATCGCCACGGTGGAGGCGGAGATTCCGACCACGCTGGTCATGGAGGAGCAGAAGGAGATGCGTCCGACCTTCATCCTGATGCGCGGGGCTTATGACAAGCCGGGTGAGAAGGTCGTGGCCGCCACGCCGGCGGTTTTGCCGGCTCTCGCTGCCGATTTGCCGCGCAACCGACTTGGTCTCGCCAAGTGGCTCGTGAGCCGCGAAAACCCGCTAACAGCACGAGTGATCGTGAACCGCTTCTGGCAGCATTTCTTTGGCACCGGCCTCGTTCGGACGAGCGAGGACTTTGGCTCTCAAGGCGAGCCGCCGAGCCATCCAGAGCTGCTCGACTGGCTTGCGGTCACGTTTCAAGAGAGCGGCTGGGATGTGAAGAAGCTCGTGAAGCTGATCGTGACGAGTGAGACCTATCAGCAGAGTTCGCGTCATTCATCGGATCAGTCCGATCTGTCGAATCAATGGCTCTCACGCGGGCCGCGGCATCGTTTGAGTGCGGAGGTGATTCGTGATCAAGCTTTGGCCGCCAGCGGGCTGCTGGTGGAGAAAATCGGTGGTCCGAGTGTGAAGCCGTATCACCCGCCCGGCCTTTATGAGCAGGTCGTGGCGCAGCGCGACAATCCCAAGGCCACCTACCAGCAAGGCAGCGGCGACGATCTGCGCCGCCGCAGCCTTTACACCTATTGGAAGCGCAGCGTGCCGCATCCCGGCATGCTGCTCTTTGATGCGCCTTTCCGCGAGACCTGTGCGCTCCGTCGGTCGCGCTCGAACACGCCGCTGCAGGCGCTCAATTTGATGAACGACCCGACGTATGTCGAAGCGGCTCGGTTTCTGGCGCAGCGCATGATCAAGGAAGGCGGCACGAGCATCGAGTCACGCCTCACGCATGGTTTTCGACTGCTTCTCGGACGAAAACCGAGCCCGCAGGAGCTCGAAGTCCTCGCCGCTGCGGTGGAGCGATCCATCCAAGACTTCACGAAAGACGCGGAAGCCGCCAAACAGCTTCTCAGCTTCGGCGAAGCCAAGACGGACGACAAACTGAGCGCTGCTGAACTTGCCGCCTACACCACGGTCGCCAGCACGCTGATCAATCTCGACGAAACCATCACCAAGGAGTGACCTCATGAGCACCGAATCCTCCCTCGCCCCTTTTTCGCGTCGCAACTGGCTCAAGAGCCTCGCGCTGGTATCGCTCGCGAATCCAAAACTCTTCGCCGCGCCTGCGGCCCACTTTGCGCCGAAGGCGAAACGCATCATCTGGCTCACGCAGGCAGGTGCGCCGTCTCAGCTCGATCTGTTTGATTACAAGCCGGGGCTCGCGTCGCAGTTTGATAAAGACTTGCCGAACTCCGTGCGTGGCGAGCAGCGGCTCACGGGCATGACGGCGGGGCAGAAGCGTTTTCCCATCGCGCCGTCGGTGTTCAAGTTTGCGCAGCACGGCCAGAGCGGCATGTGGCTGAGCGAGTTGCTGCCGCACACGTCGAAGTTCGCCGATGAGATCTGCCTCATCTGCTCGCTGCACACGGAGGCCATCAACCACGATCCGGCGATGACGCTGTTGCAAACCGGGCATCAAATCGGCGGGCGGCCTGCCTTTGGTGCGTGGGTGTCGTATGGTCTTGGCTCCGACAACGCGGACCTGCCAGCCTTTGTGGCGCTCATCTCGCGTCCCAGCGGCCCCACGAATGCGCAACCGCTGCATGAGCGCATGTGGGGCAGCGGTTTCCTGCCGTCGAAGTATCAAGGTGTGCGCATGAGCTCCGGCAAAGACCCTGTGCTCTTCCTTTCCAATCCGCCCGGCATCACCACGGAGCGACGTCGCGCCATGCTCGACGATGTCGCGGCGCTGAACCGCCTCAAGCTCGCCGACTACCACGATCCTGAAACGCAGGCCCGCATCGACCAATACGAGATGGCCTTCCGCATGCAGTCTGCCGTGCCTGACCTCGCCGATCTCTCCAAAGAACCCGCCGATATCTACGAGCGCTACGGCCCCGAATCGAAGAAGCCCGGAACGTATGCCGCGAACTGCATTCTCGCCCGCCGACTCGCCGAACGTGGCGTGCGCTTCATCCAGCTCTACCATCGCGGCTGGGACCAACACAACAACCTGCCCAGCGGCATCAAGAGCCAATGCCACGATACCGACCAGCCCACCGCGGCGCTTTTGGCCGAACTGAAAGAGCGCGGCATGCTCGATGACACGCTCGTCATCTGGGGCGGCGAGTTTGGGCGCACGGTCTATTCGCAGGGCGTGCTCACCCGCGACAATCACGGTCGCGACCACCACCCGCGCTGCTACAGCGTCTGGATGGCCGGAGCCGGTGTCAAAGGCGGCCACGTCCACGGCGAGACCGATGACTTCAGCTACAACATCGTCAAAGACCCCGTGCACATCCACGACCTCAACGCCACGGCGCTCCACCTCCTCGGCCTCGACCACACCCGCCTCACTTACCGCTTCCAAGGCCGCGATTACCGCCTGACGGACATCCACGGTGAGATCGTGAAGGGTGTGCTGGCGTGATGAATCGCGCCTGACGCATTTCACTCACTCTTTGTCGTGGAGTTCGGCGGGCTGGAGCCGTTATGCTCGGCGCATGAAGCCTCTGCTCGCTCTCTTCCTTCTTTCCGTCACTGCTTTCGCCGACGACTCGGGCAAACTCATCGCCCTGCTCGTCAAGGACGGCGTCGTGACGATCCCAGCGGGCGATTACCATCTCGCTGGCTCGAAGCCCATCCCGCTGCGCTCGAACACCACCGTCATGGCCCATGGCGCTCGCTTCATCCTGCCGGAGACGCTGCCGGATCAGGCTCGAGTCGTGCTTTTTGCCGGCGAAAACATCGCGCATTTCGCCTGGCACGGTGGCGAGTTCATCGGGCATGTCTTTGACCCGGCGAAGAAGGACAATACCTGGGAGCCGAATGCGAACACCAAGGGCATCGAGATCACCACCACCGTCGCAGGCGGCACGCATGACCTCTTGTTTCGCGACGTGAAGTCGAATGGCATGGCTGCGGCCGTGATCGGCGTGCATGGCAAATACGGCAAGAAGAGCGAAAGCGAGGTCGAGCACTACGCCGAACGTGTGGCGGTGGAAAGCTGCACGCTTTTGCGCAGCGGGAAGTTCATGTGGGACTACGGCTACCTGTGGCAGATCGTGACCTTTCCCGAGGCCTACGAGCCATGGGAGGTCGAGCGGGCGAAAAAATACTTCCGCACCGACCTCATGCGCGAGGTGACCTTCAGTGGCGACCTCGTGAAATTCGACAACACGGCCAAACGCTATCGGCGTGAGCGCTTCCGACGAGCCCAAAGAGGCTCTCACCTTCATGGACACCGCTTTGCCGAAAAACATCACTCGCGGTCTGCAATACTTCGTCGTCGAATCCACGCCTCAGCACATCAAAATCGCCGAAAAGCCCGGTGGAGCGCCGATTCGCTTCGAGGGCGATGGCAGCGGCCAGCTCGCCCACAACATCAGCGCCACCTACCTGTCCGCCTACGCCCCCACGGGCAGCGGGCCCGGCAAAGGAGCCTTCGACATCGTCGGTGCTCGCGATGTGCGCGTCACCGGCTGCCAGATAAGCGCCATCGGCGACACGATGCACATCCAGCGCTGCCGAAACATCGTCTTCGCGAACAACCACGTCCTCGGCAGCCGCATGGGCGCGTTCTTTTTGGCTGAGTTCTGCCAAAACGCCACTATCACCGGCAATCTCGTCGATGGCACGAACGGCAGCCGAATCGTGAGCGTCGAGAAAAGCTGCACCGATGTCACCATGACCGGCAACACCTTCCGCAACGGCGGACGCGGCGCGTGGATCAACCAGCCCGTGAACTTCATCATGACCGGCAACGTCTTTATCAACAACACCACGAAGAACGACCCCGACCCGCGCCTCGGCCGCATCGCCTACTGCACCGCAAAGCCCGGTCAGTTCCCCGAGCTGTATTTCACGATTTACGAGCCTGACGCGACTTACGGCCCCATCATCGTGAAGGACAACATCTTCATCCTCGGCGATTCCGCCCCCGAAGAAGCCGTCACCTTCGCACCGAACGGTCACGACCTCGTCTTCACCGGCAACACTTTCCAGCAAAGCGGTGAACGGGTTGGAAAACCCGTTCTACTTGTCGTCGATCCCACCTGCACCCGCAGCACCATCGAAGGCAACCTCGGCGCGAAGACCGTGAAGAAGCCCGTCGATTTCAATCACGGGCGGCGTTAGTTCCATCACCATGCTCTACCGCTTCCTCACTCTTCTCACTTTCGTTTTCCTGACCTCCGCTGCACACGCGGAGCAATTCGTGCTCTTTGATGTCACGTTCACCTTCACGCAGGAGGATGCGCTGAACTCGAAGCCCAGCCAGTCACACTACTACCTCAAAGACGACCGCCTGAATCCGCAGCGTCCGAAGGATTGGACCACGCCGGTCGATTACCGCAACGGCACCGCCCACCTGCGTCTCGAAGTGCTCGAAAAACCGGCGGGCGACCAGCCCACGTCGTGGAGCGTGTGCTACATCCCTTACAAAGGCCAAAACCACGGCTACGGCTGCATCGGCACGGGGCCGTATTCCAAGGCCGGCGTGAACGAGAAGGATCTCGACATGACGAAGTTCTGGCAGAACAACGACATCATCTGGAGCCAGGGCATTAAGGAGATGCATCTCGTCCTCAAAGACGACAAAAACCTCCACGCCCACAAGCGCCCCGATCCTGAGAAGTTCTTCCCCACGAAGGTGCGCATGACGCTGATCTAGGTGTCGAAGGGCGCGACGTATGATCCGAAGCTCGTGCCCGGATTGCCCGCCGCGAAGTGAACGAAAAAATTCGCGCTCCAGGCATGACGAACGGCGCATTTCATGCACTGTTCGCACGAACTCATGGACCTGACGCGCAAACTCGAAATCCTGGCCGATGCGGCGAAATATGACGCGTCCTGCGCCAGCTCCGGCGCGGCGCGGAAGGACTCGCGAGATGGGAAGGGCATCGGCTCCACCGGCGGCATGGGCATCTGCCACAGCTACACGCCGGATGGGCGCTGCGTTTCGCTGCTGAAGGTGCTCCTCACCAACGCCTGCCTCTACGACTGCCATTACTGCATCAACCGCCGCGCCAGCAATGTGCAGCGGGCGCGTTTCACGCCGGAGGAGGTCGTGCAACTCACGCTCGACTTCTACAAGCGCAACTACATCGAAGGGCTCTTCCTCAGCAGCGGCATCGTGCGCAGCGCGGACCACACCATGGAGCAGGTCATCGAGGTCGCGCGGCAGCTCCGCGAGGTGCATCACTTTCGCGGTTACATCCATCTCAAAACCATCCCCGAGGCCTCGCAGGCGCTCATCGACAAAGCCGGACGCTTCGCCGACCGCATCAGCATCAACATCGAACTGCCCTCGCAGCAGAGCCTCGACCGGCTCGCGCCGGAAAAGAATCTCACCAACACGAAGCAGGCCATGCACGGCATCCGCCAGCGCATCGACGAAAGCCTGGAGGCCAAAAAAGCCGCGCGACAGATCGTGAACCGCCCTCGCGTCAAAGCGCCCGCCTTTGCCACCGGCCAGAGCACGCAGATGATCGTCGGCGCGGATGATAGCAGCGACGCGCTCGTGCTGCATCGCGCTGATGAGCTCTATCGCGAGGTGCGCTTGCGCCGTGTCTATTACAGCGGCTTCAGCCCCATCCCGGAGCCCAGCGTGCTGTTGCCCATCAAGCCGCCGCCGCTCGTGCGCGAGCATCGATTGTATCAGGCCGACTGGCTGCTGCGCTTCTACGGCTTCGATGTGCGCGAGCTGCTG
>Ga0075152_10000884_pt1 | contig 21692 bp, 21 predicted proteins | sample JI61114C2DNA_FD_70964 | JGI IMG/M metagenome (GOLD analysis project Ga0075152, IMG submission 70964) | Wastewater effluent complex algal communities from Wisconsin, to seasonally profile nutrient transformation and Carbon sequestration -... | ecosystem: Engineered > WWTP > Effluent > Algae...
CAAAAAACGGTCTAATGCTTTCCATACTCATTCCAACCTATAATTATAATGTAGTTCCTCTAGTTTTGGAATTGCAAAAGCAATGTTTGGAATGTAAAATCCATTATGAAATTCTTGTTTTTGATGATGGTTCGAAAGGTTTTCTTGACGAAAATCAGAAAATTAACAGTCTAGAGAATTGTCGTTTTGATGTACTAGAAAAAAATATTGGTCGAAGTGCAATTAGAAATCTATTGGCAAAAAAAGCCGAATTCGACCATTTGCTTTTTCTTGACGCTGACACCATCCCCATTCACAATCATTTTATAAAAAGTTATGTTACCCAAATAAATGAGGATGAAAAGGTGGTTTATGGTGGCATTGAATATCAAAAAGCTAAACCGAAAAAAAGTCAGGTTTTACGATGGAAATATGGTCATTCTAGAGAAGCTCTTTCGGTTGAAAAACGCCAAGAAAACCCTTATTTGTCTTTCTTGACATTGAATTTTTTAATTCATAAAAACATTTTCAAAAAAGTTATTTTTAATGAATCGATTCCCAATTTAAGGCACGAGGACACTTTATTTTCGTATAATTTAATGCAGGAAAAAGTAAAAATTATTCATATAGCCAATCCAGTTTGTCATTTAGGATTAGATGTTTTTGAAGTGGCAATAAAGAAAGAAAACGAATCTATTTTGGGTTTGAAATATTTAATTGATTATAAATTATTGCCTCCAGATTATGTCCGAATTTCAAAAATGGCTACAAAAATAGAAAAACTGAAACTCAATTTTGCTTTTGTATTATTTTACAAAATGACCCGAAGCCTATTTCTGAAAAACTTATCCAGTAACAATCCTTCGTTATTAATTTTTGATTTGTATCGGCTGGGGAATTTGTGCCACTTAAATTCTAATTAAATGTCGTTTTTTACTATCATTATTCCACTTTACAACAAAGAAAAATTCATTGAAAACACTTTAAAAAGTGTTCTCAATCAAAGTTTCAGTGATTTTGAAGTGCTTATTATTAATGATGGTTCTACAGACAAAAGCGAAGAAAAAGTATTGAATTTTAAAGACCCTAGAATTCATTATTTTCATAAAGAAAACGGAGGCGTTTCGGCTGCAAGAAATTTTGGAATTGAAAAAGCTTCCTCTAATTATATTACTTTCATCGATGCTGATGATTATTGGTATCCTGATTTTCTACAAGTAATGTATCAAAATATTCATCATCATCCTGAATTAAAAGTGTTTTCGGCAGCAATAGAAATCGAAACTTCAAAAAAAGTTATACCTTCACATTATTCGATAGTAAAAACAGGAGATTGTGAAATTGTAAGTTATTTTGAGGCTAGTTTTAAAGAAACTGCCATTTGTACTTCCTGTGCTGTTTTTCATAAAAGTGTTTTTGAAAAAACTGGAGGTTTTGACATCCATTTAAAAAGTGGAGAGGACACTGATATGTGGATACGAATTGGATTGATTTACCCTATATTATTTTCTTGGAAAATCCTAGCAAGATATATTTACGACCCCAAAAGTCTTACCAAAAATCATAAAATCACCATTCATTCCCTTGATTTCTCTAAATACGCTTTACAAGAAAAAACAAATACAAATTTGAAAAAATTTCTAGATTTAAATCGGTTTTCATTGGCGATAAAATCAAAAATAATGGGTGACAAAACCAATTTTATAAAATTTTATAAGGCAATCGATTTAGAAAATATGTCTCTAAAAAAAAGAATCTTATTAAAACTTCCCGTTTACCTATTAAATCCGCTTATTGATTTAAAGACTTTATTAGCTAATTTTGGATTAGGAAATTCTGTTTTTAAATAATCTGAATTCTTTAAAATTTCTAATATAATCTGCTTCATCAAATTCTGCCGAGGCGAGAACCAAACAAACAGAACCTGAAGAAAAATTTTGCAATTCTCTCCAAATTCCTGTTGGAATTAAGAGCCCAAAATTGGGTTTGTTGAGTGTTATCACTTTTTGTGCATTTCCATCTTTTATCACCACATCAAAACTGCCACTCAAAGCCACTAAAAGTTGATGTAGATTTTTATGTGCGTGACCACCACGAACACTAGCCGTAGGAATATCATACAAATAATACACTCTTTTAATTTCGAAAGGTATTGTATTTCCTTCTATAACCGATAGATTTCCTCTCACATCGTGTGCTTTTGGAACTTCAATCAATTGAACATCATCAATAGTTGTCATTACTTTAATTTTACTAGTTCTTTATATTTTTGAATTCCATTCAAGCCTATTTTATATTTTCTCCAACATTCATTCCAATTAATATACCTATTTCTGGCAAGAAAAAACACATATTTAAGCAACCAAATGTAAGCTAAATTCCTTTTTGTTTTATAAAATAAAGCTGCTCGTGCAAATAAAATTTTATCTTCTCCTTGATTTTCTCCCGAAGACAATAAAGGATGAGAAACGATAACAAATGGACTAAATAATACATTTAGCTTCAGTTCAATAGCATTTTGCAAAAACAAATATTCTTCAGCCGTTTCAAAATAGGAACCCAAGCCAAAATGCTCATCAAAAGAAATAGTATTATCTTTAATATCTTTTAATTGAAAAGCTATTTCAATCGAACATACATTTTCTATAGTTTTTTGGGAATGAGAATAAACTGTTTTTGATTTGTTATGAGGCTCTTTTTTACCAATGCGCTGATGGTTAAATGTAATTATTGATGCCTTAGGATTTTGATTAAATGCAGTTACTATTTCATTATCGAAGTTGGGAAAATAGACAACATCGTCATCTGCGATTAAGCAAATCTTTTTTGAAGCATTTTTAATCGCTAAATTTCTACTTTTGGACAGACCTTTTTCATCGATATTAATCACTCTAACATTTTCAAAATCAGAAGATAAAATAGCATCATTGGACTGATTAATTATCAAAATATTGAAATTAGAAAAAGACGTGAATGGGAACATAAGTGCTAAAAAGTCAAGATTGTCTCGATTTTTTGTTGCAATTACAATTTCTAAATCATTTTTAGAATAGATATTTGTCATTTTCTTATATATTTACGTAAATATAAATATTTCTATCACAAAAATGAAAATACTTTTAGTAGGCGAATTCAGCCGGTTGCACAATTCATTAAAGGAAGGCTTATTATCCCTAAATCATAAGGTTGACATTATTGGAAGCGGAGATGATTTCAAAGAATTTCCAGTCGATTATTCGATAGCTCCACGGATTTTTTCATCCTCTTCCCTGCTAAAATTCCTCAATAAAGTATTTTTTAAACTATTCAAAAGCGATTTACGATTATTAGAAAGAGGGATTCGTTTTTATTTTTTACTTCCAAAATTAAAAAACTATGATATTGTACAATTAATCAACTCGGATGCCATAGAAACCTACCCTTTTGCCTCACGATATTTACTAAATAAACTCTTCCATCAGAACAAAAAAACAAGCCTTTTGATTTGCGGAGAAGATACGCCAATCATAGAATATCTAATCAAAAATGAAATGAAATATTCTATTTTAAGTCCTTTAATAGCGGACGAAAATTTAAAAAAGAACTACAATTATTCTTTAAAATACATTCAACCCAATTATAGAAAAACATTCGATTTTGTAAACAAAAATACTGCAACAATAATCACATCCGACTTGGATTATAAAATACCTATGGAAGCAATGGGATTTCATTCGCAGTTTATTCCAAACCCTATAAATATAAATAAAATTGAATATAAACCGTTAATTATTAAAGACAAAATCATCATTTTTCTTGGAATAAACGAAAGTAGTGCTGTAAAAAAAGGAAGTGTGTTTTTTGAAAAAGCACTAGAAATAATTAAAGAAAAATACCCGAACCAAGTAGAAATCATCATCACCAGAAGTATTCCTTACGAACAGTACATTGAGGCTTACAACAAAGCGCATATTTTACTAGACCAAGTGTATAGCTATGATCAAGGTTACAATGCACTCGAAGCGATGGCAAAAGGCAAAGTAGTTTTTACAGGAGTCGAAAATGAATTTATAAATCATTATCATTTGACTGAAAAAGTGGCTATAAATGCCTTGCCTGATGTAGATTATTTAGTAACAGAATTGTCTTTTTTAATTGAAAATCCCGAAGAAATAATTGCCATTGGAAATCGTGCAAGAACCTTTATCGAAAAGGAGCATAATTATTTAAGAATTACCGAAATGTATTTAGACGTTTGGAAAAATAAATTTCCTTCTTAAAAAATGATATTACAACAAGTATCATAATAAATTCAAATGGGAAACTAAATCTATTATTTGTTCCATAAGTAGCGAGACCCTGCAAAATAGAACCAGAAAAAACAATTATTGACAGTATAAATTCAATTGAAATCTCCCTTCTTTTAAATGCAAAATAGGATAAAATTGGAATAAGCAATACAAAAGTGAATTTTAAAAAAATAGTGATTGGAACTTGAATATACCAAATGAGCAGAAAAATTTTATTTGCATATTCAACATTAAACTTGTCATAATTCCAGTAAATTGAAGGTTTCCAAAAATCAAACCATGAACGAGTAAAAACTTGTTTTAAATAATCAATTGGATTGTTCCTAATGGTTTCTTTTGCAAAGTTCCCCAATTCACTTGACAAATCACACAATTTCAAGTTATAAGAATCAAACGCACCATGTTTTCTTGCAAACCAAATTGACATAGCCACATCTTTATCTTGCTTAATTGCCATTTCCCTATATTTTACGTATGGTTTAGCAATCCAATCGAAGTCTTTTGGAGCTTTTTCAGCAAAATAAACACAATTTTGAGAAAGATTAAGTCCAAAAAAAGTTGTTGAAACAAAATGTCCAGTATTTATTTTATTAACATAGGACCAGCCGAAAAACATAATTAATGGCAAAATTAAAATAACAATTTTATTAATTATTAGCCTTTTTAAATTGTGGTTTTTTATAATAACAAATAAATAAATTACAAAGGGAATGTAGATATAAAATGGCTTTATAGCAACTAAATAAGTAATCAAGAAACCCATTAAAAAATCATTTTTCAAACTTCTATTTTCAAGATAATTATCAGTTAGCATAAAGACAATTACTGAAATAAAAAACAAACTTAAAGATTCTACAAGAATAGCTGTTTCATAAAAGTAAACATTAATAAAGCTTTGAAGAAAAAGAGTAATATATAGAGCTGCTTTTGAAGAATACTTCAAATTGATTAGCGTTTTGTACCAGTAAATTGAAGTAATAATCCCCAAAACAAATTGATATAAAAGGGTTATTATAGTCGAACCGAAAGCAAAAGAAATCAACAATGGATAACCTAAACTTCTTTCGCCATTGTAGTGGCTTAAATTAAAATTTAAAATCTTTTGACTTAGAAAAAGATACCCTTCAGAGTCTGGATAAATTGTTATATGAAAGTAAAAAACAGAAAAAACAATGCGATATAATAATCCAAAAACAACAAGTATTTTGATTTCCTTACTATTAATCTTGGCTAATAAAGTGCTATTTAAAACCTTTGACAACATAATTACTAGTATTGATACTTAACCCTCTAAACAAACTCGTTAAGCTCATTATTGGGTCTTGCTTTTTAAAATTTAGCTGTACTTCCGTTTTCATCAATAGCCTTGTACACTTTTGTAAAATCTGTAGGATCATAGCAATTGTAACTTGCATCAGGCTGCAAATGATTCAATAAGTTTTTATCCTCACTCAAAAAAGAGAAAACGGTTCTAAATAAATTGACAGGAGTTTTTAATTTAGAATCATATTCTGAATGTTGCACATTATTCCACTTTATAGCTAATTTGGCTCCGAAAATTGATTGAATTAACATAGGATCAGTCACTTTTTTTTGAGCTTCTAAAGCATAATCAAAACCAACAAATCCACCGTGATCAGCACCAATAATTATTATTGCTTCTGGATCTTTTGCTTCGATAAAAACAATGATTTGCCGCAACCATCGGTTTGCTTCTTCAATACTTTCAATATATTTTATTCTTTCCTTTTCTTTGTTAGTTCCAGCGAATTTATATGTTGCAATATGACCCGGCTTAAATTTTTCGATAAAGAAAAAATTATTTGTGTTTATATTGTTTATAATTTGTGTTTTAATAGTGTTTGTAATTTCTCTAAAATCAGACCAACCATCACTTAAATAAGGAAGTTCACCCACTTTAAAATTACAATAATCATAAAAAACTTCAGGTCTATTCATCAATAAATAAGGCCTTTCGGTTATAAAAAATGTTTTGTAATTATTATTCTTTAAGATTTTAAGTACTGGATTTTCGCCAATAATCAAATCTCTGGCATACTTAAATTTCGAAAATTCATTCGAAAAATGATGTTTCATAAAAAAACAAGACGAATTAGAAAACAAAGTCGATTCGTAATTACTGCGATAATCCGGATATAAAGTGAATTTTTTATCTTCCAAAAAAGTATCAAATGCGGAGTTATCATAACGATATAAATTCCCTTTCAAATTTACTTCTCCAGCATAACCATCGGGTTGAATGTAATAAATATTAGGTTTTTTTTTGAATTTAGTTTTTAAAATCGCATCCGGCTGAATTTTCCAATCATCAGAATTGGAATAATTGAAGTAGATTATTTTTCCTATTTTAAAAACTGGAATAACCGACATCAAAAACAAGAGAACAATACAATATTTGTAATTTTTTATTTTAAAAATGAACAAGAACAAAATTAGAATCAATATTAAACCCATTTTTTTATTGGAATCCAAAATGTTTGAAACTCCAAACAAATAAATCGGTAATAGCAATAGCATCGAAACAAAAATAGCTTGCGAAATAAAGCTATTATACTTACTTTTTTCTATTATTTTCGAAATAATGAAAACAACTCCAACAGATACAATTATATAGTAAAATAAAAAAAACAAGGTCTGCTCCCAAGAATTGACTAAATCGAAATTGTTTGAAAAATAAAAAACCATCGCATAAAACCCGACACTAAACCCCGCTAAAATGGGATAATCCTCATCATTTTTCAAAAAATAATTTAATTTGTCTTTTATTTTCAAATTCATTTATCGTCGTTTTAAACTGTATAAAATTCTTTCGGAAGAATCAATTTTCACTTTTTTGACAATTTCAAAATAAACAGCATATTCATTTTCGAAATTCTCTTCATTGTAAAAATCAAAATGGCTTTTGAATTCTCTTTTGCTATCCAATAAAAACTGTACCCAAGAATCAGCTCTTGTTGGGAATTCAATTAATAAATTGGGTGCCATTTTGGAGAAAAACTGTGCTGATAAAGAGAAGGGAATATTTCCAGACAATGTAATATGATGAATCACCGCCAAAGCCAAACAACCATCCAAATTTACCTCTTTCACTCTGTCAATAAAGGAAAAACGTTCTTGATTATTAAAACCGTAATTTGCCACTGGATTTAAAACATCGACAACTATGGGAAGAATGGATTTTTCTTTGTTTTTTAAAATTTGTTTATAATTCTGTTCTACAGCATTGGCATCAACATCAGCAACAATCATAAAGTCAGCAAGTTCTTTTAATTCTCTCGAAAAAGTGCCATCATTGCCTCCAATATCAATTAAAGATTTTCCCTGTATTGAGCTAAACCAATCTTTGACAAACTCTTTCTTGACTTGATAAGCAACCTCATTATAATTGATTTGATTGTAATAATGATCCCATTCTGTCTTTTCATTTACGGATAAATTCAGAATATAATCATACAATCCGTCCAATAATTTTATTTGAGAAGCTTTTGATAAATTGTTGTTTACCTTCTTTTTATCCGATTCGTATTTCTTATCGTATTTGGCCAACAAATGAATATTAGTCAACAATATTGGACTCAAATAACTTTTGAAAGGCAATAGATTGGACAGTTTTTGCAACGAAATGCCTTCAAGATGCAAAGCCAAAGTTTTGAGATGGTCTTGACCAAAATATTTTGTCAAAACCAAAGGCCCTAAAAAGTGCATTATAAATTGCTTATAAGCCAACCAAGGATTGTTTTCCTGATAAAAATCGAAAGATAAAGTATCTATAAAAATGGGTTTCCCTTCGTGAAAAGTAATATTAAAAGCTGAAGCATCTTTCAGCGTAAAATTATTTTCTAAACACAATTTCTGAATCTTCAAAGTCAGTAAAGCGGCGTGTTTGTATTGCAAAAAACTCCATTCATAAGGATAATTTATAAAAGGAATCTTGGATGCTTCGATAATAATTTCTGAGTCTGTTCTAGAAACTTCTTGATGAGAAACTAAATATTTTTTATCGAAAAGAAGTTGATAAAAACCACTAGAAGTTAATTGATTGTACTGCTCAAAATAGATGGGATTTACAACTCTTTTAACGCTGTCATCCTCGATAAAAACATAACCCGACGGATCTCTAAAAGACGAAGTATTTCGTTTCGATTTCATTTATTTTTTGTCTTCAGAGTTATCAGTTTCATCCATAAAGTCATCATCATTTTTGTCTTTAATACCAAAAAGAGATTTTATTTTATGCATAACTGTTCTGTAAAACAACAAAACTCCGGCAACTGCTGCGGCTAAAAACTGAACAATTAATGCTCCTGTTCCTGGATCAAAATATAATGGAATCATTTTTATTTTTTTTCAAAAATACCTATTTTCTAAGCGAATTCAAATAAGAATCCTATTAATTAGCCCTATTCAAAAAATATTGGCTAAAAAATTAAAATAAACTTTTCCTAAAATAGATTACCAAAACCAAGAAGTAGATAAAATTATCTAAAGCCTGAGCCATAACAATTCCTTGAATTCCACAAATAGTAATCAAATAAATGCTAGAAAAATACAAAACAGCTAGCGACGCAATTTCCGAAATAATAAAAGCCAAGGTCATTTTTTTGGCATAAAACTGATAGCCTAAAATCATTGCTGCTACCTTCAAAACATCACCAAATAATTGCCATAAAAACAAGTCTGTAACGGGGAGAAATTCGCTTGTAAAAAGCAATTTTACAAGTAGTGTTCTTGAAAAATAAATCAGTACTAATCCAATTGTAAAAAGTGGTAGAATGTTTTTGTAAAAGCTCCAAAAGACTTTTTTTGTTTCTAAATTATCTTTGGCAACAGCCAATTTTGGCAAAAAATAAACCGTCAATATGGTAGAAACAAACATCATATAATAGGTTGAAATTCGAGACATTGTTTCCCAAAAACCAGCTTCTTGTATACCAAGAACTGCAATTACATTTTTCCGAATGGCCAAAAAAACCAACGGTCCCAAAACGGAAGAAACCAATGCCATAAGCGAATAAGAAGATAGATTCTTAATTACATGAAAATCATAAGACTTATATTGAATGAATTTTGAGAAATGAAACTCTTTGGAAATAAAATAATAAGTCACAAAAAACAATAAAGCTGGTGTAATCACAATAGAAAGTAAGGCTCCCAAAGTTTTATATTGCAAAATCATTCCAATTGAAACCAGTAACCCTATTATATTTCCAACAATATTAATCCAAATAACTTCTTTAAATTTTCCCAAACCATTAATTACGGCAAGCAAAAAAACAGCAATAGCAAACCATGGTAAAGCTATAGCCATTGCCCTAATAACTATTTCATATTCATAATTTGTTCCAAAAATTTGTTGGTTCCAAAAGGCAGCAAAAAAATACAAAATGCTACTCAACAGCATTGCAATTACTAACAAACTAATAAAAACAGTAGATATCGATTTCTGAAGTTGATGCTTGTCTTCTTTGCTTTCTGCAACATATTTGACAATTCCGTTTTGAAAACCAAGAGTTGAAATACTTTCTAATGAAGTTGAAAAATTTCTTAAATTCCCAACCAAGGCCATTCCACTTGGCCCCACAAAAACAGCCAATAATTTTGAAGTTACCAATCCAATACCAATTTTGATTAGAACACTTACACTATTTAAAGAAGTGATCTTAAATAAATTAGTTTGGGTAATTTTTTTGATAAATTCCAATTTAATACTGATTTAAAATTGAAATAACAAAACTTACCTCATCATCAGCCAATACAGGACTTATGGGCAAACTTAAAACTTCGTTATGTATTTTTTCAGTTATTGGAAAAGACAAATGACTCCAAGATTCAAAAGCTTTTTGTTTATGTGGTGGAATCGGATAATGAATCATCGTTTGAATTCCGTTTTCTAATAAATACTGTTGCAATTCCTCTCTTTTTTCGGTTCGAATGACAAACAAATGAAACACATGATTGTCGGACAAATCCCAAAATGGCAAAGTAATTTTATCATTTTTTATTTCTGTCAAATAGCGTTTAGCAATAGATTTTCGAATCGAATTTTCAGCATCTAAATGAGGTAATTTTACATTTAAAAAAGCGGCTTGCAATTCATCTAATCTGGAGTTTACACCAATAAATTCATTTTGATATTTGGCTTCTGAACCATAATTTCTTAGCGACTGAATAACTTTTGCTAATTCGGAATTATTAGTAACAACAGCTCCTCCATCGCCCAAAGCACCAAAGTTTTTTCCTGGATAAAAGCTAAAACCAGCTGCATCTGATAAATTTCCTGCTTTCCTGAAATCTGAAATGACTCCGTGCGCTTGAGCGGCGTCTTCAACAACAATCAATTTTTTTAGTTGAGCAATTTCAGTAATAGCATCCATTTCGGCCAATTGTCCGTAGAGATGAACTACTAGAATAGCTTTGGTTTTTGAAGTGATTTTTTCAAGAATTAAATCAGGATTAATGTTATTAGTTTCCAACTTGGGTTCGACCAAAACTGGAACCAAATCGGCTTGCATAATAGCGAGAATACTAGCGATATAAGTATTCGCAGGAACAATAACTTCGTCTCCTTTTTGGAGTTTTCCCAGTTGAATATAGCCTTTGAAAATCAAAACCAAAGCATCAAAACCATTACCAACTCCAACGCAATATTTTGTGCCACAATAATCGGCAAAATTAGTTTCAAATGCAGCGACTTCATTGCCCAAAATATACCAACCACCTTCTAAAACCGATTTCAATTTATCTTGAAAAGCGATTTCATGCCGAGCGTTTATTTTTTTTAAATCGAGGAATTTTATCATTTTAAAACGTTGCCTAATAATTTATAATTTACTGTTTCCACTTCATAAAAATCCTGAACAACAGTGCTAGCTCCAAAACTTTCTTTCCAATACGACAAACCATTATTCAGTTTTCGTCCTTGATTTTCGTTAGAAATTCCAAAGTCAAAAAAGCGTTTATTTTGGAAAACTTGGGTAATTAAATGATGGAATAAGAAGTCCAGCCCTCCCAATTCATTTTTGTCTTCTTTGCCAGAAATATACTGGCTGTGAGCCACGTTCTCGTTTTCAAAAATGGTAGTTCCAGCAATAATAGTTCCTCTTTCATAAACATTAAATTGCCTAATATTTTTAGGAAACAAAACTTTTAATTTGGTAATTTCTTCCAAACTATGAACAGGTTTTGCTTGATGTTTTTGAGCTAAATTTGGAATTAATATATCGTTCCAAAATTCCTCAAAATCATTTACTTCTTTTATCGCAAAACCATTTGAAATTCCTTTTTGAATACTCCTTTTTCTCAATTTTGATAAACTATTTTGCTGCGAAAAATCAATAACTGCCAAAGTATCTCTTCGAATTAGTTGGGCTTCTGTCAAAAACAAAGCATAATTCAATTCCTCGGCTGGCTTTTGATTATAAATAGATGGGATTAATTTTAACTGTAATTTTTCCATTTTATTGTCATTCAAAAAAGACAAAACGGCTTTAAATATTTCGATTACTGATGCTAATTTTAGTTTTTCATTATAAACTAATCCGCCATAAGTCAAACCTTGATGCGAGAAAACTGAATTGCCAACCACATTGGCAGGAAGTACCGCTACCCATTTTTCGCCATCTAAAACAATCAAAGAAAAATCCTCGAAACGATCGCTGTGGTATTCCATAAAATCACGATGAAAGAGGAAAGTAGCATTTTTGGCTTGGCTCATAAAAGCATTCCAAGTAGTACAATCGTTTTTTTGATAAAGTCTGAGAGTGTAATTTTTCACTATTTTTTTTTTGACTTTGTGAAATTAAGCATTTTTTATTTATGTTCTAAAGTGGGCAAATACCATTTAAACTTTACCGCCAATAAACGAATTGAAATGATAAATAAAGAAGTTACCAAATACAAGATATCGTTATCAAAATGTAAATATCGGAGTAGAAAAAAAACAATTCCTCCAAAAATACAGATAGTGGCATAAATTTCTTTCCTAAAAATAACGGGGATTTCAGTACATAAAATATCGCGAATCACACCTCCAAAACAAGCGGTCATCGTTCCCAATGCAATACAAATAATGGGATGCAAGCCAATATTAATTCCTTTTTCGAGGCCAATCAAAGTAAAAACTCCCAATCCAATGGTGTCAAATAAAAACAAGGACGTTCGCAAGCGATCAAATTTCTTTCTGAAAATAATCGCCAAAACAAAGCCAATCACAATAACATATACATAATTCAATTCAAGCATCCATCCTACTGGGGTTCGCCCAATCAGGATATCACGCAAAGTTCCTCCCCCTACAGCCGTCACAAAGGCAATAATAAAAACACCGAAAGGATCCAGCTTTTTACTCATCGCTGTCAACGCTCCCGACATCGCGAATGCCATTGTACCAATGATGTCCAGTAAATGAAACATGTTTTTTGATTTTAAATAAAGAAATTTCTCTTGCAAACTACAAAAAAAATTGCCTTACATATTTTGAGTGTAAAAATTATAATCTTTCAAAAGGGTCTTAATAAAATCAATTTGGTTGCCAGACTGATTTTTTATGCTTGTAACACTTTCAATTTTTTTAGTTAATTTATCAATGGTTTCCATGTCATTATTTTTTTTAGCAACCAGAAAAGTCTCCTTAATTATTCGCATATCATTATCCGAAAGTTTGATTACTTGTGGATAAATTGGAACATAAGCCTCACCAATTTCTTCGAGAATGGTATGATTAATAGAAATATTGTTTTTTAGCGTTATCACAGCAGTTCCCGCTGCCATATCACCCATTCGCTGGGTTTTGCTATTGACTATCATTGTAACTAGACCAATTAATCCTCCAAGCATATTATTTTCGACAATCCTGAAAAGCCAACGAATTAAGTAATCGCCAAAGCCCGCTTGATAACCATCAATTTTTACGACTTTTATTTTGATTAATTTTTTCCCGATAGTTTGCCCTTCAAAAATGCTTTCGAGTGCCACAGAATAAATCATAACAGGGAAGAAAAACAATATAATTACAGACATTCTGGACCACATATCTACTCTATCCAACAAATTGGCAATACCCAACAAATAAAAAAAAAGATAGGAAACAACTATAATATAAGCGACTTTTATGAGTAAATCCAATAAACTAGCATACATCCTCTCACCTACAGAAGCGGCTTTAAAATTTATTACAACATTTTGGGTTGTATTTATAGATAATTCTGACATATTCCTTATTTTAGCACTCGATGAGAGAAATTGCATTTATAAAAATCAATAAAGACAAATGGCTTGAATTTGAACAAGCTATTTTTGGTAAAGCTAAAAAAAATCCTGATGAAATGGCAAATTTATACATTCAATTAATGAATGATTTGTCGTATGCCCAAACCTATTATGCCAAAAGCAAAACAGTGGTTTATCTAAACTATTTAGCTTCACAGATTTATCAAAAAATTTATAAGACCAAACGAACCGAAAGCAATCGACTAGTCTATTTCTTCAAAACCGAAGTTCCACTAATCGTTTACGACTATCGCAGGTATTTGGTTTACGCTTTTGTGTTGTTTTTTGTAACGGTTCTCATTGGAGCTGTTTCTGCAAGATATGATGCCGATTTTGTTCGACTAATTCTCGGTGACGGCTATGTCAATAAAACTTTAGAAAATATCAAAGCTGGAAATCCAGTAGCTATTTACAAATCGGGGAGCAATTGGGGTAGTTTTATTGGAATTACTTTCAATAATCTAAAAGTGGGAATGATGTGTTACATTTTTGGAATCTTTGGAGGAATTGGCACTTTCTTTATTTCGTTGCAAAACGCCATCATGTTGGGTTCTTTTCAATATTTTTTCTTCCAACAAGGTGTTTTTTGGAAAAGCGTTCGAGGCATTTGGATTCACGGTTCAATGGAAATTTTCGGCATCGTAATCGAAACTGCTGCGGGTTACATTTTGGGAGCTTCCATCCTATTTCCTAAAACCTATTCGAGAATGAATTCTTTTAAAATTGGTTTCAAAAACAGTTTCAAAATATTTTTGAGTACCGTTCCATTTACAATCGCAGCAGGGTTTCTCGAAGGTTTCATAACTCGTTATTCCATTGATATGCCCAATTGGTTGAGTAGTTTTATTATTTTGTTTACCTTGGCAATTATCTCTTTTTATTACCTGATTTATCCTTTTATTGTTCATAAAAAATACAAGCTATATAATGTTCGAACTCTACAAAAAGCGTGATTTAAGCGCCAATTTCTCCGATACAACCACTTTTTTTAAGACTTTTGGAAAGCATTATTTCAAAAATTATTTTATCATCAACGGGATATTTTTAATGATATTGGTCGTTTTGATTTATTTTATTTCCAAAGTGTATATGGAAGTCATTTTCTCTGGAATATCCAATGCGGAAAATAATCCCAATTATCTGATGAATTATTTCAACAATAATATGGTTCTCATTGCCGGAGGTTTCATTATTACTTTTCTGCTTATCGTCATTTTATCAATGCTCAACATTAGTTTTCCTGTAATTTATATGCGGCTTGTAGAAAAAACAAACGGAGATAGCTTTTCGACCAACGAAATTATTTCGGGTTTGAAGAAAAAAATTGGAAAAATGATTGTGTTTTTTCTAGGCTCTTTATTCATCATAATGCCAGTTGCCATCATTGTTTTTGGCTTGCTTTTTTTACTTTGTTTTATACTTATCGGGATTCCGTTATTATTCATTGTGGGGCCAGCTTTTATATCTTGGATTACCTTGTCTTATTATGAATATATACTGAAAGACGTTGGATATTTTAGGGCTTTGTCCAATGGTTTTCGCCTAGTAAAACAGCAATTTTGGACTACTGTCGGAACCACATTTCTTATGCTGATGTTGACTCAAATTATACAAGGATTTATCACGATGATCCCTTATGTTTTGGGTATGATTTGGATGTTTACTTCATCAGAAAACTTACAAGAGGCTAATTCACAAACAGGTGTTTTTTCAACAATGGGAATTCTATTCGCTGTCATAATGGTGTTTTCCATCTTGTTGAGTTATGTTTTCAATAATTTTATTCTCGTTAATCAAGGGCTTATTTATTATGGTTTACAGGAAGAAAAAGAAAATAATTCAACCAAAAGTCAAATCGATTTAATAGGCACCGACATTGAATAAATTTATAATACTTATTCTTTTTTTCTTTTGTTCCAATGCTGGAGCACAGGATTCATTGGCTGTAGCCAAAAAAGAAAAAATCATTTTTACCGAAAAAGATATTGTTGTCGATTCGGCTGCAATCGAATGGAAACCTTTTGCAAAAAATTTCAAAAAAAAATACACTGAAAAGGAATTTATATACGAATTCAAAACGCCCGAAAAAAATGCTTGGGATCGTTTCAAGGAATGGTTGTCCAATTTTTTCAGAAATATATTCAGTTTAACCGATAGCAAAACGGCTAACAATTTTGTAGATATTTTGCTAAGAACTATCGCCATACTTATTGTACTTGCGGTAATTTATATGATTGTAAAAGCCATAATGAACAAAGAAGGGCAATGGATTTTTGGGCGAAATTCCGATAGAAAAATCATAAATCATGACGAAATTGAGAAAAACCTGCATTTGGTTGATTTCGAAAAATTGATTGAAAAAAGTCTTCAATCGGGTGAAAATCGATTGACGATTCGCTATTATTATCTTTGGTTGCTCAAGAAAATGTCCAACAACCAAATCATAGAATGGGATGTCGAAAAAACCAACTCGGATTATCTATATGAAATAAAAGACGAAGCCCAAAAAGAAGATTTTGCTTATCTATCGTATCTGTACAACAACATTTGGTATGGCGAATTCGAATTGGACGAAGCCACTTTCACAAAAGCCAAAAACACTTTCGAAAAATCAACAAAAAAAATCAACAATGGATAGAACGCTCAAAGTCTATATCGTTCTTTTGGTGTTGCTCATAGCGGCCATTGTTGTTATTGACAGCAATCGTCCAAAACCCATTGATTGGACGCCCACTTTTTCTTTGAAAGATAAAATTCCTTATGGAATGTTTGTTTTCAACTGGGAAATTGAATCATTTTTGAAAGGTCAAAAAATTCAGAGATTTACAACGACTCCTTATGAATATTTCGACAGCAAATTCGATTACGATACGCTGGTAAACGATTATCGGATAAAAGGAACTTTTCTCAGTATTTCTAAAATTGCCAATTTTGACGAACAATCAATTACCGAAATCTGTACGTTTGTAAACCACGGAAACACAGCTTTTATCAGTTCCGAAATGATTCCAAATGCCTTGTTAGATAGTTTGAATCTAAAGATGGAAAGCGACTACAAATACTCGGACAGCATCTACAATTGGGTCGCCAATAAGAAACTAGGCAATCAAAAATACAAAATCACCGAAGGCGTCAACAACAATTATTTCTCCAAAATCGATACGCTGAATACGACCGTTTTAGGCTATCAAAATGGAGACAGCACGAGAGTCAATTTTATAAAAGTCAATTATCAATCAGGAACTTTTTATTTGCATACCCAACCTGTGGCGTTTACCAATTTTCATTTATTGAAAGGAAATCATCACGAATATGCCGAGAAAGTTTTGTCGTATATTCCCGAAGGAAAAGTGTTTTGGCACATCAAAGACCAAACTGGCGAAGTCATTTCGGATTCACCAATGCGCTATATTTTGAGCCAACCAGCACTGAAATGGGCTTGGTATATTTTCTTGATTGGAATGCTGGTGTTCATATTTTTTAATGCCAAACGCAAACAAAGAATCGTTCCTATCATCAAACCACTTGCCAACACCACCATAGATTTTACCAAAACCATCGGGAATTTGTATTATCAAGAAGGCGACCACAACAATATTATCGATAAAAAAATCATTTATTTTCTGGAAAAAGTTCGAAACGAATATTTGATTGACACCCATAAATTGGATGATGATTTCATTAAAAAATTACACTATAAATCAGGTAAAAAACTCGAAGACATACAAAATGTGGTGTCTCTGATAAAAGCCTATCGGAAAAATAATTATTTGAGTATTGAAGACGATTTGCTTCAAATAAATAATGCAATTGAAAAAGTTATAAACTAATTATAAAATTATAAAAACCACAAATTACACTTAGCCAGAAACTCAAATTTGGGCAATTCAAAACAACAGAAAATCTGTGAAAATCTGTACAATCTGTGGCTGAAAAAAAAATAAAAATTATGGAAGAAATAACCAACACTGAAAACCCAACCGAAAACGTAAATTTTCAATCTCGAATTAATTTAGAACCGCTTTTAGCGAGCATCAACACCATCAAACAAGAACTTGGAACTGTCATCGTGGGACAAAGCAAAATAATCGATCAATTGTTGGTTGCTATTTTGTCCAACGGTCACGTTTTGCTCGAAGGCGTTCCGGGTGTGGCCAAAACCATCACGGCAAAATTGTTGTCCAAAACCTTGAATATTGGCTTTAGCCGTATTCAATTCACGCCCGATTTAATGCCTTCGGACATTTTGGGAACCTCGGTTTTCGACCTGAAAAAATCGGAATTCGAATTCAAGAAAGGGCCAATTTTTTCCAACTTGATTTTGATTGACGAAATCAATCGTGCTCCGGCCAAAACCCAAGCCGCTCTTTTTGAAGTAATGGAAGAACGCCAAATTACCATTGATGGCACGACTTATATTTTGGACACGCCATTTTTGGTCATTGCCACCCAAAACCCCATCGAACAAGAAGGAACCTATCGTTTGCCAGAAGCACAATTAGATCGTTTCCTCTTTAAAATTTCCATCGATTATCCAAAAATGGATGAGGAAATTATGATCATCCAAAGAGAACATTTATTACAAAATCAAGGAAAACTCGACAACATCAAAACGATTCTTTCTTCGGAAAAAATCAAGCAATATCAAGGATTAATCAAACAGATTATCGTGGAGCAAAACTTGCTGGAATACATTGCCAAAATCGTAATAAACACCCGTGAAAATGCCTTTTTGTATTTGGGAGCTTCGCCTCGTGCTTCTATCGCCATATTAAATGCCGCCAAAGGTTTTGCCGCCATCCGAGGACGTGATTTTGTAACTCCCGAAGACATCAAAGAAGCAGCCATTCCTGTTTTGCAACACCGTGTCATCGTAACTCCAGAACGTGAAATGGAAGGGATTACAAGCATTGAAATTATCAAACAGATTTTGGAAAGTGTGGAGATTCCGAGATAGGTTTTTGCTGAAAATGGCACACGGATGAAACGGATTTTCGCAGATTTAAAATAACTATTATACAAATCAGTACAATTTGTAGTTAAACAATATTAAAAAAAACCACAATCTTTTTGATGAAAAGTTTTACAAATATATTTATTCTTTTAATTACAACTTATTGTTGGGGTCAAGAAATTCATGAAATTCCTTTATCAAAAGATAGCGACACAATATATTGGTTTGGCTATATAAACAAAGAATTAAAAAAATTTGACATTAATCCAATAAAAGTTGATTCTGGGTATTATTTTAGACTTTCTTCATTTGGCAGGATGATTGAAATTAAAAAAGTTAATCAGTATTATTTTGGCACCTTAACATATTTTGCAAAAGAAGTTGATGATTCAAGAGAAGATGAAAGAACTTTTAAAAAAACTTATGATATTAAAAATACCGTAGTTGAAAAACTTTTTCATCTAATCAATTCAACTCAAATTAACCAAATACCAAGTGACAAATTTATTAAGAATTGGGAACACGGACTTGATGGAACAACTTATTTCTTTGAAACGAAAAATGATATTGAATATACCTTTAAAAATTATTGGTCACCAAAATCACAAAACATATCAGAAGCAAGTAAAATTGAAAATTTCATAAATGAGTTTTACACAATTATTGATTTTCCAAAATATTTAGAATTTTTTCATAAAGAAATACCGTTTAGAGGATATTCATATAATGGTGGATCAACAGTTATCATTAAACCAATGACAATAGAAGAATACAAAGAGTATAAAAAGAGGAAAAGAAAAAAAGATAGAAATAAAAAATTGACAAGACTAAATTAACAATTACCAAGTTTTTCAGATTATAAAAATTATGAAACTATTAAAAAATCTATACCTCAACAATTTCTTTTTCTATCTGCTTTTGGGCGTTGTGGGATTGTTTGTTTTGGCTTTTATATTTCCGGCTTTGTACAACGCCACTTGGCTTGTTTTGCTTGTGTTGTTGACTTTTTTGGTTTTGGATTTCTTGATTTTGTTTTTAGCCAAAAACGGAATTGAAGGTACGAGAACTATGTCTGAAAAATTGTCGAATGGCGATGAAAATGAAATAAGAGTCGGAATTAAAAATTATTATACTTTTCCGATTTCGGTAAAAATAATTGACGAAATTCCGTTTCAGTTTCAGGTTCGAAATTTTGAAATCAAGCAAAAAATTAAAGCTTCTTCGCAAAACGAAGTGCAATATTATTTGCGTCCCACCGAGCGTGGCGAATATTCCTTCGGGAATTTGAATGTATATGCATCTTCGCCCTTGTCGTTAATTTCGAGACGTTTTCAATTTGACAATAAGCGAATGGTGCCCACTTATCCGTCGTACATGCAGTTGCGAAAATACAGTTTGATGGCTTTTTCCAACAATTTGTTTCAATACGGCATCAAGAAAATTCGTAGAATTGGTCACACAATGGAGTTTGAACAAATCAAGGAATACAATCAAGGCGACGACATCCGAACCTTGAATTGGAAAGCGACCGCCAAGAAAAACGCCTTAATGGTCAATCAATTTCAAGACGAAAAATCGCAATCGGTTTATATGATTATCGACAAAGGGCGTGTGATGCAAATGCCTTTCAACGGATTGAGTTTACTGGATTATGCCATTAATGCCACTTTGGTTTTGTCGAATGTCATCTTGAAAAAGCAAGACAAAGCGGGACTATTTGCCTTTTCTAAAAAAGTAGAAAACCGTGTTTTTGCCGAAAGACGCGCTTCGCAAATGCACAAAATTCTGGAAACTTTGTACAACGTCAAAACCGATTTTTTCGAAAGTGATTTCAGCCGTTTGTACACCGACATCAAGAAAAACATCAACCAAAGAAGTTTGATTGTTTTGTACACCAACTTCGAAACGATGGATGGTTTGCACCGGCAACTCCCCTATTTAAAAGGCATTGCCAAGAATCATTTGCTGGTCGTGGTTTTCTTCAACAATACGGAACTCAACGAACTCATCAACAAAAAAGCAGAAAACATTCAAGAAGTCTATGACAAAGTAATTGCCGAAAAATTTTCTTTCGAAAAACGATTAATTGTCAACGAACTGAAGAAATACGGCATTTATTCGATTCTAACCCAACCCGAAAACCTGACTTTAGACACCATCAACAAATATTTAGAAATTAAAGCGAGAGGGATTCTTTGATTTTAGAGTTTATATTGTTGAGTAACGATTTAAAAATTATTTATTTTCAGTACGAGACAACCAATAAAAATCTGTGAAAATCTGTGAAATCTGTGGCAAAAGAAAAAAAGATGGTAACTTTGGCTTTTGAAACTTTTTGCCTAATTCACAATGAAACAAATCACTTCCGTTCAAAATCCATTCATAAAATCATTGGTGCTGTTGCAGGAAAAAGCAAAAGCCCGCAAACAATCCGGCACTTTTTTGATCGAAGGCAAAAGAGAAATTGAAATTGCACAAAAAGGCGGCTACGAATTGGAAACGATTTTGTTTTTACCCGAATTGATTTCGGAAAACGAAGCTAGCAAACTTTCCAAAACAGCGGAATTAATCGAAATTTCAAAGGAAGTCTATCAAAAATTAGCCTATCGCGATACCACCGAAGGCATTTTGGCTGTAGCCAAAACCAAATCCTTGCAATTATCAGATTTAAAATTATCTGAAAACCCACTGATTTTGGTTGCCGAAGCTCCAGAAAAACCAGGGAATATTGGTGCTTTATTGCGAACTGCCGATGCGGCAAATTTGGATGCTGTGATTATTGCCAATCCAAAAAGTGATTTGTACAACCCGAATATCGTTCGATCTAGCGTGGGTTGTTTGTTTACCCGACAAATTGCAACCGGAACAACGACTGAAATTATTGCGTTTTTGAAAGAGCGACACATCGATTTTTATTGTGCTACTTTGCAAAATTCGACTTCCTATCACACCCAAGATTACACCACTCCAACTGCTTTGGTTGTTGGCACAGAAGCCACTGGTTTAACCCAAGAATGGCGTGATGCTGCCACACAAAGCATCATCATCCCGATGCAAGGCGAAATTGATAGTATGAACGTTTCGGTTGCAGCGGCAATTTTGATTTTTGAAGCCAAAAGACAGAGAGGGTTTTGATTGTAGATTGCAGATTTTAATATACAAAAAATAAAAAATTATAAAAA
>Ga0075152_10000885_pt1 | contig 21687 bp, 12 predicted proteins | sample JI61114C2DNA_FD_70964 | JGI IMG/M metagenome (GOLD analysis project Ga0075152, IMG submission 70964) | Wastewater effluent complex algal communities from Wisconsin, to seasonally profile nutrient transformation and Carbon sequestration -... | ecosystem: Engineered > WWTP > Effluent > Algae...
GAGGAAGCGCAGCAGCGTGTGGAAGGTGAAGTTGATCCCCTTCGAGCGGTAGTACTGCGCCGCGCAGGGCACGATGAAGAAGCGCAGCATGTCGATCGCCCCGACCATCCGCTGCAGCCGCGTCGGGATCGCGTCGATCCAGCCGAGGTCCTTGAGCCGCTGCAGCCGCGGCAGCACCTGCCCCTCGGCGCCGTAGCTGCGCAGCGTCTGAGCCAGCCGGCGCAGCTTCTCCCGCCGCTTCCTTCGGTCGCCCATGGCGCGCCGGAGCAGGACGAGCGGCGTCTCGTGGAGACGCAAGGGGGTTGTCGATGCGGCCTTCATGCCAGTGCACGATGGTCCGCCTGGCCCCCTGTGCAAGGGGCTTCGCACCCCAGCAGGCGAGCTGGACATCACATCGAGGATATCCGGCGATCTTTGCGCGGGGTCGCGCTGAGGCCACAAAACGGCGCGGGGGACGGCTCCCCACCGATCCTGACAGCGCCTGGAGAGGGCGTCCGGGGCGCCCAGGAGCACCGCAGACGCGGGCGCTGTTACACTGCCGGCCCGATGGTCCGCCTGCCGCTCGTCCTCGCCGCAGCGCTGGCTGCCTGCGCCGCGGCGCCGCCCCCTCCGGCTGACCCCGCCGCGGAGCGCCGGGCCGCGCGACGCGGCGTCCAGTACCGCCTCGAGATCCCCGCCCCGGCACAGCAGTGGGTGCACGTGACGATGACGGTGGCGCGCCCGCAGGGGCTGCGCAGCGAGGTGGCGATGCCGGCGTGGACCCCCGGCTCGTACCTCGTCCGCGACCACGCCCGCCACGTCGACGGCGTCGAGGCCCGGGACCTGCGCGGCCGCCCGCTGGCGCTGCATCGCGTCGACAAGCAGACCTGGCGGATCGACCACGGCGTCGGCGGCTTCACGCTGTCGTACCGCGTCTTCGCCGACGAGCCCGGCGTGCGCACCAGCTTCGTCGACGACCGCCACGCGACCCTCAACGGCGCGTCGATCTTCATGTACCTGGTCAAGGGCACCGGCCGCCCCGCCACCGTAGAGCTCGCCCTCCCGCGCGGCTGGCAGGCGCACACCGCCCTCGAGCGACCCGCCGACGACCCCACCCGCCTCGTCGCCCCCAACTATGACACCCTCATCGACTCACCCATCGAGCTCGGCAACGCCGAGCTGCGCGCCTTCGACGTCGCCGGCGCACGCATCGAGCTGGTGTTCTCCGCGCCCGCCGGCAGCAACGCCGACACCGCCCGCATCGGCGCCGACCTGCAGAAGGTCGTCGCCGCCTTCGCGCGGATGATGGGCGGCCTCCCGCTGCGCCGCTACGTCTTCCTCGTCGTCGCCGACGAGACCGGCGACGGCGGCCTCGAGCACGCCGCGAGCTCGCTGATGCGTGTCCCGAGGGACATGTTCGCCGACGAGCGCGGCTACCGACGGATGGTCAACCTCGGCGCGCACGAGTTCTTCCACCTGTGGAACGTCAAGCGCCTGCGCGACGTCGAGCTGCGCCCCTACGACTACCGCGGCGAGGACTACACCCGCCTGCTGTGGTTCCACGAGGGCTTCACCGAGACGATGGAGCAGCAGGCGCTGCTGCGCGCCGGCGTGCTCGCCGGCGAGGCCTACCTGGGCGAGCTGGCGACCGGCTGGACCGCGTACCTCAAGAAGCCGGGCCGCAACCACGCCCCGCTCGGCGAGCTCAGCTTCGACGCCTGGACCAAGGCTTACAAGCCGAGCCCGAGCCACGGCAACACGCAGGTCAGCTACTACGAGAAGGGCTACCTGCTCGGCGTCTGCCTCGACCTCGAGCTGCGCCTGCGCGCGGCGCGACACGGCAAGCGGGGCTCGCTCGCCGGGCTGTTTCGCGGCCTGATGGCCAGCCACGGCGAGGCCGGCGCGGGCCTGACGCAGGCCGACATCGTCGCCGCCGCCGGCGTCGAGGCCGGCGAGCCGATGGATGCCTTCTTCGCGCGCCACGTCGACGGCACGGCCGAGCTGCCGCTGCCGGAGCTGCTGGCGCGAGCGGGCGTGCGGGTCAGCAGCGAGGCCGCGACGCAGGCGCACAGCGGGCTGGTGCTGGCGGCGGACCGCGTCGTCCGCAACATCGAGCCCGGCTCACCGGCGGAGATCGCCGGCCTGATGCTCGGCGACGAGGTGATCGCCGTCGCCGGTCGGCGGGTGCGCGGCGGCGACGAGGCCCAGGCCCGGCTCGCGGAGCGCCGACCGGGCGAGCGCGTCGAGGTCGCGGTGTTTCGCGGCGGGCGGCTCGAGCTGCGCACCCTCACCCTCGTCGCCGACCCGCACCGCAGCTACCGCTTCGAGCCCGCGCCCGACGCGACGCTCAGCCCCGAGACCCTCGGCCTGCGCCGGCTGTGGCTCGGGCGCGACGACGCCTGAGCGGGCTCGTCGCGCCCGCAAGCGCCATGACCTCCGCAAGCGCTCGTCGATCGCGGCGCCTCGGCCTCACTCGTCGCGCGGCTCGAGCTCCGGGGTCACTCGTCGCGCGGCTCGAGCTCGGTGATCAGGGCCATGTACGCGGGGCGGCGATCGGGGCGCGCGCGCCGGGCCGCGCGACGCAGGGCAGGCACGACCTCGGGGCCCCACGCCCGGATCGCCTCGTGGGCGCCCTCGCGGATCCGGGGCTCGCGGTGCTCGAGGCGCTCGAGCAGCGCCGGCAGCGACGGCTCGTGGCGCCCGTGCCCCAGGCTCTTCATCAGCTGCAGCACGACGTCGGGGCGGGTCTCCATGGCGAGCGCCTGCGCGGCCGCGTCGAGCGACTGCTCGCGCGAGGCGACCTGCCGCAGCGCCCGTAAGGCCGCGCTGCGCACCGGCGGCCGCGGATCGACGACGAGGCTCGCCAGCGGCGCGACCGCGCGCTCGCCGTGCGCGACCAGAGCATGGACCGCGCGCACGGCCAGGCCCTTGACGACCTCCTTGCCCACGAGCAACGCGAGCAGCTCATCGGGCCCCTGGCCCGTGATCGGGTCGCCCGGATCCGCGGTGTCGTCGACCGCGACCTCGGGCGCATCCGCCACGAGGTGCTCGACGTCGGCCGGCGAGCACGTCGAGATCCACGCGACCAGCGAGCGCAGCGCCGACGAGCGGCCCGGCCGCAGCAGCCGCGCGAGCCGATAATCGCCGCGCTCCGCCGCCGCCCACACCAGCGGCAGCAGCAGCGCCTCACCGACCGACTGCAACTGCTCCGCCAGCCCCGCGTCACCGGCGGACCAGCCCTCGACCCACGCGCGCACGAAGTCGCGGTGCTGCCGCGCGCTGCAGTGCGGCAGCAACCCGGCAGCGACCCGCCGCGCCCCCGGCTCGTCCGGCCAGCGGGTCAACAGCGGCGCGACCCGCCCGCGGTGCTCCGCGCCGAGCGTCACCTGGCCGCGCAGCAGCGCCTCGAGGACCTGCGGCCACACCGGCCACGCGTCGGGCCAGTCGAGCAGCCGCGCGGCCGCGCGTGAGCGCTCCTGCTCGCTGCTCGCGCGCAGCGTCGCGCCCAGCGCCTCGAGGTCGTCCTGCGAGCGCGGTTGAAAGCGCGGGCGGGGCGGCGCGGACGAGTGCTCCACCACGGGCACGTCGAGCGGCCGACGCAGCAGCGTCGCCGCGAGCCACGCCGCGCGGGCCGAGGCGTCCTGCGCGTGCCAGCGTCGGGCCTGCTCGCGCAGCGCGGTGAGCTCGGGCGGCTCGTCGTCGGTGGCCGCCGGGATCGCCAGCGCCTCGCACAGCAGCGTCGCGCTGTCGTTCGCGTGGTCCGGCCCGATCCGCGAGGCCGCGAGGCAGCGCTCGAGGTCGGCCGGGCTCCGCACCGCGCCGAGGCGTCCGAGCAGTCGATATCGCCGCAGCCCGCCGAGGCCGGCCGAGTCCGGCGCGGCGCGCAGCAGGCCGATCGCCGCGACCTCGTGATGGCGCCCCGGGCTCCGCCCCGCCACGCAGCGCTCGAGGAAGCCGGCCACCGCCGCCATGTCGACCGTTGCGAGGCACCGCGTCGCGCACTCGATCAGCGCGCCGACCTGCTCGCCGTGCTGCGCCTGCGCGGCGTCGAGCACCAGCGCGAGCGCCCGCGCGTCCCCCTCCGCGCGCAGCCACGCGATCCACTCCGCCAGCCCGACGCGCACCGTCGCCAGGATCGCCGACTCGAGCTCCGGCGCGCGCTGCTCGACCAGCGCGCGCGCGGCCTCCGTCGAGAAGCCCTCCGTCCGCAGCCGCTGCCCCGGGTCCTTCACCGCCGGCCGCGCCAGCAGCCTCGCCCGGTGGAGCTGCGCCGCCAGAGCCCCCGCGTCGCCGTCGGCCAGCGCGACCTGTCCTTTCAGGCAGGCCGCGAGCAGAGCCCGGTGCGCCGGGCGCTCCGAGCGGGCCAGGCGCAGCGCGCCCGCCACCGGCAAGCGCCCGCCGAGCGCGTCCCACAGCAGCTCGATGCGCCGCGCCTCGGTCTCGTCCTCCAGCGCGGAGACCAGCACCGCGACCATCGACGGCCCCGCGACGTGCTGCAACGCCGCCAGCAGCTCGTCACGGAACCCGCGGTTGTCGTGGTGAGCGAGCCACTCGACCAGCGCCGCGAGCGAGCGCTCGCTACCGACGTGGGCGAGCGCGTGCGCGGCATCCTTCTTGACCGCCATCTCCGGCCGCTGCAGCGCCGCCAGCACGATCGGCTCGGCCCACGCCGCGTTCAGGGTCGCGACCGCCGCGAGGGCCTGGCACAGGATCCTCGGCTCCTCCTGGGCCGCGAGCCGGCAGATCGACAGCTCGAGGCCGCGCGCGCCCTCCCCTGCCGCGAGGATCGCCTCGATCGCGGCGCGCCGGACCTCGCGGTCACCATGACGCCAGAACGGCTCGATGAAGCGCAGGGTCGCCGGCCCCGGGGTATGGCGGCCCACCAGCTCGAGCAAGGCCACGCACACCGCGGCGGCGGGCCCCTCGCGCAGCCAGTCGATCGCCACCTGCAGCACGAGGTCGCGGCCGGTCTCGGGCCCCGCCTCGATCCACCGCCGCACGCTGCGGCCCTCGCGGATCAGGTGCCGTCCGTAACGAAACAGCTGCTGCTCGAGCTCCGGGATCGCCACCCGCTTGATCGTGAAGTCACCGGCGAGGGCGCGGCGCACCAGGCCGCGGAAGACCTCACGGAACAGCGCGATGATCCGCGGCATGTGCTCGAGGTCGCCGGACTCGCACAGGATCTCGAGCCGTCGCGTCGCCTCGATCGCGTGGGCCGGGTCGTCCTCCCACGGCGCGTCGGCGACGATCCGGGCGACCACACGATCGCGGTGCACCAGGCGAGACCCGTCCAGCAGGCCTGACGCGTGCGGCCCGAGCTGCGCCGCGAGCTGCCGGAGCAGCGCGCCGCGATCGCCAGACAGCGCCCACAGCACGTCGAGCGCCAGGGCCCTCAGGGTGGCGTCGCAGCGCGGGTCCAGGGCCCGCGCGCCCAGCATCAGCTCGGCCTCCGGACCGCCCTTGACGCGCAACGCCGGGATGACCCGCTCCGGGAGCCGATCGAGCCAGGCCAGCAGCTGCGTCTCACCGACGTACTCCGGGCTGCGCCCCGCGGCCTCGATCAGCGCCTCGGCCACCGCGACGTCACGGACCTGCCCGAGCCGCTCGCGGAGCACCATCGGCGCGCGCGTGCCGAAGCTCGCCGCGAGGATCGCCGCCCGCCGGATCCACCGCGGGTCGTCGGGGCCCAGCGCGGCCAGCAGCTCGACCAGCTCGGCGCGCACGACGTAGGTCACCCGCACCAGCTCCTCGGCCGTCCACAGCGGATGCGCTGCGAAGGCCGCGAGCAACGCCTCGAGGTGCCGCTCGCGCACGAAGACCCCGTGGCGATGCGCCGCCAGCAGGAAGCGGCGCAGCGCCGGCCCGAAGCTCAGCGGCGAGCTCGACGCGAGCGCGAGCGCGACGTCGATGTCCTCGTCGCGCGCGAGCGGTCCAAGCGCGATCAGGGCGTCCACGCGGCCCTGCGCGGCCCCCTCGTCGGCGAGCACCCGCTCGAGCAACCAGTCGCGGCGACCCAGCGCCTCCGCGGCACCCACCGCCGCCTGCACGACCGCGACCTCGGGGTCGACGAGGGCCGCGACGACGAGGCGCTCGCGTTCACGACTGGCGGTCGGCGAGAGCCCCCGCACCCAGCCCTTGCACAGCGTGGCGACGGCGCGGGCGCGCAGCCTCGCGTCGACGTCGGCGGCCAGCGGCACCAGCAGCGCGAACGCCTCGACCGGCGTGACCGCGAGCTGACGGACGGCGGGCTCGATCCAGCCGAGCCCCGCCGCTCGCAGCCGGACGTCGTCGGCCGTCACCAGCCGCCGCAGCAGCCGCGAAGGATCCAGCACGCCGTCGATCGACCAGGCATGGACGACCTGCAGCAGCTCGTGCTCGTCGAGCTCGAGCGCCGCCTCGCCGGCCGCGAGCTGCACCTGTCGCCACGCCACGCGCAGCCGCGGCTCGAGGCCCGCGACGTCCCGCGGGATCCGCGGCCCGTGCGGCACGAGCGCGAGCGCCAGGGCCTGCAGCGCCAGGCACACCTCGGGCGCGAGCGCGGCGACCGTCACGGGCAGCGCACGCGCCAGGTCCTCGAGCGCCCCGGGGTCGCCGCAGGTCGGCAGCGCCCCGGAGATCGCCGCGAGCCGCGCGACCGCCTCGGCCGCGGGCCAGGTCGCGAGTTGCTCGAGGTCCGCCGTGTGCAAGTCGGGGCGATGCATCGCCGACGACCTTAACACCGCTCTCTGCTCACCACGACGCCACGAAAGCGCGCCTCAGCGCGGGTGATCGGGCTCGTGCCGGCTGATGAAGTCGTGGAGGATCTGGTTGACCTCGGCCGCGCGCGAGCGATGGACCCAGTGGTTGTCGTCGATGCGGTGCTGCTCGAGGTCCGGGACGAACTCGGGGACCTTGTCGTAGAGCTCGGGGGTCAGCGCCATGTCCCGCAGCGGCACGATCAGGCACACGGGGACCGCGACGGCGCGCGGCGCCTCGAAGGTCCCGCGCAGCAGCTGGCGATACAGCGCCAGCGGGGGGATCAGGGTGCTGCGAGCCAGGCGCTCGTCGATCGTCTGCAGCTCCGGGTCGTCGCGACGCACGCCGCCGGCGCGGTGGATCCGGATCCACATGCTGACCGGGTCGCGGGTGAGGTACAGCTCCGCGAGGCGAGGGATCTGGAAGAAGAAGATGTACCAGGAGCGCCGCAGCTGATCGGCGAGCAGCGCGAGGTCGGCGATGCGGTGGCGCAGCAGGCGGTCGCGCAGCAGCGTGCGCATCGCCACCAGGTGCGGCCCCGCGATCGCCGTGAAGCTGCACAGGCGGCGCGCCCGGGCCCGGTCGCCCGCGAAGAACCAGCCGAGCATCGCGCCCCAGTCGTGGCCGACCAGGTGGACCTTGCCCTCGGGACCGACGAGCTCGTCGATCACCGCATCGATGTCGTCGAGGTGGCGCACCAGCTGGTAGCCGTCGGGGTCACGGGGCGCGCTCGAGTCGCCGACGCCGCGCTGGTCGAAGGCGGCGACCGGGTGCATCGACGCGAGGCCCTCGAGCTGACGGGACCAGGTCGCGTGGCTGTCGGGGAAGCCGTGCAGGAACAGCACCGGCGCGCGCCGCTCGTGGGGGTCCGAGACCGTCGAGCGGACCATGTGCAGGCGGACATCGCCGCGCTCGACGACGACCGAATCGAGCGCGAGCTCGGGGGGACCCAGGTCAGTCGTTGGGCGCACCGGCGACGATCCATTCCTCGATGAGCGCCAGCTGGTCGGGCGTCAGCATGCCCCCGATCGGCATCGTGACGCCGGCGCCGCCGCGCGCCTTGATGTCGGCGTTCGTGAGGCTCACCTTGAGGTACAGGTAGCTGTTGTCCGGGTCCGACGGCGTGATCAGCTTCATGGCCGGGAGGCCGACCGACGCCTTGTCGACGATGTTGGCGTAGGCGTCGGCCATGGTGAGGCTCAGCTTGCCGTTGCCGTCGCCCGCCGGGCCATTATGACAGCTGCAGGACAGCGCGAAGATCTCCTGGACCTTGGCGAAGGTCGCCGCGTCGCCGCCCGTGTCACCGGTCGTCGCGGTGTCACCGGTCGTCGCGGTGTCGCCGGTCGAGCCGCCGTCGCTGTCCGCGAACTCGGCCCCGGCGATCCACGCGAGGATCGTCTGGTTGTTGGGGTTCAGGTAGTCCAGGTCGAGGGGCATGCGCGCGCCGACCCGCTCCTTGTCGAGGCCGAGGGCCATGAGCGTCGCGTCGGGCAGCATCTTGATGGCGATGTACGAGCTCGGGATGTCGCCGATCGTGACGTACTTGGTGCCGACCAGCGCGTCGAGGGCGCCGCCGGTGAGGGTCGGGGCGGTGCCGCCGGAGACGTGGCAGCCGGACTTGCCGCAGCTGCCCTCGAAGGCCGCGCGGACCTCGGGCGGGATGCCGGAGCCGCCCTCGCTCTCGCCCTCGTCGAGCTTCTCGAGCTGATTGCAGCCCGAAAGCCCGAGCACGGCCAGCGAGGCGCAGGGAACAAGAAACATGCGGATGAGGCGCTTCATCGCTACAGGCTCCACTGTCGGCTGAGGTTGAAGCCGAGGAAAAAGTTGCCGCGGTTCTCGAAGGGGTTCTTCGACTGGCCGCCGGGCGCGTACAGGTTGGTGTGGATCTCCCGGGTGTTGGTCATGAAGATCTGGAAGAAGTGTCGGGCCGTCCGCACCGAGCCGCCGAGCGACCACGAGCCGATGTTGCTGCCGTTCGGGTCGGCGTTGCCGCCGTTGTAGAAGAATTTATCGGAGGGGATCGGCAGGTAGTACTCCATGTCGATGCCCCAGCGCTTGCGCTTGCCGAGCCACACCGTCGAGGCCAAACCGACGCCGAGGCTGCCGCGCTTGTCCTTGACCTTCACCGCGCCCTTGCCGTCGTCGAAGTCGACCGTCGGCCCGACCTTGTGGTTGGTGCGCAGCGAGTAGCTGACGACCAGTTGCGTGCTCCAGCGCTCGAACCACAGGCGGCTGAGCAGCAGCTGGAAGCTGCCGGCCCACGGGTTCGCGGTGTTCGACGGGAAGTCCCGCAGGTACTCGACCGAGGCGTAGCCGCCGAAGCTCAGCGGCTTGCCGGCCTCCTGACGGACCGGCATGTACTTGGTCCCGAGCTCGTAGCCCTTGCGCGAGTTGCTGCGCCGCAGCAGCACGTCCCAGCCGTCGAAGATGCCGTACGCGAAGCCGTACGAGATGTTGGCGCCGGCGTCGATGCCGAAGGCGCCGCGCTCGGTGCCGACCCGGCCGAAGCGGTGGTCGATGCGAAACTCGAAGACCCGCTTGCCGAGCGTCGAGGTCGACGGGAGGTTGATCTGGAACACGCCATGGAACGGCGGCTGGCCCTTCTTCTCCTCGTCGTCACCGTCCTCCGCGGGCTCGTCCGACGGCGCATCGGCGGCGCCGGTGGAGCCGCCATCGCCGACCGTCGTCGATGCTGCGCCGCTCGAGCCATCGGCGCCGACCGTGGAGGTCGTGGTGCCATCGACGGGCGTCGCGGCGCCGTCGCCGGCCGCGGGGTCCGGCGTGGTCGTCGGCGTGCCCTCGGGCGTGCCTACCGGCGTGGGCGCGCCATCGCCCGTGGGCGGCGTGACCCCCGGAGGGCTCGCCTCGGCGGCCGGCGCGAGGCTGACGATCCAGTCCTTGATCGCCTTCTTCTGGCCGCCGGTCAGCGGGTCTCCGCCGAGCGGCATCAGGTCGCCCTTGATGCCCTTGCCGTTGATCTTTGCGACGAGATAGCTGGCAGCGGGGTCTCCGGCGGTGACGAAGGGCTTGCCCGTCGCGCGCGACTTCATCGATATGAGCCGCGACGGCGAGCCCGACAGCGACGGCTCCTCACCGCCCTTGCTGTGGCATGAGGTGCAGTTGTCCGCGAAGATCCTCTTGACCTTCGCCTCGAGATCAGAGGCCGGAGCTGCGAGTACGAGAACGATCGAGAGGGGCAGCGGCATGGGTGCAGGGCCTACCGTGGGGCAGGCGTGAGTGTTACCACAATGCGAGGCGCGACATGCTCGGATATTATCGTCGGCATGCGCACGCGTCTCCGGCTCGTCCTCGCCACCGCGACTGTTTGTACGGTCGTCGCCTGCCAAACGCCCGCCCCGGAGGTCGCAAAGAAGGACGCCCCCGTCGTCGCGCCGGCCACCCCCGCCACCGTCGTGAAGACGTCGGAGTCGACCCCTCCGCTCGTCGACCCGAGCGGGGTGATCGGCAACAGCTCCGCGCCCGGGACCGCCGGTGAGCCGAGCACGCTCGATCCGGGCGGCGAGCCGGCGACGCCGACCGAGGCCAACGCGGCCGCGGCCGCCGAGGGTGGCGCTGCGGCGACGGCCGGAGATCCGGCTGCGCCGGCCGCCGACCCGGTCGCGGCCGCTGCCGCCAAGATCAAGCTGATCACCGAGGTGAAGGCGAAGAAGACCAGCGACGCGCGGGCCAAGAAGGCGCTCGAGGAGGCCGAGGCGGCCGGCGCGACCGCGCGTGAATTGGCCGAGGCGAGCAACGACCGTGGCATCGCCCTGCTCGGCGGCGGTGAGGCGGAGCGCGCCACGGCGGCCTTCGAGTGGGCCCGCGACAAGGACCCGACCTACCCCGACCCGAGCTTCAACCTCGCCAAGCAGACCGCCATGGCCGGTGAGATCCCCGAGACCGTGAAGCACCTGCAGGAGGTGCACAAGCGCGGCGGCAAGAAGCTGCTCAAGCAGGTCGGCTACGACCCGGTCTTCGAGGTCGTCAAGGACGACCCCGAAGTGCAGAAGATCGCCAAGTAGTTTGCCTGGTCGCTCGCCAAGCAAGCGCAGGGCCGAAGCATGACGGCGCCCGCATCGACGACGCGGGTGCTGTTCATCTGCCACGCGAACCTGGTCCGCTCGCCGCTGGCCGAGGGAATCTTTCGCCACCTCGTCGCCCAGCGCGGCCTCGGCGACCGCTTCGCTATCGACAGCGCCGGGATCGCGGCGCACGAGGGCATGGCGCCCGACCCCGGCAGCATCGCCGTCGCCGCCCAGCACGGCATCAAGCTCGGCGGACGCGCCCGGCAGATGACCCGCCTCGACCTCTACGATCACGATCACGTGCTCGTCGCCGACCGTCACGTCGCCGCCCAGATCCGGCGCCTGATCGGCGGCTCGGTGTTCGGCCCGATCGCCGGCAGCTCCGCCCGCGTCCGCCTGCTCGCGACCCTCGCCGACCCGCGCGCCGAGGACGACGACCTCGACGTCCCCGACCCGATGCGCGGCGGCCCCGAGGGTTATTTGAAGGTCTACCGCCAGCTGCTGCGCGCCTGCACCGCGCTGCTCGACGAGCTCGCCCCGCAGCGCTGACGCCCGCCTGTTCTCGCCCCGAGCTCGATGGAGCGATCCGCTCATTGGGCCTTCGGGATGGCGCCTGATCAGGCGATGATCGATGATGGCCGCGTGCCGCGATCGCCTCGCCTTCCGGGACGCACCTGTGCCCCTGGCCTGCCGGGTGTCCTGGCGCTCGCCGTCCTGTTCGCCCCCGCGACACCCGTCACGGCCTCGCAGGCCCCGACCCCCGAAGCCGCCACTTCGCCGTCGCTCGAGCAAGCGGCCGAATGGGAGGCCGCGCTGCAGCACATCGAGCGCGGGAAACGTGGCGACCCCGACGGTTTTTACCGCTGCGGCGAGACCCTCCTGGCGATCCATTCGCGGCTCGCAGCCGACGACGCACGGGTCCCGACGGCCCTGTTCAAGGCCGGGCAGTGCTTCGCGGCCGCAGGCCTGTGGGGAGCCGCCGCGCAGGTATATGAGCGCCTGCTGGCCGGCGATCCGCAGGGCAAACACAGCCAGCGGGTCCTGCATTACCTCGTGCTCGGCAACTTCGCCGTCGCGCGCTACGAGGACGCCGCGCGCCAGGCCGAGCGCTACGCGGCGCTCTACCCGAAGGACGAGCAGGTCCAGGACCACCTGCGCCGCGCTTATCAGGCGCGCCTCGCACTCGGCCAGCGAGCGCAGGCCCTCGCGGCCCTCGCGGCCCTCGAGGCCCTGTTCAACCGCAAGGACCCCGAGCGCGCGGCCGGGATCTTCTGGTCGCGTCGTGCGCTGTTGACCAGCGACGACGAGCGCCTGAAGCACGCGATGGCGTACCTCGAGGTGCACGGCAAGCGCGGCGGCCACGATCGACGCGTCGTCGCCGAGGCGACGATCGGCCAGCTGCTGTGGCGGCGGGCCTGCGCGAAGGGGCTCCATCACGACCTCTGCGCCACCCTCGGCCGCGGTCGGCCCCAGTTCTCGGACGCGGGGGGCCGCAACGTCCTGGACCGGATCACGGCCCGCCGCAGGCCGTCACGGCCGCCGCCTCCGCCGACCTGCCGCGAGCTCTCGATGCCAAATGGTTCGTTGTATCCGCGCGCGCAGAAGGATACGTCGGAGGGGCAGCGCTACTTCGCCTCGGCGCTCCAGCTCGCCCGCCGGCAGCGGATCATGATCCCGGAGGATGCGCTCGAGCGCCGTCGGGAATTCGCGGATGCCGTCGCCATGGCCAGCGTGTACCTCGCCGATCGGGGCTTCGAGGAATTGCTGGCTGTGCTCGGGGCGCTGAGTGATGCGACCGATCTGAAGCCGGTCCCCGAGCTCCTCGAGCGCGCCGCGAAGCTCGCCGGCGAGCTCGAGCAGCGATACGCCGAGGTCATCGCCGACGAGACCAGCATCTATTGGTCGATCGCCGCCGCCGCGCGCATCGGCCAGATCGCCGAGACTCGCGCCGACGCGCTGCTCCGGCGCGAGGTCCCGCGGGCCATCACCGGCAAGCTCCCGATCAAGACCTATTGCGGCATGCTGCGCGAGCAAGCCGCGCCGCTCTATGCGGCCGCCGACGCGGCGTACGAGCGCTGCCTCGAGCGCTCCATCGCCACTGGCACCTTCAGCGAGTTCTCACAGCTCTGCGAGGAGGCGCTGAACTGGCGCAACCCGGCTCGCTTCCCGCGCACGCCGGAGTACATCAACAAGCCCGTCCTCTTCTGGAGCCGCCCGGACGTGGTCGGCGTGCAGCTCGAGGCGCCGCCCGATCTCACCACCGCGAACGAGCCGCAGTAGGCCCTGCGCAGGCCCTCACCGATGCCCAGGACGGTCCTGGCCGGTGAGGGTGACCCGCTCGCGGCCTCACGCGCTCGCGGGTCGGGGCGCCTTCTCGGGCGCGGGCGCGGGCGGCAGCGTGCGCGGGCCCGCGAGCGCGCCGTCGGCGGTCTTGAGCAGCGCGTCGGGGTGGATCTCGAGCTCGGCGATGCCGCCCGGGATCAGCAGCGTCGAGATCGGCGTGCCCTCGGGGATCACGCTGCCGTCGTGCTTCTTCAGCACCACCTTCGGGTGGGCCGTGTCGTGGGCCTCGAGCTCCTTCGTCAGCTCGGCCTGGGTCGCCTCGTCGAGCGCCGTCCAGGCCAGGCGGCCGCGGCACTTCGGGAACTTCGAGCAGCCGAGCCAGGGCCCGCGTCGACCCGAGCGCAGGTTGAGCCGGGCGCCGCACTTCGGGCACTCGACGTCGACCTCGAGCGCCGGGGGCGTCGGGTATTTGATCGCCTCCTTCTTGTCGAGGTTGATCGTCAGCTTGACCGCCGGATAGTTGACCGAGACCAGGAACGGCCCGAAGCGGCTCGAGCGCATCTCCATGTCGGAGCCGTCCTCGGGGCAGATGACGTCGACGCGCTCGGGCAGCATCGGCCGGCCGTCGCGGGTGATCGGCGCCGCGTAGTCGCACTCCGGGTAGCGGGTGCACGACAGGAACCGGCCGTTCTTGCCGAAGCGATACGCCGTCGGCGCGCCGCACTTCGGGCACTTGTAGATCGAGGGCTGCACCTCGGCCTTGGCGTGGGTCATCGTGTCGCTGGCGGTCGCCAGCGACTTCGAGAAGCCCTTGTAGAACTTCGCCAGCATCGCCTGCCAGTTGGCGCCGTTCTCCTCGATCTGGTCGAGCTCGGACTCCATCGAGCGCGTGTAGCCGACATCCATCAGCTCGCGGAACGCCTCGATCAGCTTGTCGGTGACGACCTCGCCGAGGTCGGTGGCGTAGAAGCGGCGGTCGAGCTGCTCGACGTACTTGCGCTCCTGGATCACCGAGATGATCGACGCGTAGGTCGAGGGCCGGCCGATGCCCTCGGACTCCATCGTCTTGACCAGCGTGGCCTCGCTGTAGCGCGGGGGCGGGGCGCTGAAGCGCTGCACCGGCTCGATCGCGAAGGCGCCGAGCTGCTGGTTCTCGGCCAGGCCCGGGAGGGTCTGCTCGTCGGTCGCGGTCACGCCCATGACCCGCAGGAAGCCGTCGAACACCAGGGTGCGGCCGCTGGCGCGCAGCACGGCGCCGGTCTTCTGGTCGTCGCGCTCGAAGTTGACGGCGGTCGCGTCCCACTGCGCGGGGGTCATCTGGCAGCCCATGGTGCGCTGCCAGATCAGGTTGTAGAGCTTGAACTGCTCCTCGGTGAGGGCGTCGCGCAGGGCCTCGGGGCGGCGGGCGACGTCGGTCGGCCGGATCGCCTCGTGGGCCTCCTGGGCGTCCTTGTTGGAGGAGCTGTAGAGGTTGGGCTTCTCGGGCAGGTAGGCGGCGCCGAACTGGCCCTCGATGAAGCCGCGGATCTGCGTGATCGCCTCCGGGGAGAGGTTGGTCGAGTCCGTGCGCATGTAGGTGATGAGGCCGACCTGGCCCTCGCCCGGCACGTTGACGCCCTCGTACAGCGACTGCGCGGTGCGCATGGTCCGCTGGGTCGGGAAGCCCAGCTGGTTGGCGGCGGCGATCTGCAGCGAAGAGGTGATGAAGGGGCCCGGCGGGCGCGAGCTGGTGCGCCGCGTCTCGATGTTGCGGACCCGGTAGCGGACCTTCGGGTCGACCGTGCCGGTGACCGTGCGAAGGATCTTCGCCGGGCCCTTGCCCTCCGGGTTGTCGCGGGCGACGACCTGAATGTCGAGCAGACCGGCGGCCGCCGCGGCGCGGGAGATCTCCGCGCTGAGGTCGCGAGGCTCGGTCGAGCTGCAGCCGAGCGACCACTTCTGCCCGGCGAGCTCGACGAGCTCGGCCTCGAGGGCCTTGTGGTCGGCGAGCCAGGCGTTCTGCAGCTTGATCGTCGGGCCCTTGTTCTTGTCGTCGAGCTTGGCGATGAACTGCGCCCAGCCGGCGGCCAGCGCCGCGCCGGCGGCCGGGTCGAGGCTGAGGCGGGCGCCGAGCTCCCAGCGCTCGTCGGGCACGAAGGCCGCGATCTCGCGCTCGCGCTCGACGATGATGCGGACCGCGACCGACTGGACCCGACCGGCCGAGAGCCCCCGCGAGACCTTCTTCCACAGCAGCGGCGAGGCCTGGTAGCCGACGATGCGGTCGAGGATGCGGCGCGCCTGCTGGGCGTTGACCTTGTCCTCGTCGATCGGCCGCGGGTTGGCGAAGGCCTTGTGCACGGCCTGCTGGGTGATCGCGTTGAAGACCACGCGCTTGGCCTGCGAGGGCTTGATGCCGAGCACCTCCGCGAGGTGCCAGGCGATCGCCTCCCCCTCGCGGTCAAGGTCCGTTGCGAACCACACGTCCGAGGCGCCGCGGGCCGCCTTCTTCAGGTCGGCCACCGTCTTGCTCTTGCTGGCGAGGACCTCGTAGGTCGGCTTGAAGCCGTGCTCGATGTCCACCCCCGGCACCGGCTGCTTGTCGCCCTTGGCCGAGCGGGTCGGCAGGTCGCGGATGTGACCGACCGAGGCCTGCACCACGAAGCCCGAGCCCAGGTACTTGTTGATCGTCTTGGCCTTCGCGGGGCTCTCGACGATCACCAGCTGCTTGCCCTTGCCCTTGCCGCCGACCATGGGCTCGTCGTCGGCCTCTTCCTCCCCCGCCTTGATCGTGCGCCCCGGCTTGCTCGGCTTCGCGGGCTTCGCGGGCTTCGCGGGCTTCGCGGGCTTCGCCGCCGGGGTCTTCGCTACCTTCTTCGCAGCGGCCTTCGCGACCGTCTTCACCGCGGCCTTCGCCACCTTCTTCGCCGCGGCCTTCGCCGGCTTCTCGGCCTTCGCCGGCTTCTCGGCCTTCTTCGCCGCGGCCTTCTTCGCCGCCTTCTTCTTCGCCGCCTTCTTCTTCACCGGGGCTGCCTTCGCGGTGCCGGCCTTCGCGGCCACGGGCGCTTTTGCCGCCGGTTGCTTGCCTGCCTTGGTATCAGGTGCAGACGTCGCCGCCTTGGACTTGGCGGTCGTGCGCGCCTCGGAGGGGGCGGCGCTCTGTGGGTCGTCTGCGGAGGGGGCTCGGGCCATGGAGGTCACGTGACGGAAAGGGGGATACCGAAAGGCCGGGGTTTATAAAAGCCCCGGACCGGGCGGCGCCAGGGGCGGGTGCCCTCGACCTATACAAGAACACTCACGGCGCGGCTTTGGGTCGGCGAACGCCGACGCCCGCGAGCCGATCTCGGCCGCGGGCGAATTGGGGGCGACTACGCGCGGCGGCCTGGCTGCTGTCGGGCCCGAACGGGCCTGACGACGGCACGAGCGCCCCGCGGGTCAGATCACCGGCACGACGGCGCCGCAGCGCGGGACGTAGCCGGGGTTCTTCTGGTCGCACTTGTCCTCGATGCAAGGGCAGGTCGCGTAGCAGAAGCCGCGCTGGTTGGCGACGGAGAGCTGGTCGTAGCAGTCCGCGAGGATGTCCTTGTTGGGCGTGCCGGTGCCGCCGGCCGCGAAGACAGCGCAGTTGGCGCCCTGCGGATCCTGGTTGGTCGCGTGGACGCCACCCCAGGCCGTGACGGGCGTGCCGATGTCAGTGCCGACGACGGCGCGCCAGCGGTTGGTGACCGGATCGACGACGCAGTCCTTGAGCTCGTCGAGCTCCTGCACCTGGCAGCACGAGACGCCGGGGCCGCAGATCTCGGCGATCGCGTTGCCCCCCCAGGTCGGGTTGCAGGGGACCGGGCAGCCGGTGGTCACCAGCGGCGTCGGGAAGCCGGTCTTCACGCACATGCCCGAGGCGCTGAGCGAGTTGTTGTCCCCCGAGAAGATCGGGACCCCGTACGTGTCATTCACGGTGCCCATCTTGTTGTAGTTGGGCAGCCGGCCCTCGGTGGTCGCCGGATCATCGGAGCAACACACCTCGTCCTCGGGGCAAGTGTTCGGGTCGGCCGCGGCCTTCGAAGGGTTGCAGCGAAATGAAGGGTTCTCCAGCTCGGGCTCGAAGCACGAGACCGAGGTCACGGCGCCGACGCTGAAAACCACGACATAGGTGAGGGCAGTCTTGACGAGGTTCAACGACAGTCTCCTTACGGCGAGCTGCAACGTGGCATAGACCGCGGCGGCTTGTAAAGCTCCGCGCAGCTTCGAGGTCGACGCTGCCAGCGAGTGATGACCTCTCACCGGCGCGCCATGCCCGGACGAGTGTCGGGTTTCTATCAGGCGGTCCGTCGCTCACCTGCGCGCACGCGCACGCGCACGCGCGGCCGCTCGGTCCTGCCGACCCCGCCGAAGCCCCGGGTCTTTGGCGGCCGGAGCGGGCCAGGATAAGCTGCGTAGCTCCAAAGATGTCGACCGCAACGCCGTGGTGGATTGTTCGTGCGCTTCCTTCACTGCTGTTGGCCTGCTCGGGCGCCCAGCAGACCGGGCCGCACGCCGGCCCCGGGCCGGACGCTCCGGCGGCCCCGGCCGAGCCGACCACGCCCGGGCCGAGCACGGCCACGACCCCCGCGGCCAGCGCGCGGGTGCTCCCCAAGCTGAGCCAGCGCGAGCACCCCGCCGGACACGCCTGGATCTTCGCCGCCGGCGCCGAGCCGCAGAAGCAGGAGATCGCTCAAGCCGAGGCCGCCGGCTACACGCTGATCGACCTCGGCAACGGCTGGGTCCCCTACATCTTCAGCGAGAAGACCAACGACAAGGAGGACCTCAGCGCCAACGAGTACCGCCAGCGCTACATCGGCCTCGCCAACGACCGCGTCGACGCCGACGGCGAGCCGCTCGACCCGCACGAGCGCAACTTCCTCGAGCTCTACGGCATCCCGCCCTCGCTCGCGGTCGTGCTCCGCGACTGGCAGATCTCCGAGACCGAGATCCAGCCCTGCCTCGACGCCGCCAAGTTCGACCCGACCGTGTTCACCCGCTTCACCGGCGTGATCGCCTACACCGGCAAGAAGGGCGGCGAGGTCCGCAAGGCCCGCGCCTACCGCGGGATGCTCACCAAGGGCCTCAAGAAGGCCGGCCTCGACCCCCTGAACCTCGAGGCCGCCAAGGACCACCCCACCCTCGCCGCCACCTATAAGAGCTGGCGCGAGATCCAGGACCGCGTCGACGTCATCGACCACGCCCAGCGACGCCTGCGCTGCGAGAAGATGTTCGTCTCCGCCGAGGGCGTCGGCAAGTTCGAGCCCGGCGTGTTCGACAGCGCCACCACCCACGCCCTCGCCGCCTTCGAGAAGAAGCACGCCGTCAAGGGCTGGGGCCACTTCACGCCCGACAACCTCGCCGTGCTCGCGCTGTCCCAGCAGGACAGCATGCACCGCCGGCTGCTGCGGGTCGTCGAGGAGCGGACCGTCGCCGGCGCCGGCATCCTCGAGGACGGCTCGGCCGCGCGCTGGAAGCCGAAGTTCCGCTGGACCGACAGCAAGGGCCAGGAGCACGCGCTGCGCGACATGGTCAGCGAGGCCCAGGCCGCCGTGGTGGCGGCGCTGGATCTGGCGACCCCGGAGTCGGGGCGCCGGGCGCTGACGCGGCTGTCCGAGCTCGGCGGCGGCGACTTCGATAACCTGCTGGTGGGCGTGCGCCTGCCGCCGCCGCCGGAGTACTACGCCGAGAACATGGCCTTCGACGTGGTGATCGACCGCGGCGACGTCTGGTACGACTTCCCCTTCGACGCCGCGGGCAACCGCCTGGCCCAGCCGCGCGAGCGCTACCCGCACTTCACGATCTACGCCGTGCTCGGCGAGCAGAAGATCCCGCTGGTGCACTGGCGCACGACCATCGGCTCGTGGCGCACCGAGATGAACAACGGCAGCGAGTATTACAAGTACAAGGACTCGGACGTCGGCGACCGCGTCTGGAAGGAGATCGTCGCGGCGCCGGTGTGGATCCCCCCGGCCGCGACCCCGCCGCGCGAGCTGGTGCGCCGCAAGTGGAAGGACGGCAAGGTCCGCACGGTGATCAACTACGGCGAGTTCGGCCCCAGCTACACCTCCGCCTACGGCCTGGTCGCCGCCTACCACATCAAGGAGATCAAGCACGCCGACGGCACCCTCAAGGCCGACTTCGACAACGGCATCCGCACCCACGGCAGCGTCGACTACATGTCGATCCTGCGCCGCTACTCGCACGGCTGCCACCGCCTCTACAACATGTCGGCCGTGCGCCTGTTCTCCTTCGTGCTCGCCCACCGCGAGTTCCAGCGCGAGGGCCAGATCAAGCTCGGCTTCGGCCGCGAGTTCAGCCACGAGGGCAAGAGCTTCAAGCTCAGCCTCAAGACCCGCGGCTACCGCTACAACCTCCCCGAGCCGATCCCCGTGCACGTGCTCGAGGGTCGCGTCCGCGGCGATCGCAAGAGCCCGATCGACGGCTACATCGCCAAGCCGACCGCGGCCCCGGCACCCGGCGACGAGCTCCCGCCCGGGACCGCGAGCGAGGCCGCAGCCCCCGAGACGAGCCCGGTCGCCACCCCGGTCCGCCCCTGAGCGCCCCGGACGTGGGTTGCCGCACGCCTCATCCCCGCCCGGCTACCCCCGCTCCGCGCGCGTTCCAGCGCGGCCCCTTGAGCGCCCGGGGTCCATGCTGCAATATCCCGCGCCGTGCAACGTAACCTCGCGTCCGGCTTTGATGACAGCTTCCGTCGCCACCTCGCGGTCGAACAGCGCCGCGCGGTGCTCGACACCATCGCCCGCGAGCTGACGCCGGAGACGACCCTCGGCGACATCGTCGACGCCGCGCAGGACCTCGGCTGGGGCGACAGCCTCGGCGAGCTCCGCCTCGCCGACCTCGCGGGCGCGCTGCTCGGCGCCGCCCAGAGCCCAGCCCGCGAGGGCCCGGTCCGCGCGGCCGTCGTCGCCGACGCGGGTCACGCTCACGATGATCACGATGATGAGGATGAGAACGACGACGAGGACGCGCGCGAGCTCGCCGACGAGCTCGACGCCGCCTCGGCGGTGGCCGACGAGAAGGACGACGAGGTCGAGCAAGACGAGGAGGACCAGCAGGAGGCCCGCGAGACCCCGAAGGCCGCCCGCGCGCGCAAGGCCGCCGCCAAGACCGCCGCCAAGGCCGCCGCCAAGGCCGCCGCCCGGATCGAGGCGCCCCGCAAGCCGAGCAGCCTCGACCGCGCCCTCGACCGCATCGACAAGGCCCTCGCCGCCCGCAAGAAGCCGGAGCCGCGCCCGACCGCCAAGGCCAAGGCCACTCCGGCCGCCAAGAAGGCCGCCGCCAAGAAGGTCCCCGCCAAGAAGCTCAGCAAGAAGGCGCCGGTGCCCCGCCCGATGGACGACGACGACGACACCGACGCGATGAGCCTCGACCAGGCCGCCAAGGTGCTGGTGCCGCTGGTCCGCAAGCTCAAGGAGGCGACCATGCAGGACCTCGAGGAGCAGACCGGCATGGGCCGTCGCAAGCTGCGCTTCCACATCGGCCAGCTGGTCAAGCACGGCCGCCTGAAGCGCCACGGCATGGGCCGCGGCACCTGCTACACCGTCAAGTGAGCCCCGGGCAGCGTTTCGACCTGTCCTCAGGGACAGCCTCGTGGTCCGCCTCGTCCAGGAGCGCGCTACGACCTGTCCCAAGAGACACGTCATCGGGCGCCCCTCGGCCGGCACTGCTCACCTGCTCAGGCGTGGATGACCCATCCCCCGCCCGAATACTTGCCACGCCGATCTGCTCCTGTTAATGCCCAGGCTCTCCGTTGTTCGCCATGGGTCTGTCGCTCTCTCGCCGTGAACCTCGCGCCAAGGCCGCGCCGCCGAAGAACCGGCGCGTGCAGCAGGCCAAGCCGCGCGTGCAGCCGAGCGCGCCCGCGCCGACCCGACGACCCGTCAGCGCCAGCGCCAGACCCAATCGCCGCGTCGGCGGCCCGCGCCCCGCACACACCCACAAGGCCCCGACAAGGCCCGCCCGTCGACGCCGCGTGCTCGCCCTCCTGCGCGCCCTCGCCCGCCCCACCCTCGGCCCGCGCGCGCGCCGGCTCCTCAGCGTCAGCATGCGCCTCGGCGTCGCCGTCGTGCTCGCCTGGGGCCTGCTGCTCGGCGCCCAGCAGGGCTACCAGTACGTCACGACCTCGGCGCACTTCGAGGCCCGCGCCGTCGCCTTCGAGCCGACCCCGCACCTCTCGGCCGAGCGCCTCGCCGAGCTGATGGGCCTGCCGCCGGGCACCAACATCCTCGCCGTCGACGTCGACGCGATGCGCAGCAAGATCGAGGCCGACCCCTGGGTCGCCAGCGCCAGCGTCGAGCGCCAGCTGCCCGACACCCTGCGCGTCACCGTCACCGAGCACGAGCCCGCCGCCGTGCTGCTCTCGGGCTACTTCTACCTGCTCAACCGCGAGGGCGAGCCCTTCAAGCGGGTCGAGTCCGGCGAGCGCGGCGAGCTGCCGGTGATCACCGGGGTCGAGCGCGACCTGCTGGTCAAGGGCGACCCCGCCGCCGACCAGATCATCCGCCGCGCCCTCGACGTGCTCGTCGCCTACGGCGAGCGCGCCCGCCCGCGCCTCAGCGAGGTCCACATCGGCGAGGGCGGCGAGGCCCTGCTCTACACCGAAAAGACCGGCACCCTGCTGCGCCTCGGTCGCGGCCCGCTCGGCGAC
>Ga0075152_10000888_pt1 | contig 21678 bp, 26 predicted proteins | sample JI61114C2DNA_FD_70964 | JGI IMG/M metagenome (GOLD analysis project Ga0075152, IMG submission 70964) | Wastewater effluent complex algal communities from Wisconsin, to seasonally profile nutrient transformation and Carbon sequestration -... | ecosystem: Engineered > WWTP > Effluent > Algae...
ATATTACAATGCTTTTTTAGTTTTTAGCCTATCTAAAATTTACTGTAAAATTAAATAAAAAAATCGTTTTATCTTAAAAGATGTTGTATTGTTTATAATTTTTGTATTTTTGTTAAAATTAAAACAATATTATATGTATCATATTATTCAAAAATTCCATTCAGGGTGGGCTTATTTAGCTCTTTTATTATTAGTAATAGCGGTTGTAAATGCTTTTATTGGACTAAATTCAAGAAAAGAATTTACAGAAAAAGACAGAAAAATAGCCTTGTTTGCTTTAATTTTTTGCCACATTCAATTAACTGTCGGATTGATACTCTATTTTATCTCGCCAGTAGGTTTTGAACTTTTAGGAAACATGGAAACCACAGCCAGATTAACATCACTAGAACATCCATTAATAAATGTTTTAGCAATTGCAGCAATAACAATAGGCTGGTCTAAACACAAGAAGATAATTTCTAATGGTGCAAAATTCAAATCAATTGCAATTTTTTATGCCATAGGATTAATACTTATTCTGATTAGAATTCCGTGGCATTTATGGTTCTAAAAAAACAAAATAAAATCCCTTATTAGGGATTTTTTTATCTAAAATTAAATAAAATGTATAAAAAAATCACATTTTTTCTGTCATTATTTATAATTATTACTACCGCAAACGCACAAAAAATAATTAAAGACGCACCAATTATTGAACAATCCAAACAAAAAATAAAGCCATTAGCTGTAAAAAATGTTGCTGTAAAAGATAGTATTAAGATAAATATAGTTGCAGATACAACAAAAATAGACACTTTAACAATTTGGAAAATCTATAAAGAAACTGCTCGAGCGTCCTATTATGCTGGAAAATTTAACGGCAGAAAAATGGCAAACGGCAAACGATTTGATATGACAAAACTAACAGTTGCTCATAAAAAATTACCTTTTGGAACAAAACTTAAAATTACAAATATTATCAATCAAAAATCTGTAATTGTTGAAGTTACTGATAGAGGACCATTTGTAAAATCAAGAGAAATTGATTTGTCAAAAAGAGCATTTACAGATATTGCAAATGACAAAAATAGTGGATTAATGACTGTTAAAATCGAAATTTCAGAGTGATTTTGAAATGCAAAACCGAAAAATAATTCATATTGATATGGATGCTTTTTACGCATCGGTAGAGCAATTAGACAATCCTACATTGCGAGGAAAACCAATAGCAGTTGGCGGAAATGAAATAAGAGGAGTAGTATCGGCAGCTAGTTATGAGGCTAGAAAATTTGGAGTAAGAAGTGCAATGACGGGTGTTTTAGCAAAAAAAAAATGTCCAGATTTGATTTTTGTAAAACCTAGATTTGATAGATATAAAGAAATTTCAATAAAAATTAGAAAAATCTTTTACGATTATACGGATTTAGTTGAGCCACTATCGCTAGACGAGGCATATCTTGATGTAACTACAAATAAAAAAGGAAATCCAAGTGCATCATTAATTGCACAAGAGATTAGATTAAGAATTTTAAACGAATTAAATCTAACAGCATCGGCTGGAATTTCGGTCAATAAATTTGTTGCAAAAATAGCATCCGATTATAACAAACCAAATGGACAGAAAACGGTAAATCCAGATGAAGTTTTGACTTTTTTAGAACAATTATCTATTCATAAATTTTACGGAGTTGGTAAGGTTACTACCGAAAAAATGTATCAATTAGGCATTTTTACTGGAGCCGATTTAAAATTAAAATCAGAGATTTTTTTAGAAAAACATTTCGGAAAATCAGGAAAATTTTACTACAATGTGGTTCGTGGCATTCATAATAGTGAGGTAAAAAGCGATAGAGCGGCAAAATCCGTTGCGGCAGAACATACCTTTGATACAAACTTAACTTCTGAAATTTTTATGGAAGAACGCCTAAAAACTATTTCTGTCGAGTTAGAAAAACGATTAAGGAAAAATAAAATAGCAGGAAAAACAATCACATTGAAGATAAAATATTCCGATTTTTCTCAACAAACTCGAAGTAAAACCCTTCCCTATTTTATATCTGATAGAAGTTTATTACAAGAAAATGCAAGAGAATTATTATATCAGGAACGCTTAAAAAATTCGGTTAGACTACTCGGAATTTCGTTAAGTAATTTGAATACAGAAATTAAGAAAAGCATCGTAGTACAATTGAAATTTGATTTTTAGAATTATAAAAAGAATCTCATCATAATTTTAAAAAAAACATTCAAAAACCAAATTTAATTGTTTATTTTTGAATAAAATATTTATTCATCATTTTAATCTAATAATTTATGGCTTTTGAATTACCAAATTTGCCTTACGCTTACGATGCGTTAGAGCCACACATTGATGCACGAACTATGGAAATACACCATACAAAACATCATAATGCTTATACCACAAACCTCAATGCTGCTATTATAGGCACTGATATGGAAGGTAAAACGATTGAGAATATACTAATCAATCTTGACAAAAAGAATATGGCAGTTCGTAATAATGGTGGCGGTTTTTACAACCACAATTTATTTTGGACCGTTATGAGTTCTAACGGAGGCGGATTGCCAACGGGAGATTTACTGAATGCTATTGAAAGAGATTTCGGAACATTTGAAGAGTTTAAAGCTAGGTTTGCAAAAGCAGGTGCTACCCAATTTGGGTCGGGTTGGGCATGGTTATGCGTGCATAAAGGTGGCAAACTAGATGTTTGTGGAACACCAAATCAAGACAATCCGTTAATGCCAGAAGTTGGTTGTGGTGGAATTCCAATTTTAGGAATGGATGTTTGGGAACACGCTTATTATCTGAACTATCAAAATCGAAGACCAGATTATATTGAAGCATTTTTTAATGTAATTAATTGGACTGAAGTTGCAAGACGATATGCTTTAGAAAAATAATAGTTTTTCACACATACAAATATAAAAAAACCCGTTCAAATGAACGGGTTTTTAAAATTTTCAGAAATTAATTTCTAATTATTTTTTTGCAGCAGGTGCAGCAGCTTCAACAGCAGGTGCAGCAACAGCTTCAACAGCAGCAGCAGCTGAATCAACTACAACAGCAGCAGAATCAACAACAGCAGGAGCTTCAACCATAGTTGAATCTACAGCGTCAGCAGCAGGAGCTTCTGCTTGTTTACAAGATACTACAGTTAATGTAGCGATAACAGCTAAACTTAAAAATAAATTTTTCATTTTTTTTTTATTAAAAGGGTTAATTATTAATTTGATGCAAAGATATGAATTTTTTAATATTTACAAAATAAATTTGTTTTTTTTCAAAAAAAGCAATCTAAAACAACATTTACTTAAGATACAAATATCGTGCCAAACTTTTAAAAACAGTAAAATATTTTAATTTTTTTTAAAATATTTTACAAAACACACAACTACAACGATTTAGTTGTCTTTTTTTGTTTTGGATGAACTAATTTTAATTCGTCGATAAGGTTTTTTGCTCCAGCATATTTATCAATGATAAATAAAACGAAACGAATATCTACCATAACATTTCTACAAATTGATGGATCATAATGAATATCACTCATTGTTCCTTCCCAAACTCGGTCAAAATTTAATCCAATTAAATTGCCTTTTGCATCAACGGCTGGACTTCCAGAGTTACCTCCTGTGGTGTGGTTTGTGCCAATAAAACAAACAGGCATTTTCCCGTTTTCACCATAAATTCCATAATCTTTGCGATTATAAAGATCTAATAATTTTTTAGGAATATCAAATTCGTAATCACCGGGAATGTATTTTTCTACTGTTCCGTCTAAATATGTTTTGCAATTATAGGTAGTAGCATCTTTTGGGGTGTATCCTTTTACTTTTCCATAAGTTACTCGAAGTGTGCTGTTTGCGTCAGGAAAAATGCGTGAATTTTTGTTTAATTCTAATTGAGCTTTCATGTAATTGCGTTGCAAAGCTATAATTTTAGAATTAATTTCGTCGTATTTTGGCATCACTTCTTTCAGATATTTATCAGCCATTTCTTTTACTAATGCGAAAGCTTTGTCTTTATTTAGGTTTTCTAAAATTGTTTTTGTATCTCCTGTTAATAACTCTTTCAAGCCGTTAAACGAGGTTAGTCTCGATTGATTATAAATATCTGCTGATAAAGTTGTTGCATTAATACCATTCAAATTATTTGGTAAAAATTGTTTTGGAGATTTTTTAGAATATAAATCTATCAATTTTTCAAATACTTTTTCATCAACGGTTGCGTTAAAATCTTTGTAAAAATCGCCCATTCCTGTTGCTAATACATTTTTTCTATCAGTAAATGCTTGCTCACCTTTGGTATTATAAATTTGCTCTAATTGATATAATTTATATGCTGTTCCTAATAATTCGGTGTTGCGTAAAACTACTTCACTAAAATAATCACGAGCAAGAGCATAGTCATTTATTTCGTTATAATTTTTTTCAAAATCTGATAGTAAATTTCCGTATTCAGCTTGTTTTGAATATTTTACCACTTTTTCTGCAAATGCTTTTTCTTCATTTTGTTTTAATAAAACGGCATTAGATTTTTTTAAACCCATTGTTTCCCCAATCCATTTTTTCCAATAATTTGCAACACCTGCATATTTTGAGGCATATTGAATTTTTATGGCATTATCCTTTCGCATAAAACCATCCTGCACTTTCAAGGCTTCTTCTCGAATTTCAATTTTTGCAGGATTCAATGTTTTAACAATCTGATTTACAGCATACGATGGTAAATATTCTTGTGTTCTACCAGGATACCCCATCACTAAAGTAAAATCATCCTCGACAACACCATCAAGCGAAACGGGTAAAAAATGTTTCGGTTTATAAGGAACATTATCTGTAGAGTAGGGGGCAGGATGGTTGTTTTTATCGGCATATACCCTGAATATTGAGAAATCTCCAGTATGTCTAGGCCAAACCCAGTTGTCTGTATCCGATCCAAATTTTCCAATAGCACTTGGTGGTGTGCCTACTAATCTTACATCTTTATAACTTTCGGTTACAAATAAAATATATTGATTGCCTTCAAAAAATGTTCTAATTTTATTTTCTTGCCAAGTTTCTTTTTTAAACGAATTTGAAATTTCGGTAATATTTTGTTGAATTTTTTTCTGTTTCTCGGTCTCCGAAACTAATAAATCAACACCATTTAGCACCATTTTTGTAACATCGTTAATAGATACTATAAAGGTAACTTCTAATTTCTCATTAGGCAATTCGTCTTCCATTTTATATGCCCAAAAACCATTTGTTAGATAATCATTCTCTACCGATGAATGGTTCTGAATAGCATCGTAACCGCAATGATGATTTGTTAATAACAATCCTTTATTGGAAATCATTTCAGAAGTGCAACCGCCATTAAATTGAGGAACTGCATCTTTCAAACTTGATTTATTAACATTATAAATGTCAGCAACTGTCATCTTCATCCCTAAATGTTTCATTTCGGTTTCGTTCATTCCTTGTAATAAACTCGGAATCCACATACCGCCTTGTTGTGCAGATGTGTTGATAACAAATAATAACAGTAATAATTTTATTTTCTTCATAATATTTTTTTTTTAACTATTATAGGCCCATTTTAAATAAATTGCCCCCCATGTAAATCCGCCACCAAACGCAGCAAAAATAAGATTATCACCTTTTTTTAATTGATGTTCAAAATCTGATAATAATAAAGGTAAGGTTGCCGATGTTGTATTTCCATATTTTTCAATATTGATAAGTACTTTGTTTTCTTCAACTCCCATTCTGCTTGCTGTGGCATCAATAATTCGTTTGTTTGCTTGATGAGCAACTAGCCAATCTACATCTGCTTCGGTTAAATTATTTCGTTCCATAATTTTAGCACTTACATCTGCCATTCCAGAAACTGCATATTTATATACTGTTTTACCATCTTGAAAAACAAAATGTTGACGGTTTTCAACAGTTTCTTTTGATGAAGGTAACATAGAACCACCGGCATCTATTTTTAAATATTCTCTTCCAATTCCATCACTACGCAAATACTCATCTTGCAAGCCAAGTCCTTCGTTATTAGGTTCAAAAAGTACGGCACCTGCACCGTCTCCAAAAATTATACAAGTGGCTCGGTCTGTGTAATCTATAATTGATGACATTTTATCGGCTCCAATTAGTAGAATTTTTTTATACCTACCGGATTCTATATAAGCTGCTGCTGTGGACATACCGAATAAAAAACTTGAGCAAGCTGCTTGCAAATCATAGGCAAAAGCATTTACAGCACCAATTTGTGAAGCAACAAAAACGCCTGTACTTGCCACGGGCATATCAGGGGTTGTTGTTGACATGATTACTAAATCTATTTCGGCTGGATTAATTTTGCTTTTTGAAATTAAATCTTGCGCAGCTTTTATAGCAAGAAATGATGTTCCAGCACCTTTTTCCTTCAGTAGCCGTCTTTCTTTGATTCCTGTTCGGGTAGTTATCCATTCGTCATTAGTATCAACAAGGGTTTCTAATATCTCATTTGATAGTAAAAAATCGGGTACATATCCTCCAACGGCTGTTATTGCGGCTGTTATTTTGTTCATAATAGTTTGAGTATTAATGATTAAAATTTTTATTTTATTGCGGTGGAATTTACAAAAAATATTTATTTTATAATCTTTTTAACTTGTTTTTTTTAATTACAAAGTTTTAATCAACAAAAAAACTCCCACAGGGTGAGAGTTTTAGTTGTTTTTTTAAAAGAATTATGCAAATTCAACAGTAGATTTATCAATAACTACTTGTCCTCTGTAATACATTTTACCTTCGTGCCAGTAAGCTCTGTGGTACAAATGTGCTTCTCCAGTTATTGGGCAAGTTGCAATTGTAGCAACTGTTGCTTTATAATGTGTTCTTCTTTTGTCTCTTCTTGTTTTGGAAATCTTCCGTTTAGGATGTGCCATTTTTCGTGTTATTTATCCGTTAATAGTTGTTTTAATTTTTCCCAACGAGGGTCTATATTTTCTTCTTTTTTTTCTTCTACTTGTAATTTTTTCAGTTTGATAAAAGCAGGACTTTGCAAAGTTCCATCTTTAACACCTGGATGTGTCCGTTTTAAGGGTACTGATAATACAATCATTTCATAAATAAATTGCGAAATATCTAATTGATGTTCTCCGTGAGGTAAAATCAATAATTCATCATTATCGCTATTAAATTCTTCTCCAAATTGCACTACAATTCTCATATTTGACTTAATTTCTAAATCAAATGGTTCTCCAGTACTATCACAAAATACATTTACGGTGCCTTTGTGTTTTAAATGGAGTTCCATAAAAGAACTTTTTTTCTCTAAAACTACAGTTACTTTGATGTCTGAATTTTCATATTCGTTAAAATCAAAGTTTTCAAAGAACTTGTTATTTATTTGATAATCAAACTGATGTTTTCCTAACTTTAATCCTATAAACGGAATTAAAAATTCGTTTAACTGTTTCATATCAAAATATTTTTTCCTCTATATAAAGGAGTGCAAAGATATAATATTTTTTATTTATTCAAAAAGATATTAATATTTTTTTATCTATAATTTCTTTCACTCGGCTGAACCTTTGTTTTCATTGGATTTGAGCTGATTTCTTGGTGCTGATTTCGAGAATGATAGACATCAATAGCTAAATAAACAGCTTCTTTGAATGAATTATAATCTGCAATTCCTTTTCCTGCAATATCAAAAGCCGTGCCATGATCAGGCGAAGTGCGAATTTTATTTAATCCAGCCGTATAATTTACACCATTTCCAAACGAAAGTGTTTTGAACGGTATCAATCCTTGATCATGATAAGCAGCAATTACAGCATCGTATTTTTCATACTGACCGCTACCAAAAAAACCATCGGCAGGAAATGGACCAAATACAAGTGTACCACTATCGAATATCTTTTTTATTGCTGGCTTTATAATTAGCTCATCTTCTTGTCCAATAACACCACCATCGCCAGCATGTGGGTTTAGCCCTAATACGGCTATTTTTGGTTTATTAATGCTAAAATCTTGAATTAAAGTTTGCTTAATAGTTTCAATTTTCTTCGTAATTAATGCTTCTGTTAAATGTTTTGCCACTTCATTTACAGGAATATGATCGGTTAATAATCCTATCCGTAGATTGTCCTGAACCATTAACATTAAGGTGTTACCGTCTAATTCGGTATCTAAATAATCAGTATGACCTGGAAATTTAAAATTTTCTGATTGTATGTTGTATTTGTTAATTGGAGCGGTTACTAAAACATCAATTTGCCCATTTTTTAGTGCTTTTGTTGCTTCTACAAACGATTTTATAGCATATTTTCCAACAGTTTCGTCGTTTTTACCATAATTAATATCAACCCCCTCTCGCCAAACATTCAAGACATTGATTTTACCTAGCACAATTTGGGTCAAATTGTCAATTCCATGTAAATTAGTTTCAAAATTTAGATTTCTTTTTATGAATGACATGATTTTTACATTGGCAAAAATCACTGGTGTACACATCTCCATCATCCGTGAATCTTCGAATGTTTTAAGTACTACTTCGCTCCCTATTCCGTTCAAATCGCCAATAGAAATTCCTACAATAATATTTTCGGCTTTTTTCATAACTTCAAATTATTTATCACTAATTTTGAACTGCAAATCTAATGAAATTAAATTACAATGTTTACAGGAATTATAGAAACACTAGGAACCGTACAAAAAATAACTAAAGATAATGATAATGTGCATATTACGGTATTTTCTGAAATTACAAATGAGTTAAAAATTGACCAATCCGTAGCACATAACGGAGTTTGTCTAACAGTTGTTGGTATTGAAAACAGTAATTATAAAGTAACAGCTGTTAGAGAAACTATCGAAAAAACAAATTTATCGAGTTGGAAAATTGGTGATTTGATAAATTTGGAACGAGCAATGAAACTTGGCGACAGACTTGACGGACATATTGTTCAAGGTCATATTGATCAAATTGGAACTTGTAAAAATATTGAAAACGCTAGTGGAAGTTGGGTTTTTACCTTTGACTATGACAAAAAATTAAGTAATATTACCATAGAAAAAGGCTCTATTACTGTAAATGGTGTGAGTTTGACGGTTGTAAATTCAAAGGAAAATGAATTTAGCGTAGCAATCATTCCTTATACTTTTGAGCATACCAATTTTAAGAATTTTGTTGTAGGAACAAAAGTAAATTTAGAGTTTGATGTGATAGGAAAATATATAAAAAAACTACATTCAATTATATAATAATTGAATGTAGTTTTTTTTAGATAAAAAAGTTTAAAATTTGTTTTTTAAGCTTTTTTTGTATGTATAGCATTGTATTTATAAAAGGCAAATGCTATTGAAAATACAATTAATATTGTAATACTAGAATCAACAGGAAGACCTGGTGGTGGTGGTGGAATTGGTGGAGGTGGTGCTGCAGCTTGCAAAAGCCCTGTACTTGACATCAAAACAGCAAGAATTAAGTTTTTAAGAGTAATTTTTTTCATAATAACTGTAATTAAAACAACATTTAAAATTTAATGTTGTAATATTTATAAGTAACAAATATATATAAAAAAATGAAATAAAAAATTATTTATTGTATTTTTTATACTTTGTGATACTTTTTTGTGGTCCCACTTGGAATCGAACCAAGCACCTACTGATTATGAGTCAGTTGCTCTAACCGAATGAGCTATAGGACCGTTTTGAGTTTGCAAAAATAGCATATTTTTTGATTTGATGCAACTATTTTTGATTCAAAATATTGTTTTTTTGTTAAATTAATTTTTCTGCTATTAAATATTCAGCAATTTGCACTGCATTTGTGGCAGCTCCTTTGCGTAAATTATCGGCTACTATCCACAAATTCAAACTATTAGGTTGGCTCTCGTCTCTTCTAATTCTTCCAACAAAAACATCGTCTTTTTCTTTTGCGAAGAAAGGCATTGGATATATATAATTGTCAATATCATCCTGAAGTACAACTCCAGCTGTGTTTTGTAATATCTCTTTTACTTGAGAAATATTAAAATCATTACGGAATTCAATATTCACAGCCTCACTATGCCCACCAACTATTGGCACTCTAACGGCGGTTGCGGTAACAGCAATGGTCTTGTCATCAAGTATTTTTTGTGTTTCACGAACCAGTTTCATTTCTTCTTTAGTATATCCATTTTCTTCAAAAACATCGCATTGTGGAATTGCATTTTTGTGAATTTGATATTTATAAGCCATCGCTCCTTGAATATTATTATACTCATTGTCAAGTTGTTGTACTGCTTTTACACCAGTTCCTGTGATTGATTGATAAGTAGAAACAATAACTCTTTTGATATTGTATTTTTTGTGCAACGGAGCTAAAATCATCACAAGTTGTATGGTTGAACAGTTTGCGTTTGGAATAATTTTATCTTCTTTTGTAAGCAAGTGTGCATTAATTTCAGGAACAATTAACTTTTTTGTTTCGTCCATTCGCCAAGCCGATGAGTTATCAATTACTGTTGTGCCTGCTGCTGCAAATTTTGGTGCCCATAGCAATGAGGTTTCTCCACCTGCCGAAAACAATGCAATATCAGGTTTCATATCTACTGCGGTTTGTAAACCAACTACCTTATATTTATTACCTTTGAATTCTATTTCTTTTCCAACAGATTTCTCTGAAGCTACTGGAATTAATTCGGTTACTGGAAAATTTCTTTCAGATAATACTTTGAGCATTACCTCTCCAACCATTCCTGTTGCACCTACAACTGCTATTTTCATATTTAAAATTAATTAAAAATTGTATCGCAAAAGTAAAAAAAGTATTAGGATTATTTTCTTAAAAATGATAAAAAAAACTTATTTTTGTAAAGATTTTTAAATATAATAAAATGCAAGATATTACTGTAAAAATTACCGATAGATTAGGTGAGGTTCACGAAGTGCAGGCACCAACAGATATGAATTTGAATATTATGGAATTGGTTCGAATGTATGAGCTTGCTCCTGAAGGTACGATAGGAATTTGTGGTGGTATGGCGATGTGTGCTTCTTGTCAATGTTATATTTTGAATGAAGTACCAGTACCAGAAAAGAATGACGATGAGGAAGCTATGCTCTCTGAAGCATTTAATGTAAAACCAAACAGTAGATTAGGTTGTCAGATACATATTACTTCGGATTTGGATGGTTTGGAACTTGAATTAGCTCCTGAACAAGAATAAAATAGGTTACAGTAATTAGATTTTCTAAAAACTGTAACCCAAATTATAAAATTTTATTTAAAAGCTGGAATTCCTGTAATATCGGCACCTGTAATTAATAAATGAATATCATGAGTGCCTTCATAAGTTATTACAGATTCTAAATTCATACTATGACGCATGATTGAATATTCACCAGTTATTCCCATTCCGCCTAATATTTGACGAGCTTCTCGAGCTATATTTATTGCCATATCAACATTATTTCTTTTTGCCATTGATATTTGTGCGGTTGTAGCTCTTCCTTCGTTTCGCAAAACTCCTAATCGCCAAGTTAATAATTGTGCCTTGGTAATTTCGGTAATCATTTCGGCTAATTTTTTTTGTTGTAATTGTGTTCCAGCAATCGGTTTATCAAACTGGATTCGTTCTTTGGCATATCTCAAAGCAGTATCGTAACAATCCATTGCTGCCCCAATTGCTCCCCAAGCAATTCCAAATCTAGCGGAATCCAAGCATCCTAATGGTGCCCCGAGTCCAGATTTATTAGGCAATAAGTTGGCTTTAGGAACTTTTACATTATCAAAAATTAATTCTCCAGTAGAGCTTGCTCTTAACGACCATTTGTTGTGGGTTTCTGGTGTTGTAAAACCTTCCATCCCTCGTTCTACAAGTAATCCGTAAATTCTACCTTCTTCATTTTTAGCCCAAACTACGGCAACATCAGCAAATGGTGCGTTGGAAATCCACATTTTTGCTCCGTTTAATAAATAATGGTCGCCCATATCTTTAAAATTTGTAATCATACTGCCAGGGTCTGAACCATGATTTGGTTCTGTCAAACCAAAACAACCCATCATTTCGCCGGTGGCTAATTTTGGTAAAAACCGCATTCGTTGCTCTTCATTTCCGTATTTCCAAATAGGATACATTACTAATGAAGATTGTACAGAAGATGTAGAACGAACGCCAGAATCGCCTCTTTCTATTTCTTGCATAATCAAACCATAAGAAATTTGGTCTAATCCAGCACCACCATATTCAACAGGAATATATGGTCCAAAACCACCAATTTCTCCTAAACCTTTAATAATTTGTTTAGGAAATTCGGCTCTTTGAGCATAATCTTCTATAATTGGCGACACTTCTTTTTTTACCCAACTTCGGGCTGCATCTCGAACTAATTTGTGTTCATCGGTCAATAAATCGTCAAGATTGTAATAATCTGGTGATTGAAATAAGTCTGGTTTCATATTTTTTATAATGTATTATTCTTAATTGTATTTTTACGAAATCGTTTGCAAATTTAAGCAAACTTAATTAATCTACATCTTCAAATAAAAATCTTTTGTAAGATTGATATACTCATCGGTATATTCATGCCTATTTATCTCAATAATTAATTCATTTGTAGTTAAAACGGCTAATTGCTCCGTCTGTTCGTTTAAACTCGGGTCAAATCGTTTAAAAGCTAATAAACTTCTAATTATTTCAGACTTAAAAGTGCCTCTAACTCGTGTAATTTTTATAGGAAATAATTCAACATTGGCACATAAATTAATAAATCTCTCTTCTTCTTTATAAGGAATAATTACTGCAAAAATCCCATTCTCTGATAATAATAAATCGGCTGCTTCAATCAAATCTTCAAATGGCATAGCATCCTGAAATCTTGCAATATCTCGCTGTTCATTTCCTGTCTTATAATTTTCAGCATAAAAAGGAGGATTGCAAACAATCAAGTCATACTCCTCTTCGGGTTCTTCTACAAACTCATCTAAACCAGCATGATAGCAAAATAATTGATGATTCCAAGGCGAGTTTTCAAAATTTTCGGTAGCTTGTTCATAAGCATTTTCGTCAATCTCTAACGCATCGATTTGAATAGAATGTCTTGCGGCGGTTCGTTGTGCTAACATTAATGCAACAATTCCAGTTCCAGTTCCTATATCTAAAATGCTATTTGGGCTGTTATCAATAGGGCACCAAGCACCAAGTAAAACACCATCGGTGCCAATTTTCATGGCACAATTATCTTGATTCACCCTAAATTGTTTAAATTGAAACAATTTAATTGTTTTTGGTTTTATTAACTATTTTTTTTGATTTATGATATATCAAAAGGATTAAAATAGCACAAAAAGAAGCCATTATTTCAATAAATGCAATGCTATTGTTTTTATTAGAAATATTTTTGAAATCAATTTGTGTTGTATTAAAAATTATTAACAAAGCGGCAATAATGATTAAAATTGTGGTAAAAATTTTCATAAATAAAGTTATTTTTTTATTTTCAAAGGTATGAATTTTTTATTAAATTGTATTAATTTTACACGCACAGAATTATAAAAAAAAGAAAAATGCTTATAAAAACCGTAAATAATAAAACTCCAGATATTCCAGCAGATTGTTTTGTTGCTGAAAATGCTACAATTATTGGCGATGTTTCGTTCGGAAATCAATGCAGTGTTTGGTACAATGCGGTTATTCGAGCCGATGTAAATAGTATAAAAATTGGCAATAAAGTTAATATCCAAGATGGTGCTGTGGTGCATTGTACTTATCAAAAACACCCAACTTTTATCGGAAATAATGTTTCGATAGGGCATAATGCCATTGTTCATGGTTGTACTTTACATGATAATGTTTTAATAGGGATGGGGGCTATTGTTATGGATAATTGTGTGGTAAATTCTAACTCAATTATTGCGGCAGGTGCTGTAATTACTCAAAATACAGTTGTTGAGTCGGGTACTATTTGGGCGGGTGTTCCTGCAAAAAAAGTAAAAGATATTGATCAATCAAATTTTGCTGGTGAAATAGAAAGAATATCAACTAATTATGTGATGTATTCTAGCTGGTTTAAAGAAGGTGAGGATTAAAAATCTTTTTCAAGCACGGTATATTTTTCTTCTAAAATATTAGATAAAACAGCTGAACTTGCATTTGTATAAAAAATATTTTTAGATTTTTTTGAAGCAGTATTTAATAACTGATTTTTCTCTAAAATATTTTTTGTTTGTCGTGCAACAGCTTCTCCAGAATCTATAATCTGAATGTTTTTTGGTAAAATTTTCTCAATTTGAGGAATTAAATACGGATAATGACTGCATCCAAGAACTAAAAAATCAATATTTGAGTGAATCATTGGTTGCAAATAGGTATTCAATAATTGCTTCATTTTCGCCGAATTTATGTCTCCGTTTTCTATTAATTGAACCAATCCGTGACCAATTTGTTCTATAAATTTTGTTTCGTGATACTGTTCTAAACTTTTATTAAACAATTCACTATTTAGAGTTCCTTGTGTGGCAAGAATTCCAATAGTTTGGGTTTTAGATTTATGAACAGCAGGTTTTATTGCGGGTTCTATGCCAATAAATGGAATATCATATTTTAATCGAAGCTCCTTTATGGCATTTGTGGTAGCAGTATTACAGGCAACGACAATTATTTTGCAACCCATTTCAATTAACAATTCTGTGTTTTTTATTGATAAATCAATAATTTCTTGCTTTGATTTTTGTCCGTATGGAGCATTTTTACTATCCGCAAGATAAATAGTATTTTCATTTGGCAATAAATGATGAATAGCCTTCCAGATGGAGGTGCCACCAATTCCAGAGTCAAATAATCCTATAGGTTTTTCTTGGTCTAAAGTCATAAAATACAAAGTTAGAAGGTATTTAATGCAAAACAGAAAAAAGTCATAAAGCAAAATAACCTTATGACTTTTAACTTTATATTTTTTAACTAATTACGGAGTTGTAATTCCTAAATCTTTTTTAACATCGGCAGTCAAATCTGGACCATCGGCTACTAAAAGACCTTCAGCATTCAATACATATTGAACACCTTTTGCTTTAGCAACTTTTTTGATTGATGCTTTTACTTTTTCAACAACTGGATTTGTTAATTCAGCTTGTTTTTTCTCCATATCTTTTTGAGCATTTTCACCATATTCTGCAACTCTTTTTTTCATTTCTTGCACTTCTTTTGCTCTCTCTTCGTTTACTTTGTCTCCAGCAGTTGCTGCTTCAGCATCGTATTTTTTAAATTTTGCATCTAATTCTGATGTAAGTGTCGTGTAGGTATCTTGATAAGACTTACCTAATGTTTGCATTTGTTTTTGTACATCAAGCATAGCAGGTAATTTACTCATAATTTCAGCGGTATCAACATGTGCCATTTTTGATTGTGCTGTTGCGTTTTGTGCACCAAATGCTAAAATTAATGATGCTACTAAAAATTTAATCTGTTTCATTTTTTTTTATTTTAATAATTATTTTTTTATTTTAATCAGAACTTGATTCGTTTTTTTGTTTAAACCTAAATTAAGGTTTTTTGTTTCTTGCTTCTTCCTTTGCTTTTATCGCAGCTTCTCTATCAGCAAGTGCTTTTAATCTTTTTTCTTCAATGGCTTTTTTTCTTTCCTCTAAATCTTTTGCTTTTGCTAGTCTTCTTTCTTCTGCGGCACTTGCGGCAGCCGTCCGTGTTGCATTGGCTGTGTTTTTTGGGTCCTCAATTTTGTTATTTGTAACCTCGGTTGGTTTGTCTGTTGTTTTATCACTAACAGAAATCGTGCCAACTTTTGCAGCAGCCTTTTCATCAAGCATTTTTTGTCGTTTTTCAGCAGCTTCTTTCTTTTGCAATTCTCTTGCGGCTTTTTTATCGTCTATTAATTTTTGTCTGGCTTCACGGGTCTTTGCAAGTTGTTTTTCTCTTTCGGCTAACGCAGGATTTTCGTCTATTTGCTCTTGTGCTTTTTCTTTATCCTCGTCAGCTTTTTGTTGTTTTTTAGTGCGTTGTTCTCCTTTTGTTGCAACAGTTAATTTTCTAATTACTAAATCGCTTACATCATATCTTTTATCAGCAAAAAGCATTGTTAGATCTGAAGATCTATCAAAAATAAAATCATATTTCTTAGCTTCAGCAATATCTTGTACAATGTTAAAAACTTGATCCTGAACAGGTTGTACTAACATTGTTTTTTGCACAATTAATTCGCCAAGTGGTCCAAATTTTTTCTCCTGAAACTCTGCCAATGCCGTTTCTTGCATTTTAATTTCCGCCTCCCTTTCTTCAATTAATTCTTTTGTTAGCAATACTTTTTCAGACAATAATGATTCTCGAAGTTTAGAATTTTCTGCTTTTTTAACCTCAATTTCTTGCTTCCATTTTTGTGCTTTTTGTTCTAATTGATTTTTTGCTTCAATATAGTTTGGGGCATTTTGCAAAATATACTCCATATCTATATAACCAATCCGAACACTTCGTTGTGCTTGTACTGCTGTTGTTATAAACGCAAGTAGTAAGATGTATTTTTTCATCTGTTTATAATATTTTATTTATTGGAAGATGGAACGCCATAATCATATTTCCTGTTTGTTGGAAAATTTCCTTCATGGGCGTTTCATTATTATATTTTTTATTAAATTATCTTGCAAATATTTTAAAGTACAAATTAAATAAAAAAATATTTAATTTATGATGATTTCTTAAAATTGTTGTCCAATAATGAAATGAGTTTCCCACCCGTGTGCTTGCGATTCTGATGGTAAGGCATCAAAGCCATGACCAAAATCTATTCCTAACAATCCGAATGCAGGCATAAAAATCCGTAAACCAATTCCTGCCGAACGATATAACTGAAAAGGGTTGTATTCTGTAAACGAGTTATATGCTGAACCTCCCTCTAAAAAAGTAAGCATATATATTGACGCTGATGGTTTTAGGGTTATTGGATATCGCAATTCCATCGAAAATTTATTGTAAATAGTTCCTCCGTTTGTTGATGATAAAGATTGGTTTGGATAACCACGCATTCCTACAACTTCACGACCATCAAGAGCATAGTTGGCTAAACCATCGCCACCAAGATAAAATCTTTCGAAAGGCACTAAATTACGGGTGCTACTGTATTTATCCATAAAACCAAATTCGCCTAATGTTCTTAAAACTAATTTATCATATAGTTTTGTGTACCAATCTGCTTTGAATTTTACTTTATAATATTCTAACCATTTGAATTGTTCTTGATCTACTTTTCCAACATCGGTTGCTGCTCCTACATATGTGTTATTATTTGAAGAATCTGAATTTCTTAAATATCCAGTTCCTCTTGAGTCAGTAACTAATTTTAGATATTCACCAATTTGAGGCAATGCTTCCGCAGGGATTGCTGCTGTGTTTATTGGTAAAAGAGGTTGTGTTCCATCGTATTTTAATTTATATTCTTCTTTTTCTGACAACTCATTCACATCAATTTTATTAAATAAGGAATATGGAGGTGTAAATTTTCCAGAGATACTAAATTCTGACCCATAAGTTGGGAAAATTGGGTTTACACCTTTGTTATTTCTACTTAAACCAACAGTGTATGATAAATTTCGAGAAGAACCATTACCAAATGTAAATAATCCCGTATTGTAATTGTTTAGGTCATAGTACTGAAAACCAATTGTATGTGATAATACAAAGTAATCGTCAGGAACGGTTAATCTTTTTGCAATTCCAACAGATAATGAGGTTATATTAAAACTTCTACTTTTATCAGAACTTGCTCCACCAGTATATAAAAATTGTTTACTTTGAGAGATTGATGTTGAGAAACTTACAGGTTTTTTTCCTCCAAACCAAGGTTCTGAAAACGACAAACTATAAGTTTGAAAGTAAGAACTGGCTTGTAATCGCAACGAAACTTTTTGTCCATCGCCCATTGGAAGCGGTTTGTAAGCCTCTCCTTTAAATAGATTTCTTGCAGAAAAATTATTGAACGACAATCCTAAAGTTCCAATAAAACCACTACCGCCATAACCTCCTTGAAGTTCTATTTGGCTGGCTCCTTTTTCTACTAAATTGTATTGAATATCAACCGTTCCTGCATTTGCATCTACATTTTTGAAGTCTGGTTTTATTGCCTCTGGGTCGAAAAATCCTAATTGACCTATTTCTCTTATGGTTCTTACTAATTCTTCTTTACTGTATTTTTGTCCTGGTTTTGTGCGTAGTTCTCTGTATATTACTTCGTCATTGGTTTTGTCATTTCCTACAACTGTAATTTTATTAAAATAGGCAATCGGACCTTCAGTAACACGAATTTCAAAATCAATCGAATCATTAGCGGTTTTAACCTCCACAGGATTTATAGATGAAAATAAATAACCATTATTTTGATATAAATTTGTAATATCATCACCATCAGGTTTTGATTTATCTGCAATTCTTTTGGCTAACAAAACCCCGTTATAAGTATCGCCTTTGCTAACTCCAAGTACTCGTTGTAATAATTGGTCAGAATAGACAGTGTTTCCAATAAATTTCATATTTCCAAAGTAGTATTTATGCCCTTCTTCTACTTTGATATTAATTGCAAGTTTGTTTTTTTCTTTGTTTAAAAACACACTGTCGGTAACAATTCTTGCATCTCGATAGCCTTTTTCTTTATATTTATCAACAATTTTTGACAAATCTTCTTTGTATTTGTCTTTAATGTATTTTGATGATTTAAAAATCCGAAGTCTATTAATTTGTTTGGTATCACTCATTGCACTTCGCAATTTTGCATCAGAGAATTTTTCGTTTCCTTCAAAATTGATACGAGAAATTTTTATCTTATCTCCTTTGTCAATTTTTACAACCATTTTCACTTCGTTAATAACTGTTGTGTCAATTATTTGATTTATAGTTACTTTAGTGTTAAAATAACCTTCTTTTTTATATTTATTTTCGATATAATTTTTAGTAGTTGTAACTAAATTATCGTTTACAACTTTACCTTTTGTTAAATCGTTGTCTTTTATGAGTTGTTCTGTTTTATTTTTCTTTATTCCAACAAATTTTACATCACTCAATTTTGGTAACTCGTTGATTTTTAATTCTAAATAAATACTATCGCCTTCAATTTTTGTGGTATAAAAATCAATATCAGAAAACAATCCAAGTTTGCCTAATTTTTTAATTGCAGTACTTATTTGCTCTCCAGGCACTGTAATAAATTGGCCTTTTTCAAGCCCAGCAAAGGTAACTACTGTTTGATGATTGAAATTTACCTTACCAGTAACATCTACTTTTGCTAAAATATACTTTGTTCCTTGATCATAAGGGGTTTTAACCTGTGCATTTGCATTAAAAAACACACTGAAAATCATTATAATGACTGCTATTTTTATACTTTTTTGTAACACTAAAATTTTATTTAATTTGTTCACTTGTTTTTCCAAATCTTCGTTCTCTTTTTTGATAGCTAATGATGGCTTCATATAAATTATCTTCTTTAAAATCTGGCCATAACACATCGGTAAAAAATAATTCTGCATAAGCTATTTGCCATAACAAGAAATTACTGATGCGGTGCTCGCCACTGGTTCTTATTAATAAATCTACCTCGGGTAAATTATGGGTGTAAAGATGCTCATTTATAATTGAATCATCAATTTTATCTATAGAAATTAAGTTATTTTTAACTTTTTCGCTAATTCTCTTGACCGCATCTACAATTTCTTCTCTTGATCCGTAACTTAAAGCGATAGTTAAAGTCATTTTTGTATTTGACTTAGTTTTATCTATAACTTCCAATAATTCTTGGTGTACGGTTGTGGGAAGTAAATTCAAATTCCCGATTACATTTAATTTTATATTGTTGTCTTGTAAAGACTTAAATTCTTTTTTCAATGAACTTACTAACAAATTCATTAGTGTATCGACTTCAAATTTTGGTCTGTTCCAATTCTCGGTCGAAAAAGCATATAAGGTTAGGTTTTCAATTCCTAATTTCCCACAAGTTTCTATAGTTAGTCTAACTGATTTTGTGCCGTTTTCATGACCAAATGTTCGTAAAAAACCTTTTTGTTTTGCCCAACGCCCATTGCCATCCATGATGATAGCAAGATGTTTTGGTAAATTGGTTTTGTCTATTTTGTCTAACAGGTTCATAATTAATAATTGCAATAACAAGGTTTTCGTCCAAAAGTGTAGGTTAGTGTAACGCCTGTAAAAACAAACCAATCATTACTGTTCAAATTACCAAACTTTAAGGTTTCTAAATTTTTATTTTTTGGATTACTACCGTCAATATCATCTGTAAATGTATATCGAACTCCAATTTCTGCTCCTAGAATCCAATGTTCTGTAATTCTTGATTTTACACCAACTGTCATTGGTAGTGCAAAACCATAATTACGAGTATCTTCTTTAAACTTGCCATTAACCCAAAATAATTGTGAATAACCAAAAATACTAACTCCAGAATATATATAAGGCGTTATTTTTGTGCCACTTTCATGTAAATTAAAATCCATAAAATTAAATTCCATACCTATTGAACCTTCTCTTATGTTGTTTGTAAAAGCATATTTTCTATTAATTCGTAATTGGCTATCAGATTTTATATCTTGTCCAGTTATGTTTGATTGTGTATAAGAAATACGCCAAGAATGTCTTGGAGATTTGTTCCATTTGTATAAAATTCCAAAAGCGGTTTCATTAGGATTTATGTATGTTGTTGAACCTACATCACCCATAAAATTACTACCACCAGCAAATATACCAATTTCGTGAATTTGTGCATTTGTAAAATTTACGGTAAATAAAACAATAACTAATAAAATTTCTTTTTTCATTCTTTTTGAAAATAGCGTGCAAAGATATGCTTTTTGAAATTAAAAATAACATAAAATTGAACAAGTTACACAAGCATTTATCTGATAACTATAAAATTGAAAAATTATTACATAAAAATTCAAAAAACCATACTACCAGAGTTTATAGGCAGTATGGTTTTATGATGTAAAACGCACTTAATAAAAACTTATTTTTTCAATAAATCTCTAATTTGAGTAAGCAATTCTTCTTGTGTTGGTCCTGCTGGTGCTGCTACCTCTTCTTTCTTTTTAGCATTTTCAGCAGCTCTTAAAACAATAAAAATAAACAACGAAATAATTACAAAATTAATAGTTGCCTGAACTAAATTTCCGTAAGTGATTACAGTTGCACCTGCTGCTTTTGCTGCCGCCAGGTTTTCATAACTTTGTCCGTTTAAACAAATAAATTTTTGAGTAAAATCTATTCCGCCCGTTATTAAGCCAATAATTGGCATAATAACATCATCAACAGCTGATCCAATAATTTTACCAAACGCTCCACCAATAACAACTGCAGTTGCTAAACTTAACACATCACCTTTCATTAAAGATGCTTTAAAATCTGTAAAAAATCCCATAATAGTTTAATTTTTAGTTAATAGTTTGTCTTTTTGTAATGCGAAGATAACTTTTTTTAATATAGTTGCATAGTAAATTTAATTATTCTCTATAAAAAATTCTTTTTACTCGTTGAGAAATACCAGTAAGTATCTCATAAGGAATAGTTTGTAATAATTTAGAAATTTCAATAACACTTGGGTTTTCACCAAAAATAATAACGCTATCACCTTCATTACAATCAATACCAGTAATATTTACCATCAACATATCCATACAAATGCTGCCAATAATGGGTGCTT
>Ga0075152_10000889_pt1 | contig 21665 bp, 20 predicted proteins | sample JI61114C2DNA_FD_70964 | JGI IMG/M metagenome (GOLD analysis project Ga0075152, IMG submission 70964) | Wastewater effluent complex algal communities from Wisconsin, to seasonally profile nutrient transformation and Carbon sequestration -... | ecosystem: Engineered > WWTP > Effluent > Algae...
CCATCTCCATCTTGCGATCCAAAGTTACCTTGGCCATGTACTAGAATGTAGCGCATGCTCCAGGGTTGTGCCATGCGTACCATGGCATCGTATACAGCTGTATCGCCATGTGGATGGTATTTACCTAATACCTCTCCGACTATACGTGCTGATTTTTTATGGGGCTTGTTGGAGCTAATGCCTAATTCATTCATGGCATATAAAATACGTCGGTGTACGGGTTTTAAGCCATCTCGTACATCGGGTAAGGCTCTGCCTACAATAACTGACATCGAGTAATCGATGTAAGCGGTCTTCATTTGTTCTTCAATATTGACTTGAACAATGCGGTTAAAATCGTTGGTTTCTTCTGTTATGATATTGTCTGCCATAGTAAATTTTGTATGTGTGCAAATGTATTGTTTTTAAGGGGTATTTCCCTTATTTACACTGGTTATATTTATCATTTTTTGCAATTTGTATTGTAGTTGAAATATTGTAGGTAAATGGGCTATTGAGGAATGGTTGGGTTTGCAAAGGAGGCTTGATTTCTAAATCATTTACACATAAGCAATGATTTTACTATCGAACTAACGTTATTTTTAATGTATGTGAATTGAGGATTCAAGTGTAAGTGTGCATTGTGTATACTACAGCCCTTCCGTGGCAAGTGTCTCCACGCTGAAGCTGAACCCTTGATGCAGATAATGTAAGCATGGTTGTGTACAACAAATACTTATAATGCCTTTTACAAAAAAATGGATTAGAGAAAGTTTATATTTCTCCAATCCATTTTTTTTACAGGAGTATTAGAATGCTTATGCTTGTGTTTAATATTTAAGTTTATCTAGCTCATCATATTTAGCTAGCGTTTTTTTATGTAGGTCGTCGTATTTTTTGTAATCGGGGGTATTGGGTTTATAATTTTTCTTTTTTTCTTCGTATAGGCTGATTAACGCACTTACGCTGTTTTTATAGCAAAATTTATCTGTAGTGGTGGGTTTGGTTTTAATTGCAAAACGTTCGCAAGCTTTTTCGTACGCTGTAATGGCTTGGTCTACATTGTTGTTGGATTGTTTAAGTAATTCTTCTTTCTTTTTTGCATCTTCTGGTTTTTTGCTGGTACGGATGGTGTTGTATTGTTTGTTGAAACCTACTGCTTTATTGTAGTAGTGTCCTGCTATGCTGAAGTAAGGGATGCCTTCGTCTGTTTTAAGAACGCTGGCTTTATTGTAGGCATCAATCATTTTTTGCTCAAACATGTCTTTGTTCTGTGGTATTTTGGCGGTGTCTTTTGGGTATAGATAATCATATATAGCATGTCCTAGTTCTATGTATAAATCGTAGCTGGGTTGTTTGTTTGCCATGGTTTCGTAGGTGGTTACTACGGCTGTAAAATCGCCTTTTTCTTTAACTGCTTCCATTTCAATGGCTAACCAAAATTTATCTTCAGGGTACATTTTTTTTCCAAGGGCTGTATATTTTTGAAAGTTTTGATCGTCTTTCTTTTTACGATAGTAGTCTGCTACAAATTCGTATATGCCTTGGTAGCCAGTAGCTACAATTTGTTTGTTGATTAAACGGGCATACATGGTTACGGCATCATCATCTTTTTGTGCATTTTGGGCGCTAATGCCTGCATATAGTATGGCGGATGTATCCATGGCTGATTTACTCCATTTATTTTCTATCATTTTATCGCTTATCCAAACGGCTTGTTTAAAGGAGTTTAAGGCTTCGGAATATTTTTTTTGATTGTATTCTAAAGCACCATCATTAAAATGTGCTGCGTATAAGTTGCTGATGACTCCATAATTATCATCTTGTAACATTTTAAATTTTGGCTCAAGGGTTAAGTATGTTTTTAGCGTTTCTAAAGCAGTTTGCCTTGCTGTAGGGTATTTATTTTTTAAAGTGGAATCGAAAAGGATGGCGGTATAGATTTGTGCTTTTAAATAGACAGCTTCTGCGTTTTTTGCACCTTTTTCGGTGGTTGTTATTTGGTCTATTTCTGTTTTTGCTTCATCATATTTTTTGGTAGCTGCATATAGTTGTGCTTTGGTAAGATTTTGGGCAAATACATTTGTGGTAGTTATGATGGGTAGTAATAATAAGAATGCTTTTTTCATTTTGTTATGGGGTTTAAATTATTTGTTGCAAAATAAGTAGTTTTTTTTGATATGTTTGGCGGAACTTGAACGGTTATGCATTTTGTATGTTGATGGATGGGTTAAGGCTGATTGGCTAATGGATTGAAGTGAAATCTCCGCTGTGTTTGGAGCAGGTGGCCTGTGTGCCACAGGCCACGGTTGTGATACTAATGTAAATATTAAAATAATTCTTTCGCTATTTTATACACATTATCTGTTTTGCCCATGGAGTAAAAATGCAAAACAGGCACACCAAATTCTATTAATGCTTTGCATTGTTGAATAGCCCAATTTATACCAAGCTCTCTTACTTGTTGGTTGTCGTTGCATTTGTTGATTTCTATTGCTAGCTCTTGTGGTAAATCAATATGAAAAATATTGGGTAGTGTGGAAAGATGTTTTTTTATAGCAATGGGTTTAATGCCAGGGATGATGGGTACAGTAATGTTTATGGCTCTACAGCGTTTTACAAAATCAAAATATTTTTGATTATCAAAAAATAGTTGTGTTACGATGTACTCTGCTCCCATTTCCACTTTTTGCTTAAGGTATTGTAAGTCCATATCAAAGTTGGGTGCTTCAAAGTGTTTTTCTGGATAACCGGCTACACCAATGCAAAAGTTTGTGGGTGCTGTGTCTATTACGTCTTCGTCTAAATATTTTCCTTTATTTAGGTTTGCCACTTGTTGTAATAGTTCGCTGGCATATTGATGTCCATTTTGTTCTGGTATAAATTCTTTTTCTGTTTTTACAGCATCCCCTCTTAATACCAATATGTTATCAATGCCTAAGAAGTGAAAATCTATTAAGGCATTTTCTGTAATTTCTTTATCAAATCCGCCACAAATAACATGGGGCACGGCATCTATTTTGTATCGATTCATTATTGCAGCACAAATGCCTACGGTTCCCGGACGTTTGCGTACCACTTGTTTTTCTAATAATCCATTGCCTTTGTGTTTATATACAAATTCTTCTCTGTGATAGGTTACATCAATAAAGGGTGGATTAAATTCTATTAATGGGTCGATGGATGTAAATAATGCGTTGATGTTTTCTCCTTTTTTAGGAGGTAAAATTTCAAAAGAGAATAAGGTTTTTGCTTTTGCATTTTTTATATGGTCTGTTATTTTCATTATTTGATTGGTTGTTTTAATGTGTTTAGTAAATACTGGTATCGGTTTTCTATAATGGGTTTTGCTTTAGTTACTTCAGTAACAATTTTGGCTATGTCTGTTTTAACTTTTTTGTCGGTTATTGTTTTGTTGCAGTTGAGTTCTAGTGCATCTAGTTTATCTTTTATTTTTTTGAAGCCTATCATTTGAAATAGGGGTTTTATTTTGTGGATAAGTTGTTGTAATGCGTTTATGCCTTTTGTATCGTATACGTTTTGTAGGGTATTTATTTGAGGTAAAATATCTTGTATAAATACTTCAAATGTTTTTGCTGCATATTCATAGTTTCCTCCAAAGTATTGTTGAAATTCATCTTCATCGGTAAAGGTAGTTGATGGTGTATTGGTTGTAATTTTTTTTACAGTGTTTAATAGCATTTCTTTTAGTTGTAATGGAGTGAATGGCTTGGTGAGGTAGTCGTTCATTCCGCATTGCTCGCCCCGCTTTTTGTATTCGCTAAGTGCAGATGCAGATAGGCCTATAATGGGTATAGAAGCGTGTTTTTTATCGGGTAATGATCGGATGTGTTCTGTCGCTTCAAAGCCATCCATAATGGGCATTTGTACATCCATTAGTATCGCATCATATTCGTCTTTTATTAGAGCATCTATGGCTTCTTTACCATTTTCGGTAAATACAAAGTTGATGTCCCATTTTTTTAATAGAATAGATAAGTAGGTTCTATTCATTTCGCTATCTTCTGCAATGAGTAGTTTTAGTTGAGGTAAAGTTGTGTTATTTTGGGTTTGTTGGGTGGCTAGGTTATTGGTATGTATTTGAAATGGAATATTAATAATAAACTTTGTTCCTTTATCTACCACGCTTTCCATGGCAATTGACCCTTTCATAAGTTGTGTTAGTTTTTTGGTAATGGCTAATCCTAATCCCACTCCTCTAAGGGCATTTTTTGCGTTTGTTTCGCCAGGTATTTGTTTAAATTTTTCGAATATGTATGCATGTTTGTCTGCAGGAATACCAATGCCTGTGTCTTGTACAATAAGTTGTATGGTTGCTATTTTTTGATGTATGGATTGTAGGGTTGCATGTAATTGAATACTTCCTTTTTCTGTAAATTTTTCTGCATTACCTAATAGGTTAAAAAGTATTTGTGTAAGCTTTATTTCATCGCCTATTACATACTCAGGCAGGGCTTCGTCTATATGCAATGTGCACTCAATGTTGCGAGACTGAAATCTGGCAGCGAAAGTAGTTTTTAGGTTTTGTAATAATTTTCTTATCTCGAACGGTTTTTCTATTAGCTCTACTTTGTTGGCTTCAATTTTTGAGAAGTCAAGAATGTTAGTGATGAGTCCTTGTAAAATATAGGCTGCTTTTTCAATAATTTCTATGTATGTAATTCTTTCCTGTTCTGTATTTGCGCTTTTTAGTAAACTTGACATGCCTACGATTGAATTTAGAGGTGTTCGTATTTCGTGGCTCATGTTGGCTAAAAATTGTTGTTCTGCTTTTTGTGCTTGTTCTGCAATTTCTTTAGCTTGTGCTAAGTCTTGTTCTAATTTTTTTCTGGCTGTTATATCATAATGTATGCCTATGGATCCTATGGTTTTTCCTGCAGTATCAAATATGGGAACACCGCTAATGATTACCCATATCTTTTCTCCTTGCTTATTTAAAATTTGCATTTCGTAGGTGCTGGTGTGGCCTTGCACTCGGTTGCTTGTTTGTTCTGCATAGTAGGTGTTTAGGCCTTCTGGTACAAAAAGTGTTTTTGCATTTTTACCAATAAGTTCTTTTTCTGTATAGCCTATCATTTTACAAAACATGGGGTAGGCTTTTGTAATAACTTCGTTGTTGTCTACTTCCATAATGCCCAATTCCATATTTTCCATCATACTTCTGTATCTGGATTCGCTATTTTGTTCTTGTAGTAATTTATTTAGTGTTTGTATTTTTTTATGGGCTATTTGTAATACGTTTGTTGCCTGCTGTAGTTTTTTTTCTATAGCACGTTTAGCTTTTATAGTTTGTGTTAGTTGTTGTTGAAGTTCAGTTGCCGATTTCATAATTTGAAATAGTTACATAATAATGTTGTCAAGATGGACTGGCATGTGCCAAAGTTAGTTAAAAGGAAAGTCTTGGTAGCGAAGATGTTTGTGTGCAAATGGGTGTGTATTGAGCTGTGTTATATTACATGATAGCTTATGCAAATCAAGGGTTCAGGCTCAGCATGGGTGGCGAGTGTCCCCACTGCCCACTTGCATTTGAACCCTTGATTCACATAACTTACAGATTTACTGTTATTTTTTTTCTGCGGATAAGGCTCATGTTTTGGACATTTGCTATGCCTAAAAGATTTAGCATCTTTTTCGAAATTTTTTTATTTGATACTTTCGGATAGTGGTGATATGCGTCAATTATTATTTTTATTAAAAGTGGCTTTCATTTGTAATATGTTGTTTTTAATAACAATAGCATTGCATTTTATCCGCATACATGAGCATAGTGATCTATTATCAACCATTATTACTACAGGGCTTATTATAGCACCTTTTATAAATACAGTATTACTAGGATGGATAATTTATTTATTTATCTTTCAACATAAAAAAATAAAAATATTGCCCCGTTGGCTTTGCGTTGGCAATATAACATGCTGGCTATTACAACTAATCTATATAATTTTATGATTCATAGCATTTTAAAAGACAAACCCACTAAGCTTTTTATATTTTTTACTGCTTTTTTTGTGGCCAATGCACTCATAGCAGAATGCATTGGAGGTAAACTTTTTTCATTAGAAAAATTTTTTAATTTACCTGCAAGCAATTTTACTTTATTTGGCCAAAGTGGCCTTTCATTCAACCTTACCTGCGGTGTATTATTATGGCCTTTAGAGTTTGTAATGACGGATATTATAAACGAATATTATGGACCTAAAGCTGTTCGCTTTATTTCTTTTACTGCCGTAGCACTTATACTGTATGCGTTTATTGCTTTTTATGGTGCCATGCAAATGCCTGCCCCAGCATTTTGGATTACCTCTAATGCACAAAACGGCGTACCCAATATGCAATACGCATTTGAAGGTATATTCGGACAAGGTATGTGGATTATAATAGGCAGCATTGTTGCCTTCTTAGTCAGTCAGATAGTTGATGTAACTGTATTTCACAAAATAAAAAAAATAACTGGCGAAAAAAAAGTTTGGTTAAGAGCTACAGGCTCTACCCTAGTTTCGCAATTGGTAGATAGCTTTATAGTATTGTTTATAGCTTTTAAAATAGGAAAAGGTTGGAGTTGGCAATTGGTATTGGCTATTTGTGTAATGAATTACATATATAAATTTATGGTAGCCATTGCATTAACACCGCTTATTTATTTTATAGAAAAAAGAATAGAAAAATATGTTGGAAAAGCAAAAGCTATGGAAATGAAAGCAGCAGCTATGGGGCAATAGATGCATTTTAATAAATATCGAGCAAGGAACAAGGAATATTGAATAAAGGGGATCTCTAAAAACTATGTTTTTTATCTGCGAAAATCATAAAAAAAGTCATATAATCCTGAGCGTTAGCCGAAGGGCGCGTTCTATTTTGTATAATGATAGTTTTTAGAGGTACCCTAAAAGAATTTTATATTATTCGTTATTCGTTAGGCATAAAATACAAATGATTAATAACTATATTTTACAAGAACATACTGATTTTATAGCAGTAACCAAACCTGCTGGCATGCTTTCTATACCAGATAGAGAAGGCGCCACATCTTTAAAAAATCTATTACAAAAAGATTATGAGCATATTTATACCGTGCATAGATTGGATAGAGACACCAGCGGTTTAATTATTTTTGCACGCAATGAAATAGCACATAAAAAATTATGTATCTTATTTGAGCATAGAGATATTTCCAAAACCTACACCGGTATTGTATATGGAAAATTAATGCATAAAAGCGGCACTATAGATCAACCTATTATGGAACATCCTACTCAAAAAGGTATGATGATGATACATGCCAAAGGAAAACCAAGCATTACAGAATATACCGTACTTGAAGAACTTGGCCCATTTTCTATAGTATCGTTTAATATTTTAACCGGACGTACACACCAAATACGTGTACACATGCAATATCTTGGTCATCCTATTGCTTGCGATGTATTATATGGAAATGCAACGCCTATATACGTTTCATCTTTTAAGCGACGCTTCAACTTATCTAAAAAAGAAGAGGCTGAAAAACCGATATTGAATAGATTGGCTTTACATGCCTCAACGCTTTCGTTTACTTGGGATAATCAACCTATACTATTAGAAGCGCCATTGCATAAAGACATGCGAGCACTTATTCAACAATTAAAAAAAGTATTTTAAAAAAATATTTGTCCGATGAAGGAGGCACCTCTTTACGCTCAGCATGTACAATTCATTAAAGCTCATTGCAGTCTATTTTAATCGTTAACCAAATAATATTATAAAGCAATAACATGAATATCTCCCCAACCCCTTCTACCAAAAATCCTACACCGCAGCAGTTATCGCTGTTTACAGCCTTATGCTTATCTATACCTATTGGTGTAAGCATTTATCTTATTTATAGAGATGAAAAAGTTGCATCTATATTTTTTATAGCTACGCTTTTAAGCAGCTATGCTTTATTTCAATACACCTTACGCAAATTTATTTACAGAAAAATAAAACTCATCTACAAATATATTTATCAAACTAAAGCCAATAAAAAAGAAGAGGTGTATAATAAATATGTTTTACCTGCCAAGAATATTGATGAGGTTACACAAGAAGTAGAGCAATGGGCAGAACAACGAAAAGCAGAAATTGAAATGCTTAAACAGAATGAAGTGTATAGAAAAGAGTTTTTGCAAAATTTAGCACATGAAATTAAAACACCCATTTTTGCCATACAAGGTTATATAGATATATTACTGGATGAAGTTCCAAATGATCAAGCACCCACTAAAAAGTTTTTAGAAAATACAGCTCGAAACGTAGAGCGTATGGTTAATTTAGTTAATGATTTAGATGAAATTACTAAACTAGAAAGTGGCGAACAGCCCTTGCATAAAGAAAGTTTTATCATACAAAATATTATTCGAGAAGTGTTTGATGCACTCTACATACAAATAGTAGAGCGCCATATAACGTGTAGTATAAAAAAAGGTTGTGAGCTACCTATAACAGTTTTTGCAGATAAAGAAAAGATCAGACAAGTTATCATCAACACTGTTATTAATGCCGTACGATATGGAAAAGAAAATGGCAGTATTATTATAAGTGTATATAAAACAGATGATCAGCATGTATTAATAGAAGTAAGTGATGATGGTGTAGGCATAGCTGAAGAGCACTTACCACGATTGTTTGAACGCTTCTATCGTGCCGATCGTAATCGCAGTCGTCAATACGGTGGCAGTGGTTTAGGGTTAGCCATTTGTAAGCATATTATAGAAGCACACGATCAAGCCATGCATATAAGAAGTAAGGTTGGTGTGGGTACTACTATCGGATTTACGTTACTAACTAAAAAGGAATCTTAGTCCATTCTATGTGTCCTACTGTGCCTCCTATGTTTGTTTTTTTATAAAAATAGTTCTTGGAGCTGAAAGTTTTATGACCAATAATTTTGATAAAAAAATAGGTGAAAAAGAATGAGCGTATATAAGTGCCTAAACAACTTTAAAGCATGTTGCCACATTGTTGGCATAGATGTAGCCCAAGATGAATTAGTTTGTTGCTTTGGCAAAGTGTATGAAGATTTTAAGTTAGCATTGATTACAAGACACACATTTGAAAACAAGAAAATGGGTTTTGTAAGATTAGTTGAATGGCTTGAACCTATTGTAGGTGGTGTCATAAATCGAGTTATGCTTGAATATAAATTATTGATAATCAATTCTTTACAAGCCTCTATCAGTCGATTTATGACACCACCCTATTGTAAATAAAGAAGTTCAGCCCATTTGCAAGTTTCAGCAGGTATTTCAATCTCTGTATTTGTTTGAAGCATTTTCTCCACTCCATGGAGATCATTTTCTACGCACTATGCCACATTGTAATACAGACAGCTTTCAAATGTATTTGAATCAGTTTTCCAAACATAAACCCCAGGAATTAAAAGTAGTTGTGCTGGACAATGGCGCTTTCCATAAAGCAAAACAATTGGTCATCCCAGCTAATATTATACTCATTTTTCCACCTCCTTATTCCCCTGAACTCAATCCCGCTGAAAAAATCTGGTGGAATTTTAAAAGAGATTTTGCTAATAAACTTTTTCACAACCTTCATGATTTGGAAAAATATGTATGTTAATTATGCACCCAATTAAATAATACGGCAGTCCAAAATACTTGTGCTTACAACTACATTATCTTATCTAAATTTTGGTCTAATTTATAAATCACTTTTGTATTAGAAATGATTTATACTATTTACAATGAAATGATGGAAATAGTAGAGAATGAAAAGGTATAAAAAAATTAGTGAGCGCATCAAAAAAGATTGCTCACTAAACAGGCTAACTTTAAGTTGCCTAAAAAACGAAAATAATGTAAAATACATTTGGTTAATATCACAGAATCTATGTGACAAAAAAAGAGATAAAGCTTATTTATCTATAGCAATCACCATAAATTCCGTTCTTCTATTTAACGCCCTATGAGCCTCTGTATCATTAGGTACAACTGGTTTTGTAGACCCATAGCCTTTAAACAAAAGTCGATTTTTATGAATGCCTTGCTCAACTAAATAGTTTACAACTGCTTTAGCTCTATTGGTGGACAATAGCATATTTGTTTTTTCTGATCCAATATTATCCGTATGCCCATCAATTTGTATGTGGATAGAAGTATTTTCTTGTAATATGTCTACCAATTTATCCAACTCAATTTTAGAAACATCTTCTAATGTATACAAATTAGTTTTGAAATAAATATGCTTTAAAACCATACTGGAGTGTAGTTGTATAGGTTGTAATGCAATATTTTTTTCATGTATAGCATGTGTTGATGTGGTGCTTAAAGTGTATGCATCAGCATAATATAAATATCCTTTTTTCTTTATAACAAACATATAATCATTACCAATAGGTAGGGTAATTAAATATTTTCCCAACGCATCTGTTTGCACATAAGAAACTATTTTTTTTGTTTTTTGGTTGATAATTTCTACACTAGAAGGTAATCCTTTTTTTGTAATAGAATCATACACATAACCGGTTATCCAAAAAGTTTGAGTAGGTTGTATATCTTTTCGAAGATTAAAAGTATATAGATCTAATCCTCCTTTACTATCGGCTCTATCACTTGCGTAGTAAGCTGTTTGAGCATCTGCAGCAATCATTAAACTACCTTCATTGTCAATGGTATTTACAGGGTAGCCTAAATTTTGCGGCGTAGACCATGAGAAGTTGATAGTTTTTTTACTCATAAACAAATCTGTTCCTCCATATCCAAGCCAGCCATTAGAAGTAAAATATAATGTTTGATTATCTGCATGTATAAATGGACAACTTTCATCGGCATTGGTATTGATGTTATGACCTAAATTTTCTGGCGTACTCCATTTTCCATTAGCTAATTGATGTGATACATAAAGATCACTTCCACCAAAACCACCAGGTCTGTTGCTTGAAAAATATAAATCTTTTTTGTCAGGAGATAAGCTGGGTGTGGATTCCCAAAATTCCGTATTGATGGCATTGCCTAAGTTTTGTGGAGTAGACCATGAGGAATGTATAGTTGATGATTGATCGTCGATAATTTTTTTGCTGATATATAAATCGCAACCACCTTTTCCTTCTGGAAAATTGCAGCCTGTAAAAATAAGCCACTCCCCATCTTGAGAAATAGTTTGTGCGCCCTCATTATAATTTGTATTAATGCTGCCTGTTAATGCTTTTGCGTTAGACCAATAATTATTTTGCTGCTGCGTTTCAAAAAAATCTTCATTTATATTATTTAATCTTCGTGTAAACACCAGTTTTTTTCCATCAATAGTAAGAGATGGAAAGTATTCTGAGAAAGAAGAGTTTACACTATCACCTAAATTAATAGGCGTAAAAATATAATGATCATGAGCATTTTGTTGAGCAAAATTGATGGCAAACTGGTAGCTATTTTTACGATAGGTAGCTGCTTTAATACTCTGTGTATTATTTTTTGGATAAGCTAAAAAACGGTTAACTGCTTCAAGTGCTTGATTAAATTGGCCTAAGCCTGCAAGGTTTATAGAGTAAGGCAAATTATATTCTTTAAAATATATAGAATCTATTTTTTGTGCTTGTTGATAGGCTGCTATTGCTTGTGCATATTTTTTTTGCTGACTATATACACCTGCTAATGATAAATAGCCATCTGCAAATTGATTATCTACAACTATACATTTTTGTAGAGATTGAATGCCTTCATTCCATTGGTTATTGTCTATTTGGGTTAATGCTTTTTCGTATAATACTTTTACTTTTTTACTAATTTTTTCAGGATTATAGGTTTGCCCAATGGAGGTATAACTTTTTATAGAAAAAATTACAATCAAAAAAAGATATGTTCTGCTTATTAAAAAACGATTGTGCATGTTATGAAATTAGCAAACATATTTTACTCAATAATCATAATTTTATTCGATTTTGAAATACCTCCAGGATTAATGCCTGGCTTACCTTCTGGAATATCCATATTTAAAGATTTATAATAGTCTACCCAAGCAGGAAAAAATTGATGTGTTGCAGGATCTTTAAATGTCATGGGTTCAAGTTTAAAGAAAGGCTTATTGTTATTGGCTTTTTTAAATGCATCATATATTAATTCTGAGCAATAATATTTACTATTATTATATATAAAGGCGTCATCATATACATACCCTAAGTGTTTTAGTGCTTCTTGAATGGCTGCAGGAATTAAATGTTGATATTGTTTTTTAAGTCTGGTAATAATAGTTGGATGATTTGTTCTGGCCATAAATTCTTGCAGGGAGGTTAAATGCACATCCTTACCAATAGCTTCGATGATGTACATATTATCTTTTCTACTATAGGCCAATCCTATATGCGAAAATTTTTGTGCATTATAGCCTTCTGTTACAGTTTCAATGGCATCGCATAATGGGCCACAATCTAAATTTTGAAAAAGCAAATCGCCTGTTTTTATCTTTTGTTGATAAGGTTTTTGCGCTACAACAACAATGGGTAATAGGCATAAAAAAATAAATTTCATAGTAAACAATGTGAATTAAAAGCGATAAAGAATTTTATACTTTTTATTTTAATAAGGGTAGCCATTGGTTAAATTTCTGAAGAAGTCTAATAAAAATCTCTAGTTTGATGGGGGTAGCGTTGTTCGTATAAGATGCGTACTTTATCTAAAATAACTTTTCGTAAAGCATCAATATTTCTTTTTTCGGTAGCAGCTACAAATACACAATTGCTTTCTGTTGCTTGCTTCCAGCGGGCATCCAATTCTTGTAAAAGATTTTGTTTTACCTCATCACTTAACCATTCATCAAAATTTCTAGTTTCATATTGATCCATTTTGTTGAATATAGTTATCGTAGGTTTTTCAAAACATTTTAATGCTTGCAAAGTATTGTTCACCACAGTCATTTGCTCTTCATATTGTGGATGCGATATATCTACCACATGCAATAAAATATCTGCTTCTCTTACCTCATCCAACGTGCTTTTAAAACTTTCTATTAAATGATGGGGGAGTTTACGAATAAATCCTACTGTATCACTCAATAAAAAAGGAGTATTTTCATATACTACTTTTCTGGTGGTAGTATCCAGTGTGGCAAATAATTTATTTTCAGCAAATACCGTGCTTTTGCTTATCACATTCATTAAGGTTGATTTGCCTACATTGGTGTAACCAACTAAAGCAACTCTAATAAACTGACCTCGCTCTTTACGTTGCGTAAAGGATTGTTTATCTATTTCTTGTAAGCGTTTACGCAGTAAGGCTATTTTATCTTTTACAATACGTCTATCTGTTTCTATTTCAGTTTCTCCGGGTCCACGACTACCAATGCCAGCTCCTTGACGCTCTAAGTGCGTCCACATACCTTTTAAGCGAGGTAATAAATATTGATATTGTGCAAGCTCTACTTGCACTTTGGCTTGCGCCGTTTTAGCACGGCGGGCAAATATATCGAGGATAAGATCGGATCGATCAATCACCTTAACGCCTACAGCTTTTTCAATATTGGTGATTTGCGATCCACTCAACTCATCATCAAAAATAACTAGGTTTCCTTTTTTTTCGGTGATGAAGTTTTTTATTTCTTCTAATTTTCCTTTACCTACAAAAGTTTTGCTGTCTGGGTGTGGTAAGCGTTGTGTAAAGCGTTTTAAAATAGTAGCACCTGCAGTATCGGCTAAAAATGCCAATTCATCTAAATACTCTATCACTTGCGTTTCGGTTTGATCTTTGGTGATCACGCCTACTAAAACTGCATTTTCTTGTTGCTGTATGAGCGGTTGTTTATCTAACAATTATAATTGATTTATAATGAGAGCTGTAAGCTGATAGCTACAAGCCGTAAGCCTTTTAAGAAACCTTTAGTTCAATATATTACTAATAGCTTAAAGCTTGCAGCTAATAGCTATCAGCTTATAGCTGGCAATTACAATCCACTCAGCGTTAAGCCTACAGTAAGTGGCCTAACATCTGCACCTGCACCTTCTTTAAAAAATTGAGATAGTTGGTAAGTAGAAAATATAGAAAAAAGTCCATAGCCTATTCTAAACGTTCCAGAAAAACGAGTGCCATTAAAATATCGGCTCGATTTTATTTTTGCGGTATAATCATTTATGGTTTGATTGGCTGCATTTTGCTGAGTTGTTCCTTTTGTGTGTGCACTTACCAATAGGCCTGCTTTTAATCCTACCGATACTTTAAATGCTTTGTTTATGTTATTGGTATTGCTCATGTAGCGCAATTCTACAGGCGCTTCAATATAACTAGTTACAAGTTTAAAACTTTTAAAATGAGTTGTATTGCTTTTATCAGGAAAAGCAAGGGCTGCAGAATTGCCATTAATAACGGGTTGTGTTTTACCAAAAAACATATTATCCGATCCTACACCCAAACCCAAACCTACACTAAAATGCGGGTTGCTTTTAAAAGGAAAATTGAACATAAAATAAGCATTAAAGCTTCGGCTAAAACCAGCAGTGCGTATGGAGTCTGGCTTATCTAGCCAAGTTAAGCTACCAAATTGTATCATAAAATGATCGCCAGGTTGGTTCATTAAACTTTTGGGATATAAGGGTCTTTGTTGTTGTGCTTGTGTACAATATACGCTCATCATAGTAACACAAAAAGCAAAAAATATTTTTTTCATTTGTTGTTGATTAAAGACCGCAAAGTAAAGAAAAGCGTGTTAAAAGGGATAAAAAATATGGAATAAGCCCTTGTTTATGTTACGATACAACCCTAGAATTACTGTGTTATTGTAAGAATATTAGATATAAAGCTTTAAACTGATGAATGAGCATGCTATTTTACTACATTGCTGATTATAAGAAACAGGGGTTCAAACTCAGAATTGCAGACCTACATTTCAATCCTTGATTCGCATTTATTGTAATGCTATGCTATATTTGACATTATATAGAAAAGTATGACGTATAAAAAAGAAATATCTCCTACTGCTTTAGAAAAAAATAAAGATGGCAAGTTGATTATTATTACTGCTCCTTCTGGGGCAGGTAAAACAAGCATTACACATTATTTATTAAAAAAATATCCGCAGCTAGCTTTTTCTATTTCTGCCGCTACTCGGCAACCCAGAAATATGGAAAAAAATGGGGTTGATTATTATTTCATAAGTGTAGAAGATTTTCAACAAAAAATAAAAAAGCAAGCTTTTGTAGAATGGGAAATGGTATATGAAGGAAAATACTACGGCACGCTAAAACAAGAGCTAGAGCGCATTTGGGCACAACAAAAAACGCCAGTATTAGATATTGATGTAAAAGGCGCCATACATGTGCAACAAGAATATCCCAATCAATCTTTATCTATATTTATAGAACCGCCTTCTATTGATGAGTTGAAAAAACGTTTGCAAAGTCGTGGGACTGAAACAACAGAAACGCTTGAAACACGTGCTAATAAAGCAGCGTATGAGTTGTCTTTTAAACATCATTTTAATATTGAGGTTATAAATGATAATTTAGAAAACGCTTGTGCAACAACGGAAGCGGCTATTAAAAAATTTTTAGGTTGGTAATACAATGTAAAATTTCCAAAAACGAAATAATTTTATAAACAAATAATTTATGTCTTTACAAAACAAAACAGCCTTTATAACCGGAGCTAGCCGTGGTATTGGCAGAGCGATTGCTCTAAAATTAGCACAAGCTGGAGCTAATGTAATTATTGCCGCTAAAAGCACTACAGAAGATCCTCGATTAGGCGGAACTATTTTTTCGGTAGCCGAAGAAATAAATAATGCAGGTGGAAAAGCATTGCCTGTTCAACTAGATATTCGTTTTGAAGATCAAATTGAATCGGCTATAAGCCAAGCAGTGTCTGCCTTTGGAGGCATAGATATTTTAGTGAATAATGCATCGGCCATACAACTTACTAATACCGAACAAACTGAAACCAATCGGTTTGACTTAATACACAACATTAATGTTAGGGGTACTTTTTTAGTAACTAAAGCATCCATTCCTCATTTAAAAAAAAGTAGTAATGCACATATTCTTAATATATCTCCTCCACTCAATATAAAACCTAAATGGTTTAAACCTTATGTAGCTTATGCTATAAGCAAATACAATATGAGTATGTTAATTATGGGTTGGGCAGAAGAATTGAAACAATATAATATTGCTGCCAATGCATTATGGCCAAAAACTACTATTGCCACAGCAGCTGTTAAAAATTTATTGGGTGGAGATGCTTTAATAAAAAAAAGCCGTACACCCTTTATTATAGCCGATGCAGCACATTATATATTATCACAACCAGTTGCAAATTGTAGTGGTAATTTTTTTATAGATGAAGAAGTATTGAAAGGCCAAGGTGTAAATGATTTTTCAATATATGCTGTAGATGCCACACAAAAGTTGCAACAGGATTTATTTTTAGATTAATCCTTTTGTAGATAGTAAACAACATGTCATACAAACATTTCATCACCCTTATCAAAAAAGATATATTGCTCGAAATACGTCAGCAGTATACTTTATATGGCATGGCTCTATATGTATCATCAACCATATTTGTACTCTACATGGCCATGGGTCAACCTGAAGAGATGGTGTGGAATGGTTTATTCTGGATGATTCAATTATTTATTAGCATCAATGCAGTAGCCAAAAGTTTTTTATCAGAAAGCCGTGGACGCATGTTATATTTTTATACCATTGCAAGCCCACAAATATTTATTTTATCTAAACTTGTGTTTAATGCAGTACTCATGTTGCTCATGAGTTTAATCAGCTTACTTTTATTTACTATATTATTGGGCAATCCACTCAATCAGATTAGTACTTTTATAGGCATTACTTTATTAGGGAGTTTTAGCATAAGTATCGTATTTACTTTTTTGGCAGCCATTGCTGCTAAAGCTCAACAACAAACAGCACTAATGGCTATTTTAGGCTTCCCCTTATTAATACCACAGTTGCTTATCCTTATGAAAATATCCAATATTGCTTTTGCATCCGTAATACAAGGTGGCTTAACAGAGCTTATATTAATGTTATGTGGATTTGATGTATTGGTAGTAGCTCTATCACTTATTCTTTTTCCTTTTTTATGGAAAGATTGATGATGAATAAATGGCGAATTTCGAATGTGCGAATAAGAAACTAATACATAAAACTAGACTTTTTATCTGCGAAAATCATAATCATCATAACAAATCTGCGTTCTATTTTTTACAATGATAGTTTTTAACAAGACTTTTTTACATTTAAATTCTACGCATTCGTACATTCGCACATTCGAAATCAGCACATTCGTAATTAACAGTGGTTATGAAAAAAAATTGGTGGAAAATAGTAAGCATAATACTACTCACATTAACCTGTGTATGCGGCTTTATAGTAGGCGTACCTGCAAAACCTATATTAAACGAAACTATACGCAACCTGTATTTTCATGTACCTATGTGGTTTTGTATGATGATATTCTTTACCATATCTATTGTATATGCCATACGTTATCTAAGCAATCCATTGTCTAACTACGATATTTGCAGTGTAGAGTTTGCCAACATAGGTATTGTATTTGGATTATTAGGATTAATTACAGGTATGATATGGGCAAACTATACTTGGGGCGCTCCTTGGAGCAACGACCCCAAACAAATTGGTGCTGCTATCGCTTTACTAGTTTACCTTGCTTATCTTGTATTGCGTAATAGTATTGAAGATGTTGATAAAAAAGCACGTATAAGTGCTGTATATAATATATTTGCGTTTGCATTGCTTTTTCCTACGCTTTGGATTATTCCAAGAATGGTAGAAAGCTTACACCCAGGTGGGCAAGGTAATCCAGCCATCAGTAGTCAAGACATTGATAGTCGTATGCGTACTATATTTTGGTTAATGGCCATCCCAGGTTGGGCGTTATTAGGTTTATGGATTACTAACCTTCGTATTCGATTATCTATGCTTAAAAATAATTTTTAATTATGCCCATTTGTACTAAAAATAATATTCACACATCCGCACATTCGCACATCCGCACATTAAGATTTTATATTCAAAAAATATTTCTTTGCTTTGCAACCTTATTACTAAGCTGCGCTGCATCAATTGCTCAAAGTACAAAACCAGAAATGGCAGATGGCTTAAAAACTAGTGGCAAAATATATGTAGTAGTAGCAGTAGTATTAACTGTACTTGCCGGCTTATTTTTATATATCTGGAAAATAGATCGTACAATAAGCAAGCTCGAAAACAAAAAATAACCAATTACAAATAACTAACAACCAACAACAACCCATGTCGTATAGTTTTTTTGACAATGTAATCCGCAGTTTTGACAAAGCCTCAACATTTACTCGCTTTGAAAAAGGCATTCTAGAGCAAATAAAAGTGTGCAACAGCGTATACAGTATGCACTTTCCTGTACGCATGAGCGATGGGCGCATAGAAGTAATGGAAGCCTATCGTGCACAACACTCGCATCATAAACTACCTTGCAAAGGCGGTATTCGCTTTGCAGCAGAAGTAAACCAAGATGAGGTAATGGCACTTGCTGCATTAATGACTTATAAATGTGCTATCGTAAACGTTCCATTTGGTGGTGGTAAAGGCGGTATTAAAATTGATCCTAAAAAATACAGCGCCATCGATTTAGAGAGAATAACCCGCCGCTACACTTCCGAATTAATAAAGAAAAAATTTATAGGGCCAGGAACTGATGTGCCTGCACCAGACTACGGTACCGGAGAGCGTGAAATGGCTTGGATATTAGATACCTACATGGCTATGAACCCTGGCGAAGTAGATGCTATGGCTTGTGTAACTGGCAAACCCATTACCCAAGGCGGTGTTAGAGGCCGTAAAGAAGCTACAGGTAGAGGCATATTTTTTGGCATTCGAGAATTGTGTAGTATAAAAGAAGTAATGGATAAGCTAGGCTTATCCACGGGTATAGCTGGAAAGCGTGTAGTGGTACAAGGTTTAGGCAATGTAGGCTATCATGCAGCTAAATTTTTTCAAGAAGCAGGTGCTATCATTGTAGGTATTGCAGAATATGAAGGCGCTATTTCAAACGAAAAAGGATTAGATGTGGATGCGCTAGTAGCTCATCGCAAAGCAACAGGTTCTATTTTACATTTTGCTGGATCAACCAATTTTGCAAAAAATATGGAGGCTCTAGAAATGCCTTGTGATATTTTAATACCTGCAGCTTTAGAAAGTGTTATAGATAAAAACAATGCTGCTCGCATAAAAGCTAAAATTATTGGAGAAGGAGCTAATGGCCCATTAACAACAGATGCAGATGAAATACTAAATAAGATGGGCGTAATTGTAGTACCCGATATGTATTTAAATGCAGGTGGCGTAACAGTTTCATACTTTGAGTGGTTAAAAAATTTAAGCCATGTACGTTACGGACGTATGGAAAAAAGATTCACTGAAAATTTAAACACTCAAATCTTACAACAAATAGAATTGTTTGCCAATAAGCAAGTAGCCGAAAAAGAAAGAAACCTTATTATGCATGGCCCAGATGAAATTGATTTAGTAAACTCAGGATTAGAAGAAACCATGATAACCGCCTTACACGAAATTATGGAAGCTTGGAAAAGCAATCCCAGCATACCAGATATGCGTACGGCAGCGTATGTAGTAGCTATTAATAAAGTAGGTACTGCTTATGAAGAGTTAGGCATATTCCCATAATATTTACATCATTATAATTTATTACAAAATATTTTAATATATGGAAACGATAGAACAATCAAAACCAATGTCCAGTGCAGTAAAGGGCCTTTTAATAGCCTTGGTGCTGATTGTGTTGCAAGTAGCTGCACAATTTGGACATTTTATGGAGGCAAATTGGTTTAAATTTATACCTACTATAGTATTAACCGTAGCATTAATTTTGGGATGCATACATTATACTAAACAAATGCAACATAATGTTACGTTTGGTAATGTTTTTGGATATGGCTTTAGAACAAGTATGGTAGCGGCTTTAATTGTGATTGTTTTTACGGTGTTAATGTTTGTATTGTTTCCAGAGTTTAAAGAAGAAGCAATACAGAAAGCACGTATACAAATGGAAAATGACCCTAAATTATCGGCAGATACTATTGAAAAGGCTTTAACGTTAACAAAAAAATTCTTTATACCATTTGCTATCGGTGGTATATTAATTGTATATGCGGTTGTAGGCTTAATTGCATCCGTTTTAGGAGCAGCAGTAGCTAAAAAAAATCCTAGAAGTATTTAACTCATGCCGAGCTTATCATATTTAAATCTCCTCCTGAGCGTAGCCAAAGGATAGATATTAAATAAGATTTTGACTTTTTACTTTTGATTTATTTTCTCATGGATATATCCCTTATTATTCCACTTTTTAATGAAGAAGAATCGCTACCAGAGTTGTGTAGCTGGATAGAGCGTGTAGTAACCTCACATCAATACACCTACGAAATTATTTTAATAGATGATGGAAGTACAGACACAAGTTGGTCGGTTATAGAAGGTGTAAGCAGTAAAAATATTCATATAAAAGGCATTCGTTTTCAACGCAATTATGGAAAATCTGCTGCATTAAACGAAGGCTTCAAAGCAGCACAGGGTAATGTTGTCATTACTATGGATGCCGATTTGCAAGATAGTCCAGATGAAATACCTGCTTTATATCGCATGATTATTGAAGAAGGATATGATTTAGTAAGTGGTTGGAAAAAAAAGCGTCATGATCCTTTTTCTAAAACCATTCCCACTAAATTATTTAATGCTGTAACTCGTAAAGTATGTGGTATTCGCTTACACGACTTTAACTGTGGCCTTAAAGCATACAAAAATAAATTAGTAAAAAGTATTGAGGTGTATGGCGAAATGCATCGATACATTCCTGTATTAGCTAAATGGGCGGGGTTTAGAAAGATTGGAGAAAAAGTAGTTGCCCACCAAGCGCGTAAATATGGCAAAACAAAGTTTGGATGGGAGCGTTTTATAAATGGATTTTTAGATTTACTATCTCTATCTTTTGTTGGTCGGTTTGGTAAACGACCCATGCATTTTTTTGGATTATGGGGCACGCTTATATTTTTTATTGGTTTTTGTATTTGGATATATTTAGGCATTACCAAATTTGCCTATCAACAATATAACATGACGGATAGACCATTATTTTACGTAGGCCTTATATCCATTGTAATTGGTATGCAGCTTTTTCTAGCTGGCTTTTTGGGCGAGCTGTTGGTACGCAATGCGGCAGAGCGCAATCATTATCTTATTGATAAAAAAATAGGATTAGAGGTTATTTAATTTTTCTTTTTTATTACATAGATACATAAGTTTTAATAAACTGAGTTCGACGTTCACTGCGAGGTACGAAGCAGTCTGATGTAGTATTGTAGGCTCTCGCTGCCAAATTCTACTCACTCAAACGATTTTCAATATCCATTCTTTGATGCAGAATCCTAATTATTTCAATATCATTCTGCTTGTCAATAAATCTGTAAAAAATTAAGTGTGATTTCACTTTTGAGCAACGATAGTTTTTTCGGATATGATTAAAATCCTTGCCCGAGTTTGAATTGTTAGCCAAATATTCAATCTCGTCAAAAATTAGATTAATATACCTATCAGCCTGTTCCAATGACCAATTCTCAAAAGTGTAAAGCCAAATATTTTCAATATCCTCCGAAGCTTTTACACTAATTTTATACCTCATTTT
>Ga0075152_10000890_pt1 | contig 21656 bp, 5 predicted proteins | sample JI61114C2DNA_FD_70964 | JGI IMG/M metagenome (GOLD analysis project Ga0075152, IMG submission 70964) | Wastewater effluent complex algal communities from Wisconsin, to seasonally profile nutrient transformation and Carbon sequestration -... | ecosystem: Engineered > WWTP > Effluent > Algae...
ACAACGGCTTTGGTGTTAGCTGCCATTCGGTGTGCGACGGAATTGTGAAAGTTACCGTGACCGGTGGCGTCGGCCCGAATTTTTTGTACAGCTGGATCGGTGGTCCGGGCACCGCGACGTGGAACAATGTGTGCCCCGGTAACCAGATCGTGATCGTGACCGACCTGGGGCAGGGCGTAAGCTGCGCCACCACCGTGCAGGTAACGGACCCGGCACGGCTGAGCGTGATCTTCACGGGCAACGTTCCACCTACCTGTGCGGACGTGTGCGACGGCCAATCCATAGCACTGGCGGTAGGCGGTGTACCAAATTACGTCTATAACTGGAACAATGGCGCTGGCAGTTCCAGCATGTTCAACCAACTGTGCGCGGGCCTCAACACGTTGCATGTTACGGACGTCAACAACTGCGCCTTCGACACGGTCTTCAATTTCCCCATACAGCCGATCGTTCCGAATTTGACGAAGACCAATGTGTTGTGCCACGGCGACTGCAACGGCACGGCGCAGGTGAACCCCACGGGCGGCCATATCCCGTACACCTACAACTGGCAGCCCGGCAATCCCCCCGGTGATGGCACCAACGCGGTAACGGGCTTGTGTGCTGGCAACTATGCGGTAACGATCACGGACTTGAACGGATGCGACACCACGGTCACTTTCACGATCACGCAGCCGCAACCCATCGTGCCGCACGCTACGCATGTGAACGCGACCTGCGCGGGCGTGTGCGACGGGTCGGCCACGGTAGCGCCTACCGGCGGAAGCGGTAACTACGGCTACAGCTGGGCACCTCCGCCGGGTGGTGGCGGCACGAGCGCAACGGCCACCGGGCTGTGTGCGGGCACGTACACGGTAACGATCACGGACAATGCCAACGGCTGCGACACCGCGGTGGCCATCATCATCACTGCGCCGCCGCCTATCGCGGTGGTGCCCACGGTAACGGAGCCCAATTGCCACGGCGATTGCAACGGCTCGATCGTGCTTGCCACCACGGGCGGAACGGGCGGCTTCACGTACGTATGGACACCGGCCTCGGCGGGAACGGGAGCTTCCATATCGAATCTCTGTGCAGGGCCTTATTCGGTCACGGTTTCCAGCGGCGTTTGCGACACCGTGATCAACTTCAACTTGACGGAGCCTGACCTCATCGCGCCATCCACCGCACAGACCGACGTGAGCTGCGCCGGTGCGTGCGACGGCACGGCGGGCGGGCCTGCAACGGGCGGTACCGCGCCTTATACCTACACTTGGGCACCCGTTCCACCGGTTGGCCAAGGCACGGAAACTGCATCACAATTGTGCGCGGGCACTTGGGGCGTTACCATCACCGATGCTCATGGGTGTGACACCACGGTACAATACCTCATTACCGAGCCCCTGCCGTTGGCCATTGCAGCCAGCCAGACCAATGAAACTTGCGGCAACTTGTGCAACGGAACCGCCACGGTGGTCGTTTCCGGCGGCACGCCGGATTACACTTACCTGTGGAGCCCAGCACCTCCGGTGGGGCAGGGCACGGCATCGGCTTCGCAACTCTGCGCGGGCACATGGACCGTCACTGTTACCGATGACCATGGATGCGAGCTGGTGCAAAGCTTTACCATTCTTCCTGCGGTGCCGATCAACGTTACGTTGGCCACCACGCCCGTTAGCTGCGCGGGTATTTGCGACGGAACGGCGACGGGCACGGTGAGCGGTGGCATTCCACCTTACACCTTCTTATGGTCGCCTGCTCCTGGCACTGGCCAAGGCACGTTGAACGCGACAGGCCTTTGCGCCGGTCCCGGCACGTTCACTGTAACTGATGCGGCTGGCTGCGATACCACCATCACCTTCACCATTGATGCACCGCTCCCGATCTTGGTCACCTCTACGCCAACGGATCCGAGCTGCTTCGGCGTATGCGACGGTTCTATTGCATTGGTCGCCACCGGCGGAACGGGCACGTACACGTATACGTGGACACCGGCTTCAGCAGGCACCGGGGCTTCGGTGAGCAATTTGTGCGCTGGTCCATACCAAGTTGTCGTTTCCAGCGGCATTTGTGACACCACCATCAGTTTCATTTTGAATGCGCCACCACCGTTCGCTCTTTCGCTGAACACGTCACCTTCCAACTGCGCGAATACCTGCACGGGCACGGCTTCGCTTACGGGCGATCTTGCCGGCCTCGTCTTCGCATGGTCGCCGCAGCCCGGTGCTGGCCAAGGCACGGCGAACGCCACAGCGCTTTGCCCGGACAACTATACCGTAACGGTTTCGAACGCAGCAGGCTGCGACACGGTGATCACCTTCAGCATAGATGCTCCGCCGCCGTTGGTGCCGGACCTGCAAGTGACCGATGCTTCCTGCGGCACGGCTTGCGATGGCCTTGTAGTTTGCCCCACTTCGGGTGGCGTTGGTCCGTACACGTACTTCTGGTCGCCGCCACCGGGCTCGGGCCAAGGCACTTCCACGGCTGGCGGGCTTTGCCCGGGTAATTACATGGTCACCATCACGGACAGTAACGGATGCGATACCACGTTGCAATTCACCATTTCCCGCCCGGCGGGTATAATGGCCACGGCGGTTATCACACCTTCGACGTGCTCCAATACCTGCGATGGCACCATTACGGTAACGGCCACAGGCGGCGTGTTGCCTTACACATGGAACTGGGTGCCGGAGCCCGGCACCGGTCAAGGCACTTCTTCCGCTGGTGGTCTTTGCCCCGGGACGTACAACGTCACCATTAGCGATCAAGCGAGCTGCGATACCACCATAGCATTTGTAGTTGGATCGCCCGCACCGATAGACCCGCATGCCACCGTGAACAACGAGACTTGCGCGGGTCCATGCGATGGTTCCGTAACCGTTACACCCACCGGTGGCAGCGGTTCGTACAGCTTTGCGTGGATACCTTCCAGCTTGGGTTCGGGCAACTTCGTAGGGAACCTTTGCGCGGGCGATTACACCTCCATTATCACGGACAGCAACGGCTGCGACACCACTTGGAATTTCACCATTCTGCCGGTCCCGCCATTTAATGCCAGCGTGTCGGCAGTAACCGCAGTTAGCTGCGCGAACAGTTGCGACGGCACGGCCACGGCGGACATTCCCGGTGGCATTGCGGGCCTGACGCTCACGTGGGCACCGGCACCGGTTACGGGCCAAGGCACGTTGACCGCCACCGACCTTTGCCCCGGACCGCACACGTTGACGATAGCCGATGCCGCGGGCTGCGACACGGTGATCAACTTCACCATTGATGCGCCTACACCGTTGGCACCGGTGCTGAACGTGACGGATGCTTCCTGCGGAACTGCATGCGACGGCGCGGCGGACATTACCACGACCGGTGGCACGCCCGGCTACACTTACGTGTGGACACCTGCGCCGGGTTCTGGCCAAGGTACTTCTTCGGTGGGCGGACTTTGCCCGGATAACTACACCGTGACGATCACGGATGCGGCGGGTTGTGATACCACGTTGCAGTTCACCATTGCTCGGCCAGCGAGCATCATGGCCACGGCAACGATCACTCCGGCCAGCTGCGCGAACATTTGCGACGGCACGATCAACGTAACTGCCATCGGCGGCGTTGAGCCATACACTTGGAACTGGGTTCCTGATCCCGGCACGGGCCAAGGCACTTCTTCCGTTGGTGGTCTTTGCCCCGGGACGTACAACGTCACCATTAGCGATCAAGCGGGCTGCGACACCACCTTTGCTTTTGTTGTTGGATCCCCTGCGCCGATCGATCCGCACGGCACCTTCACTAACGAAACTTGCGCCGGTCCATGCGATGGCACGGCGAGCGTAGCGCCCACCGGCGGCAGCGGCATATTCACTTACGCGTGGGTACCGGCCAGCTTGGGCACGGCGGCTTCGGTGAGCGGTCTTTGCGCCGGGGATTACAGCGTAACGGTATCGGACAACGCGGGTTGCGACAGCACTTGGAGCTTCACCATTTTGCCTGTTCCGCCGTTCAATGCCAGCTTGTCGGCAGTAACCGCGGCGAGCTGCGCGAACAGTTGCGACGGCACGGCCACTGCGGATATTCCCGGCGGCATTGCGGGTTTGACGCTCACTTGGGCTCCAACACCGGTAACGGGCCAAGGCACGTTGACCGCCACGGATCTTTGTCCCGGACCGCACACGTTGACGATAGCCGATGCCGCGGGCTGCGACACGGTGATCAACTTCACCATTGATGCGCCAACGCCATTAGCACCGGTGCTGAACGTGATCAACGCGAGTTGCGGAACGGCATGCGATGGCGCGGCCACGATCACCATGGCCGGTGGTACGCCGGGCTACACCTACGTATGGACGCCGGAACCCGGCACGGGCCAAGGCACGGCTTCGGTCGGAGCGCTTTGTCCGGACAATTACATCGTGACCGTAACGGATACCGCAGGCTGCGACACCACGTTGCAGTTCACCATTTCACGGCCCGGCGGCATTATGGCCACGGGCGTAGTAAGCCCGGCGAGCTGCTCCAACATTTGTGATGGCACGATCACGGTAACGGCATCGGGAGGCGTGCCGCCTTACACGTGGAACTGGGTTCCGGAGCCCGGGCTTGGGCAGGGTACACCTTCCGTGAGCCAGTTGTGCCCCGGAACGTATAATGTCACCATCGGCGACCAAGCGGGTTGCGACACAACGATCGCATTTGTTGTGGGATCTCCAGCGCCCATCGATCCCCACGGCACCTTCACCAATGAAAGCTGCGCTGGTCCGTGCGATGGCTCTGCCACCGTAGCGCCCACGGGCGGTAGCGGTTCCTTCAGCTTTTCGTGGACCCCGGCCGGCTTGGGCAACGGCAACTTCGTGGGTGGCCTTTGCGCTGGCGACTACAGTTCCACCATCACGGACAGCAACGGTTGCGACAGCACGTGGAGCTTCACCGTTGAACCCACTTCTCCTATACAGGCCGCTGTGGCCACCATTGATGGTTTCTGCCACAACGATTGCAACGGCGAAGCCACGGTAACGGCCACCGGTGGCGCGGGCGGTTTCAGCTATGCGTGGACACCGGAACCGCAAGCGGGCCAAGGCACGGACCACGCCACGGGCTTCTGCGCGGGGCCGGGCTTTGTAGTGGTTACGGACGCAGGCGGCTGCGACACCACGGTGTTTTTCGAGATCTTCAAGAACCAGCCCATCCAACCCAACCTCACGGTTTATCCGGAAAATTGCACAGGTCCCTGCACCGGTGAGGCGGGCGTTTCCCCGGTGGGCGGCGTAGGGCCTTTCATGTATGATTGGCAGCCTGCACCCTTGGTAAGTGGCCAAGGCACCAGCGCCGTGATCGGCCTTTGCGCGGGAACGGCTTACACCGTCACCATCGTTGACGCACTGGGTTGCGACACCACGATCGCATTCACCGTGGCACCGTTCGATCCGATCGTTCCGGTGGTAACGGTGAATGCCGCGACCTGCTCGGATGTGTGCGATGGCAGCGCTTCTGTTTCAGCTACGGGTGGCTCGGGGCCATACGTGTACATCTGGGACCCAGTTCCGCCGAATGGCCAAGGCGACACCGTTGCAACGGGCTTGTGCGCGGGCACCTACCTGCTCACCGTTGCGGATGCCAACGGCTGCGACACCACGGTTTCATTCACCATCACAGCTCCGTTGCCCATTGATCCCATTGCCACTGTAACGCCCATTGCGTGCGGCGGGCAATGCAACGGTGCCATTGACCTCAACACGCAAGGCGGCAGCGGCAGCTTCACGTACACGTGGACGCCACCCGCGCCCATCGGCGATGGCACGGCTAATGTGAGCGGACTTTGCGCAGGGGATTGGACGGTGATGATCGCGGACATCGCAGGCTGCGATACCAGCATCACCTTCACCCTGGATGAGCCGTTGCCAGTGGCCGCCACCATGGACGTGCTCCCCAGCCATTGCGGCGTGTGCGACGGTTCCGTGCAACTGCATCCCACGGGCGGTACTGCTCCGTACAGCTTCACCTTCGGGCCACCGTTGAACCTCTCCACAACGGACAGTTTGCTCACCGGGTTATGCGCTGGCGTGTACTCCGTTACGGTAACGGATGCGGCCGGTTGCTCCGTGCAATTGGCCATCGCCATTACGGATGCGGACGGTGAAGTGCTCACCATGAACAACGGCCAAACGTCTTGTCCGGGCGTGTGCGACGGCGAAGTTTCCGTGGCGTACAACTGTTCCGTAGCGCCTTGCACGGTGGCTTGGTCGGACCTCATCGGCAACCCGTTGGGGCAACCCAGTGACACGCTTTCCAACCTGTGCGTTGGCGGCTATCTCGTAGCGGTGACCAACGGCAACGGCTGCATCTCCATCGACACGGCATTCGTTACGGAACCTGCGCCGTTGGTGGGTAACATCAGCAGTTCGCCCGTAAGTTGCATCGGTGCTTGCGACGGCACGGCCACCATCGGGATCACCGGTGGAACGGGTCCGTTCACTTTTACTTGGAGCCCGGCACCGGGCGGCACGGGACAAGGCGCGCCGCATGCCACGGGGCTTTGCGCAGGGTCGTACGTGATCCATGTGGACGACCTCGGCGGATGCGATGCGGACTTCAACGTGTTGATCACTGCGCCGACAGCTGTTACGGTTTCGCCGGACGTTTCTGAAGTGACCTGCGCCGGTCTTTGCGATGGTGCGATCAACTTGAACGCGCAAGGCGGAACGGGAACGCTCACCTACGTGTGGAGCCCGGCACCGCCGATAGGGCAGGGTACCGGTTCCGTGAGCGGCCTTTGCCCCGGCTCGTATTCCGTGCTGCTGTTCGACGGCCACAATTGCGACACCACCATCACCTTCACCTTGGCGGATCCCGCGCCTGTTGTGCTTTCCGGAACGGCAACGCTGAGCCATTGCGCGGTGTGCGATGGCACGGCAGAAGTAACCGCAACCGGTGGCACCGGCGCATTGGGCATTGAATGGACCAGCGGCGGAACCATCGTAGGCACGGACAGCGCGCTCACGGGATTGTGCGCAGGTGTTTACACGGCCACGGCCACGGACGCGCAAGGATGCATGGCCATGCAAACGGTGGTGGTTCCGGATGCAACGGCGGAACAACTCACCGTTACCAACGGACAAACGTTGTGTGCGAATACGTGCGACGGTGAAGTGAGCGTGAGCTACAACTGTAGCGTGCCGCCTTGCATCACCACTTGGCTTGATGCATCCGGCGGGCAACTGGCGCAGGGCCAGGACACCCTAAGCGACCTGTGCGCAGGAATGTACTTTGTGGTGGTAGGCAACGGCGATGGCTGCACGGCCATCGACACTGCATTGGTAACGCCTTCGCAAACGATCACGCCGAATTTGAGCACCACGCCAGTGACGTGCAACGGCGCGTGCGACGGCATCGCCACGGTAGGCCCAATGGGCGGAATAGCGCCTTACACATTCTTGTGGGACAACGGTGATACCACGGCACAAGTCACCGGCCTATGCGCCGGCACGTATGGCGTTACCATCAGCGATGCCAGCGGTTGCGACACGCTTGTGAACGTCTTGATCACCGCGCCGCAGCCCATCACGGTGGCCGTGCAAAGCGAAGATGTTTCGTGCAACGGATCATGCGACGGCAGCATCGTTGTCAGTCCTTCCGGCGGAAGCGGATCGTTCACCTACGTGTGGTCGCCTTCGCCCCCCAGCGGGTTGGGCAGCAACGGCGCGTTCGACCTGTGCCCCGGCACGTGGATGGTAACGATCGCTGACACGCACGGCTGCGACACCACGTTGAGCATCATCATAGCGGAACCCGCGCCGATCATGATCACCGCGAGTGCCACCATGAGTGATTGCGGTGTGTGCAACGGAACGGCCGAAATCGAGATCAGCGGCGGCACCGCGCCTTATGCATCGGCTTGGTTGCTGGGCGGGGCCATCGTAGGCACGGACACCGCCATCACCGGCCTGTGCGCCGGGCTATATAGCGCGGTGGTGCAGGATGCAAACGGTTGCCTCGCACACAAACCCGTGGCCATTGGCGACATCGGCGGGGAAGTCCTGCAAACGCCATCCACCTTGCTCACCTGCCCCACGGATTGCAACGGTCAATTGGTAGTGAATTACAACTGCGGCACTCCGGCTTGCACCGTGGCGTGGTACAACGGCATGGGCACCGACCTGAACCAGTCCGGCGACACCATTAACAACCTGTGCTTCGGCACCTATTTCGTGCAGGTGACCAACGGCGCGGGCTGTATTTCGATCGACACGGCGCACGTAATTCCGCCGCCGACCATTCAAGCCAACCTCACCACCACGCCCGAGCTCTGCGCAGGCAGTTGCAACGGCACGGCGCTGGTAGCACCCACCGGCGGGACCGGCAGCACGTACACCTACCTCTGGGATCCGACGGTAGTTGGCCAAGGCGGTCCGCAAGCGGTGTTCATGTGTGCCGGCCCTTACACGGTAACGATCACGGACAGTGTGGGCTGCTTCATAAACCAAGGCGTGAACATCCTATCGCCGCAACCTTTAACGGGCACATTCACCGTGGTGCAGAACAACTGCAAAGGCGCGGATGATGGGTCCATCACGGTAGTGGGCCAAGGCGGCACGGGGCTCATCAGCTACACGTGGTCTCCGGAACCCGGTGGCGGCCAAGGGACAGGCACCGCCACGGGCCTCACCGAAGGCACGTGGAACGTAACGCTGGGCGATGTGAACGGCTGCGACACCACTATTTCCATCACTTTGGTGGATCCACCGGGCATGAACGTGATCGTAACGCACACCGACAACGGTTGCTTCAACGATTGCGTGGCCACTGCGCATGCTGAAATTTCCGGCGGCACCGCGCCATACATCACGGTTTGGACCGATACCAGCGGCACCGTGATCGACGTAAACACCTTGGACGTATTCGGCCTGTGCGGCGGCGACTACGTGTTCACCGTAACGGACAGCAGCGGATGCTCCATCGCGTCTGCGTTCTCTGTTGCCACCGGCGTGCCCATCGACGCGGGCTTGGTGGTGCAGGGTGAAACCTGCAACGGTCCTTGCGACGGCACCGCAACTGTTTCGCCTACCGGCGGATCGGGATCGGGCTACGGCTACCTCTGGGTACCCGATGTGAACGGGCAAGGCACCGAAACCGCTACTGATCTATGCCCTGGAAACTACACCGTCACCATCACCGACGGGCTGGGTTGCGACAGTGTATTCGCCTTCACCGTGGATCCGTTCACACCGCTTCTGCCGAATGCAAACGTGCAAGATGTATCATGCAACGGCTCGTGCGATGGCGTTATCAGCCTCAACGTTTCCGGAGGCACGGGCACCATTACGTACGTGTGGTCGCCGGAGCCGCCAGTTGGCCAAGGCACTGCGGAAGCATCCGGACTTTGTCCGCAAGTTTGGGAAGTCACCATCGCGGACGGTGCGGGTTGTGACACCACGTTGAGCTTCACCATTTCCGAACCGGAACCCTTGGTGGTTGCGGTGGATGAAGTGCTGCCTTCTAGCTGCCCAACGGCTACGGATGGTTCCATCTCCATCACTGCGAGCGGCGGCACAACGGATTACGGCTACGCATGGACCGGCCCCGGCGGCTTCACTTCCAACTTGGAAGATCTGCCCGCCGTGATGAGCGGCACCTACGACCTCACCGTAACGGATCAGCACGGTTGCACGGCAACGCTACAAGTCACGGTGGGCGCGCTCAGCAGCGTAGTTGCTGTTGCGGGTGTTGACCAAACGGTTTGCGCCGGCGGAACGTTGACGCTGGACGGATCTGCAAGCCAAGGCGCTACGGATCACGTATGGAATGAACTCGGCGGAAATGTTGTGGGCAATACTGCGATCGTGCAACTCACAGGCATTTCAGTCGGACCACACAGCTACGTACTTACAGTCTCCGATGGCGTATGTACGGCAACAGATACCGTGCAGGTGCAGATCTTGGCATCGCCATCCGTTGATGCCGGTCCGGACCAGGAAGTCTTCCTGCAAGGCACCGTAACCTTGGGCGGCGCGCCGAGCGGTCCTCCGGGCAGCAGTTTCGTATGGCAACCGGACAGTTTGTTGGACCACTTCGACAGCGCGAACCCCTTGGCCACAGTTGATGCTACAACGCTGTTCATAATCACCGTAACCAGCCCCGAAGGCTGCATCGGAACGGACAGCGTGTTGATCACCGTGGTGCCGGAGATCAAAGTACCAAGCGGCTTCACGCCCAACGGCGATGGCCACAACGACACGTGGATACTTGACTTCGCGCCGCTGTTCCCAGGCATCGAAGTACAGATCTTCAGCCGCTGGGGCGAACCGCTCTTCCGCAGCGTAGGCTACGCCACCCCGTGGGATGGCAAAGTGGACGGAACGGTAGTGCCGGTGGGAACGTACTACTACGCCATTGAACTCAACGACCCGCGCTTCCCCGATGCGCTCACCGGGCCGCTAACCGTGATCCGATAATGAGGAACACCCTGCGACACCTGCTCCTTCCGCTCGCGGCCATCGCTTGCGCAAGCACCTTACACGCCCAGCAGCTCCCGCAGCTGAGCCAGTACGTGAGCCAAGACTACCTCTACGATCCAGCGGTGGCGGGCAGCCGTCCGTGGTTCGAGGTGCGCAGCGCGCACCGCAACCAGTGGGTCGGCATTCAGGACGCGCCGCGCACCTTCACGCTAAGCGCCACCACGCCCATCGGCCAAAACATGGGCGTGGGCGGCTACATCTTCACGGATAACGTGGGGCCAACGCGGCGCACCGGCTTCCAACTGAGCTACGCCTACCACCTCAAGATCACCAGCGACATCAAGCTCGGCCTCGGCGTGTCCTTCGGCATGTTGCAATTCCTGATCGATGGTAGTAAGATCGAATTCCACGAAGCCGACGATCCACTACTGGACGATCAACTGCGCGGCTCACTGATGCCCGACGCCACCTTCGGCGCATACCTCTACCACGAAAGATGGTGGTTCGGCGCAACGGCACCACAATTGTTGCGGAACAGGATCTGGTTCTTCGACCAGAACGACCAAAGCCTGAGCACCCTCGCCGCGCATTACTACGCCATGGGCGGCTATCGCATCCCCATTGGCTCGGACCTGAAAATAGAGCCGTCGTTCTTAGTGAAATACGTAGATCCCGTTCCGCCGAAAGTAGACCTCACCGCCACCATCCGCTACAAGGACCAGGTCTGGTTAGGCGCCACCTACCGCACGGACGACGCGCTGAGCTTCATGGTGGGCTACTGGATGAAGAAGACCTTCCAGTTCGGCTACAGCTACGACCTTACGACCACCAACCTGCAGCGCTACACCAGCGGCACGCATGAGATCATGCTGGGGATCACGTTTGGGAAAGCGGCGCCGGCGGTGCCGGTTGCGGAAGGGGCTGCTCCGGTGGAGTAGGGGGGGGATGACACCAAAACGGGTTGTCGATTCATAAACAGCTACCTTTGCACTCCCCAAAACGCCTTCACAATGACACAGAACCGCAAGACTAATTCAGTCCGGGCCAAAACGGCTGGGGCTTCCAAGGCATCAAAGAATTATGCCAAGGAATACGAGGAAATCCTGCGTCTTGCCCACAAAGATCCGGTAAAGCTCTCGCACGAGTGGAACAAGGAGGGTGACGTGTTCAGGGAATGCACCTTGTATTCTGAAGAGCGGTCGGTGCTTACGATGCACACAACGCTTCTGTAAGCACTGAACCTTCGGCGATGCCCAATTGGAAGGAGGTTCTTGAAGAAATCGCCAATGTCGGTGGTGGGCTTGGATTGGACGAAGTCCGGCGGAAGTATTTGAAGGAAATTCAGGCGTATTCCGGTCGCAATGTCATTGCCTACTATTCGGGTTGGCTTCAACGGCCGAATCATGTCGACACAGCTGTAAACGACAAGGATGTTTCGGGCTTCATGCTCAATATCCACAAGCTCGACCGTAGCAAAGGCCTCGATCTTCTTTTACACACGCCGGGTGGAAGTGTAACGGCCACAGAAGCGTTAGTGCGCTATTTGAAAAAAATGTTCGGGAAGGACATTCGCGCGATCGTGCCCCAGTTGTCCATGTCTGCTGGCACCATGATCGCTTTTGCATGTAAGGAGGTTGTAATGGGCAAGCATTCAAGTTTGGGCCCGGTAGACCCGCAAATGGGCAACATGCCTTGCCAAGCCGTACTTGCAGAATTCGAACGGGCCCAAAAGGACATATTACGCGATCCTAAGAACGCTGCGTTATGGCAATTCATCATTTCCAAATACCACCCTACTTTTTTAGGCACTTGCCAACATGCGGTAGATCTTACCGGCAGTTTGGTGGAGGAATGGTTATTGGACAACATGTGCGCAGGCAACATACTTGCGACAGATAAGATCCTGAAGCTCTTTTCCAGCCATGACGACAGCAAGACCCATGCACGCCACATCATGGTGGATCAGTGCAAGCGCAACGGGGTAAAGGTGGTTGAGCTGGAGAAGGATGCCAAACTGCAAGACTTGGTGCTAACGACGCATCATGCTTTCATGCACACGTTCTCGAATACCGGTGCACTGAAGATCATTGAAAATCATCTCGGTGTGGCTTTCATAGAGCAGTTGCCTCCTGCACCTTAAGGCTCACCGCGAGGCGCGTTTGCCTTCAAGTCTGTGAAACGCTGGTTTCTTTTTTTTTCAAGTTTGCCTTTTTGGCTTGATCGGGTTGACCAAGAGATACAGGCGGCGAGGACTGCGGCGAAGAAAAACTGCCGGAATGAACGTCTTTGTTTGTGCATTTGCGTTTGAGGGTTAAGGATGTGAGCCGCAAAGCACCCGCCTTGAACAGGGGGGTTCAAACGACTCAAAGTGAATCAAGGGCGCGACCTCGAAATGCCTCAAAGCCTTCCGCACAAAGGGCTTCAGCGCGAAACGAGCGAAAGGGGTCCGCAGCAAATGGAGGTTTGAACTTCTCTCCACTGCCATAGCTGGCGCTCGCGTGCCCTCACTCCCGCAAGTGTTCCAGCCCACCAAGCCGTTGCTCTTTCAAAAAGGCTGGGTCACTTGTGGCACCAAGTGCAACTTTCCTTCTTGGTCTAACCAAGAAGTCTTCAGACTTCCTCCGAAAAAGGAATGACCTGAAGCATCAGTGACCACACTCGTGCCACCGCCATTCCCTACTTTCCCGCCATGGACCGCACCACCTTTCTCCGCAACATGTTGGGTAAAGCCGCCCTGCTCACCCTGCCGCCGTGGGCCATGTTGCCCAAGCCTGAGAAAGACCGCTTGGCGTGGACGCAGAACTGCCACGGGGTCTTTGTATTCAGCAACTTTGTTCGTGGTTTCCAGTACCACGATGGCCCGAAGCTGATCCACCGCATGCAGGCGGAGGACGCGTTAGATCTGGTGCGCGAACACGACAACGAGCACGACACCAATGCCGTGGCCGTGTACTGGGAAGGGCAGAAGCTGGGCTACCTGCCCATGGGCGAAAACGTGAGCTTGGCCACCATGCTGGACCATGGCCTGCTGCTGGAAGCGGAAGTGGCCTACACCGCGCCAGAGTTGGATCCGTGGGAGCAATGCTACATCTCGGTTTACCTGCTGATGCCGGCCACGCCCAGTTTCGATGCTTACTTGGCGGATTACATGGAGCGCCCGGATGCGGGGTATAAACTGCGGCCGGAGTATGGGGGAGATGCCCCGCTGGGCAATCCTATTTAATCTTCACCAGCGTACCCCGCAAACTGCGCCCCCCGCACTCGGCCCGGTACACATACGCCCCACTTGCAAGCCCCGAAAGGTCCAACTCCACCATGACCGCACCGGGTGTTGATTCCAATACAAGCCGGCCGAACGCATCGAAGAGTGCGAAGCGCACGATCGGCCCGTGGGCTGAAGTGACCGTTACCCGATCGCTCGTCGGCTGCGGATACACGGAGAGGAAAGGAGCGGGATCTACTTCCGGAACGCCCAGCACGATGTTCACTTCACAATCCGGATAGGCCGGGTTGCTCCACAGCAAGTCATCGCCGTTGCCGTAGCAGGTCAACATCAGGGAGTCGCCGGGCACTTCCAAGGAAAAGCTCCGCGCTTGCGCTGGGAACAACGGGCCATGGATGCTGCCCACACCGTCGATCCATTGTTCGTGGAGCTGCAAGGGCAAATTCCCGAGGTACTCCTGGAACTGGATCCGTTTTCGGTATGTGCTACCGACAAGGACGCTATCAATTCCGGAGACATGAAGCCAGTCATCAAAATCACTGATGTGGAACAACGCTGAGTCGCCTATGCCGAGGGAAAAGTCATACAACTCGAACGGGGCATCGCCGTCCACATATAAAAGCACCACATCGCCTATTTGCTGCACCAGACCCTCGAATTGCGGTGCGGCGCCGGTGTCGGGCGCGGAATTGGAGACCATTATGTTCCACGTATCCGCACCGATCACGGAGTCGCCTGCGAATGAAAACGCACGCGAAGTTGTTTCCGTAAAGCCGGGGTTTAGGGGGCTACCGTGGGGATAGGTATCGGCCACATTCCACCAGGCGTTGCCTTCTGCGAAGGGGTTTACCGGCTGTGCGAAGCCGTTCAAGGTAGTTAATAGCAGCACGAAGAGCATGAATTTCTTCATAGCAAATTGAATCTTAGCGGTTATGCACACCGAAGATAGGGGGGCTTAGAAAACGTGTACACATTAGGCGAATTTAGGGGTGCAAACCGGTCAACGCTAAGGTTTCCCGGTTCCTTCATTGGCATGAATCTTGGTCTATGCCTTAAATTGCGCCCCCTCCGGAAAAGGTGGACATGGAAGAAGCTTATACCTGAAGTTCACACCGTTCCACGCCCATGCGCAACTATCGCTCCGCCTTGTCCCTCTTGGGTATTGCCTTGTGGGGGGCGGCATTGGCGTCGGGCCCGGGCACCAACGGCACGGCCACGTTGTGTGGCACTGGCGCAGCGGTACAATTGGTGACTTATTTGGGCGGAAGCCCCGACCCCGGAGGCACATGGAGCGGCCCTGCGGCCCATCCCGGCACGTTTGATCCAACTACGGATGCGCCGGGCGTTTTTACCTATACGGTAACAGGTCCGCCTGTTGCCAGCGCTACTGTTACGGTATCGGTGGTTGCACCGGCCAATGCGGGTGGCAACGGCACTTACTCCACCTGCTCCAACGGTGTTGCGGTGGACCTCTTCACCAAGTTGACGGGAACACCTGCCAGTGGCGGGGCATGGACCTTCGGGGGTGCGCCTGTAAGCAACACGTACACGCCCGGCACATCATCGGCCGGAGTTTACACCTACACGGTTTCGGGCACTCCGCCTTGCCCCAACGTGTTCGCTACGGTAACGGTAACGCAGACTACGGCACCCAATGCGGGAGGCCCGGCGAGCATCACGGTGTGCAGCAATTCGGCTCCGTTCAGCATGCGGGGCCAGCTCACGGGCACGCCATCGGTCGGCGGCACTTGGTCGCCGGGCGGAAGCGACACTTTTACGCCGGGCACCAGTTTGGCCGGTATTTACACCTACACCGTTACGGGAACGGCCCCTTGCACAAATGCCACGGCCACGCTCACCATCGCGGTGAACACCGCGCCAGTTGCCGGCGTAGGCGGTCCGCTGGCAGTGTGCAGCAACGGCCCCATCGTGGACCTCTTCCTGCAATTGACGGGTTCGCCTTCCAGTGGCGGCACTTGGTCCGGCCCGGGTGGCGCGCATACCGGGCAGTTCCAGCCGGGCACGAACCCAGCCGGGGCCTATGTGTACACGGTTTCCGGACTGGCCCCTTGCGTAGCTGCCACGGCCACCATCAACGTTACGGTGAGTCCCGCGCCGGTGGCAGGCACCAGCACCAGCGTTGTTAAATGCTCCAATGCAGCGGCCTTCTCATTGATCTCCCAATTGGGCGGTTCGCCCGCTACCGGCGGTACTTGGAAAGACCCCAATGGCGTGGCTTATCCTTCGGGCACCTTTACGCCGGGGACCTCGCTGCCGGGGCTCTACACCTACACGGTAACCGGCACGGCACCTTGTGTTCCAGCCACGGCCACGGTGAACGTTTCCGTGGTACAGGCAGCCAATGCAGGCACCAGCAGTACGTATTCAGTCTGCAGCAGTGGCGGAGCATTTCAACTGTATGACCGACTGGGCGGCACCCCGGTCGCGGGAGGTGCGTGGACCGGTCCGAGCGTGGTGCCGGGCGGTCTCTTCACGCCGGGCGTGAACGGCAACGGGGTATATACCTACACGGTAACGGGCACGACGCCCTGTGCCAACGCCACGGCCACGGTAACGGTAACGGTGGTGCCTGCGGCGAACGCGGGCAGCAACGGTGCGGTAACGCTTTGCAGCACTAGTCCGGTCACCAACCTGTTCACGGCTTTGGGCGGATCACCGGCCTCCGGCGGCAGTTGGGAAAAGCCCGCTCCCGGCGGCGTGCTTACCAGCGGGCTGTACGATCCCGCGAACCCGGCCCATCCTGCGGGGACCTACACGTATACGGTGCTGGGCACGGCGCCTTGCCCCAACGTTTCCAGCACGGTGCAAGTGGTGGAAAACCAGCAACCGAACGCGGGGACCAACGGCAGCACCACCGTGTGCAGCACGGGATCGGCCTTTGACATGGGCACGGTGCTTGGCGGTGGCCCCGGTGCTGGGGGAGTTTGGCTCAACGGGGCCAATACGACGGTCCCGCCCACATTTACGCCGGGCACCACCTTGGCGGGTGTTTATCGCTACGTGCTCACGGGTTCTTCCCCCTGCGTGAACGATACCGGTTTTGCCACGGTGAACGTGGTGACGGCTCCGGTCGCGGGTTTGAACGGTGCAATCACCGTGTGCAGCGATGCCGCCGCGTTCCCGCTGCTTCCGCTGTTGGGCGGAACACCGGGCAGCGGCACTTGGACCGATCCCGATAACCACGTTTTCGGCGGAACATACGTTCCCGGTGCGTCCGCATTGCCCGGCGCTTACACCTATACCGTGGCGGGCATCAGCCCCTGTGCGAACGCCTCGGCGGTGGTTACGGTAACGCAGAACCGCAGGCCCGTGGCGGGCACGAACGGCACGCTGTCATTGTGCAGCACCACGGGAGCCACGAACTTGTTCCCCAGCTTGGGCGGCACGCCGGATGCGGGCGGCACATGGACCGGCCCCGGCGGGGTATTGAGCGGTGGGTTTTTCACTCCTGTTTCACCCGGTACGTTCATTTACAAGTACAAAGTGACGGGCACAGCGCCGTGTTTGCCGGACAGTGCCACGGTAACGATAACGGTGTCGCAGGCGCCATACGCGGGCAATTCGGGCACTGTTACCATTTGCACGGGTCAGGCCAGCTTGAATTTATTCGAAGGGCTCACCGGCCTTCCGGACCAGAACGGGACTTGGCAGGAATTGACCACGACGGGGCGTGTCAGCGGGAATTTTTTCAATCCCGCCACGCCAACACAACTTCCTCCGGGGAACTACCAGTTCACTTACACGGTGCCGGCGGTGGGGCTTTGCCCGGCTGCGGTTTCCAACGTTCAGGTTACCATCGTGCCCTTGCTGAATGCGGGGACGGACGGCCTGATCAGTGCGTGCAGCAGCAACACGGCGGTTAATTTGTTCAGCGGCCTTGCTGGCACGCCACAGAGCGGCGGTGCTTGGAACGACCTGGACGGTACGGGGCTGCTCAGCGGTCAATACTTCAATGCGAACAGCGCCACGGGCACCGGCCCTTACCATTTCCGGTACAAGCTAACGGGTGCCCTCGGTTGTTCCTCGGATTCGGCGGTGGTCACCGTTACCATTACCCCTGCACCGAACGCGGGGCTTAGCGGCTCGGTCACCTTTTGCTCGGACGGCCCTGCAGTGGGCTTGTTCCTCTACTTGGGCACTACGGCGCAAAATGGCGGCACTTGGCGGAAACCTCCTCCGGGGAATGAGATCTTCGGCGGCACCTACGAGCCTTCGACATTCGCGCCGGGTGCCTACACCTACACGGTGAACGGCACACCGCCTTGCGCCAATTCCGTGGCCACGCTCCAAGTTTCGGAGACCACCGCACCGAATGCCGGGCTGCCGGCCGTTTACGCCACGTGCAGCAATGCGGCACCTTTCGACATGTTGGGCAAGCTCGGCGGCACACCTGCGCCCAACGGCACATGGACCGGCCCCGGCAACACGCCCCACACGAGCACCTTCAATCCGCAATTGGACCTGTCGGGAGTTTACACCTACAAGGTAACGGGAGTGTTCCCTTGCGTTGACAAGACCAGTTCGCTCACGATCACGGTAAGTCCCGCACCCTATGCCGGTGCTGATGCCAGTACCACGGTGTGCAGCAATGGCGCGGGATTCCAGCTCTTCAGCTTGTTGGCAGCCAGCGGTGCACAGACCGGTGGCAGCTGGTTTGATCCGGTGAATGCATCCTACCCCAGCGGTTTCTACCAACCGGGAACAAGCGTGGCCGGCGTGTACACCTACCGCGTAACCGGTTTAGCTCCCTGTGGAATGGACGAGGCCACCGTAACGGTGTTCCAGACCAACAGCGCCAACGCGGGCACATCAGGTAGCACGGCTTTGTGCGCTGGCGGCGCGAACGTGCAATTGGTGAATTATTTGGGCGGTACTCCGGCGCTCACCGGGACTTGGACGGGGCCTGCGCCAAGCACGGCGTATTTCAGCGGCACGTTCATACCCGGCACTTCCACACCGGGTGTGTACACCTATCTGGTGAACGGAGCACCTCCTTGCGCCAATGCAAGCGCCACTGTTACGGTGTCGATCTCTGCCGTTTCCAACGCCGGTACCAGCCGAAGCTTCAGCGTTTGCCAATCCGCGTTCCCCATTGTGTTGTTCGACAGCCTGGGCGGCACCCCGGCACCCAACGGCACATGGACCATACAGCCGGGCAACACCACCAGTAACGGCATCTTCACGCCCAACACGCCGGGCACGTTTACCTACCGCTACACCGTGCCGGGTGCAGGTGCTTGCGGACCGGCTCAAGCCACGTTGACCATTTCAGTGAACCCCGCGGCGAATGCAGGAACCAACGGAACGTTGGCCTTATGCAGCACCAGCGGAAGTACACAGCTGTTCCCTTCCTTGGGCGGCACTCCGCAGACGGGCGGCACATGGACCTTCAACAACGTGGCCCACGGCAGCAGCTTTAATCCGCTCGTGGACATCAGCGGGAATTACGTGTACACGGTGAGCGGCCTTGCCCCATGCGCCAATGCCACGGCCACGGTGTCGGTAACGTTGAATGCCGCCCCGAACGCGGGCAGCAACGGGGTGCTCACCATCTGTGACAGTGATGGCACCCCGATCGTGCTGCGCGATGTGCTGAACGGCACTCCGCAGACGGGCGGCTCATGGACATTGAACGGCAGCTCCGTTTCGGAGATCTATTTACCCAGCAATAACACGCCGGGCAGCCATACGTTCACGTACACGGTAACGGGCCAATCACCTTGCGCCAATGCCACGGCACAAGCCACCATCATTCAATACGCCCAGTCGGATGCGGGGCTCGATGGATCAACCGCACTTTGCACCAACGGCCCGCCATTGAACATGTTCACGCAGTTGGGTGGCACGCCGGACAACACGGGTTCGTGGATCAATGCGGCCAACGGCTTCGCGCCGGGCACCTTCAATCCCGCCGCCAACCCACCGGGCGTGTATGTGTTCCGCTACATTGTTACCAGCACCTCCCCTTGTGTGAACGATACTGCGAAGGTCACCATCACCTTGAACCGGAAGCCACAAGCGGGCATCAGTACAGCGCCGGTGATCTGCTCGGATGCAAGCTCCACTTCATTGTTGGGCCTCCTGGGCGGCCTGCCGGACAACAATGGCAGCTGGACCTTCCAACCTGCTGGTGGTTCGGCTGTGCCGCATGGCCCGGTATTCAATCCCGCAGTGGACGTGGCAGGGGCTTATATCTACACCGTGGCGGCCACCGCGCCTTGCACCAATGCTACGGCCACGGTGCAGATCACGTTAAGCCCGGCACCCAATGCGGGTTTGCATAATGCGGGCAGCGCGTGTGCCACGGAAACCTCCGTGCCCCTACTACCACTATTGCTCGGAACGCCACAGACCGGCGGCACCTGGACCGCCACCAACAGCACAGGGCACCTCACCAATGGTGTGTTCAATCCCACAGGCCTTCCGCCGGGGATCTACAATTTCCTATACACGGTAACGGGCAGTGCGGCCTGCGGCAACGACACGGCTTCGATCTCAATCACGGTAGTGCCGGCATTGAACGCGGGCAACGATGCCACCGTATCGCTATGCGCCAGCCAAGTGGTGTTCCTTACGCCGCTCTTAGGCGGAACGCCGCAACCCGGCGGGGTTTGGACCGGGGTTGAAAGCCCCACCGGGTTGGTGAACGGGGTGTTGAACGCCGGCGCTGCCGGGGTAGGCACGCACCACTACCGCTATGTCTTGTCCTCGGGGACCAACTGTGCACCGGATACCGCCATTCTTACAGTAATGGTCATGGCGGGTCCACAGGCAGGAGTTGATGGCGGTACCTCGGTTTGCTCCAACGGCGCCACCATTGACCTGTTCTCCCAGCTCAACGGCCCGCACGACCTCACCGGGACGTGGTATCTGCCAGCGCCCGGCGGTGCATTGGGCGGCTCCACGGTAAACCCTGCCACGGGTGTTGCGGGCATCTACCGTTACATCGTACAAGCAGTGGGTGCGTGCCCGGCGGACACGGCCTTCGTCACCGTGGCCATCACACCGGCCCCGAACGCGGGCACGGACGGCACGTTGGCATTCTGCTCAAATGGAGCATCACAAAACTTGGCCACGGCATTGGGCGGCTCCCCGTCCGCCGGTGGGTCTTGGACCATCGGCAACGGCGGCCCTTCGCACCCCGCTGTGTACAACCCGACCGTTGACGCTCCGGGCAACTATGTCTATACCGTTCTTGGCCAATCGCCTTGTGCCAACGCCATGGCCACCGTGGTAGTAACCGAAACGCCTGAGCCGTTCGCCGGCCTCAACAACAGTTACACCTTCTGTTCCGCAGCAGGCAATTTCAACATGCAGACGCAACTGGCGGGAAGTCCCCAAAGCGGCGGGAGTTGGCAGCGCGTTGGTCCGCCCAACACGCCGCACGGCCAAGTTTACAATCCGGCAGTGGACAGCAGTGGCGTGTTCCTGTACATCGTGGGCGGTAACGGGCCATGTGTAAGCGACACGGCGGTTCTGGTGGTGAATGAGGTGCGGGCGCCCCAAGCCGGCAACACGGTTACGGTGTCAGCCTGTCCTTCCGACACGGCGGTGGACTTGTTCGCGGCCTTGGGTGCCACGGCAGACACCACCGGCACATGGACCGGGCCGAACGGGCTTCCCGCCCCAAGCATGTTCGATCCCAGCTTGGTCACCTTGGGTTCCTACGCCTTTACCTATGCGGTGGCCGGAAGCGGTCCTTGCTTGGCGGACAGTGCGGTTGTAACCGTGGAAGTGGGAGCGGCACTGAACGTGGGCATCGGCGGCGCGGACACCATTTGCGGTGGCCAGCAGGCGTATGACCTCTTCAACTCATTGGGCGGAACACCTGACCCCGGTGGCGTTTGGTCCTTGGTGTTCGGGGGTGATGCCATCACCGGGAATTTACTTAACGCCGGTCTCTTGCCGCCGGGAACAGCATACCCGTTGGTTTACACTTTGGTGGACCCCGGTTGCGGCGTCGTTCAAAGCACCGTGGACCTATATCTGGC
>Ga0075152_10000894_pt1 | contig 21604 bp, 14 predicted proteins | sample JI61114C2DNA_FD_70964 | JGI IMG/M metagenome (GOLD analysis project Ga0075152, IMG submission 70964) | Wastewater effluent complex algal communities from Wisconsin, to seasonally profile nutrient transformation and Carbon sequestration -... | ecosystem: Engineered > WWTP > Effluent > Algae...
AAGAAATATCCGCCATTTGACAATTTAACTTTTCAAGAACTATCTAAAATTGCTACTAGTATTCGGGTAATAAATCTTGAAAAACACAAAGTTTTGTTTCAAATTAATGATGTTTTACACGATACTTTTTATGTGGTGGCTTCTGGTGTTATCAATCTTTCTGTGATTGCCGATGCCGAAGAAACGCTATTGAATAAATGTTACGAAGGAGATATTTTTGGTTTACGCCCGTTTTTTGCTAAAAATAATTACATGATGACAGCAAAAGCTCGTGAAGAAAGCATTATTTATGCTATCCCGATTGCTGTTTTTCGTCCATTTGTAGCTAATAATTCTGAGGTTTTGGATTTCCTTTTGCATAGTTTTGCAACCAATACTAGTAATCCCAACGATAAAGAAAATTTAAGGGGAAAATTAATTTCTGACAACGTATATTTTTCGAATCAACAGTCAGAAATGCAATATTTTCAATCATTAAACTATAATATTGCCCCATTAACTGCTACTCCATCAAGTATTGTTCAAGAATCTGCCCAACTCATGACGAATTCTCTTTCTACGAGTATTCTGGTTTGCGAAAACAACTTCCCAATTGGGATTGTTACGAATACAGATATGTGTTCAAAAATTGCTACTGGTCGATTTCCAATTACCACTACTTTGGATAAAATCATGTCATCGCCTGTTGTCACTGTCATAGAAAATGTTTCATTGGCTGAAGCTCAATTACTAATGTTGAAATACAATGTAACCCATTTGTGCGTTACTCAAGACGGAACTGATAAATCTGTTGTTAAAGGGGTCATTTCTGAACACGATTTAATTGTAGCTCAGGCCAGCAATCCTGGTGTTTTAATAAAAGAAATCAAACGGTCACAAACTCCAAAAGATTTAAAATCAATTCGAGAACGGTTGACTGAACTCATACAAAAATCAATTCATAAAAACATTCCGCTTTCACATGTTAATAATCTGGCAAGCGAAATTAATTTAGCCATTATAAAGCGTTCTGTCGAATTATCTATTTTGGATTTAGGCTCTCCTCCTGCTCGTTATGCGTGGTTAAGCATTGGTAGTCAAGGTCGAAAGGAACAATTATTGACAACAGATCAGGACAGTATGTTGATTTTTGAAGATGTAACTGCCGATAAATATAGAGATGTCAAGGATTATTTTTTAAAATTAGGAAAAAGAACTACGGCTATTCTTGAAAAAGTGGGTTACGGATATTGTCCATACGGACATATGGGAAGTAATATGCTATGGTGTAAGTCATTGACTGACTGGACTAATCAATACAATAGTTGGATGAATACTCCAGGTGAAAACAGCAATGAATTGAGCAGTATTTTCTTTGATTTTGAAATTGTAATTGGAGAAAAGAAAATTGAAGAAGCTATCGAAAATGTGGTTTATAACAATACAAAAAACAACACGTTATTATTTGATTTTCTTGGTAATGAAGCCTTAAGGAAAAACTCCCCGTTGACTTTTTTTAAGAAATTTAATGTCGAGGAAAAAGGGCCAAACAAAGACAAATTTGATATTAAAACCCGTGCTTTAATGCCACTTATCGATGGAGCGCGTTTATTTAGTTTGAGCAATAATATGCGTGGAATAAACAATACTTATTTGAGATTCAAACAATTGGCAATTACAGATCCACGAAATTCAGAAATTTATCTTAATTGTGCAAAAGCTTTTTTAACCCTTTCAAAATTTAGAACTTTAGAAGGTTTGAAAAATGATAGTTCAGGACAATATATCAATTTACAAGAATTATCTAAATCTGATAAAGAAATTTTGAAAGATGCTTTTGAACCAATGGAAGAATTGGAAGATTTAATAAAAAACAAATTTCAACTTACCCAATTTTCATAATAATGTTAGACTGGATAAAAAATATCAAAAAGGAGTATCCCGAATTTTGGAAAATATATCTTTCTAAATTTGAAAAAAAATCAAATCGCTACGTGGTTTTATCAACAGAAACGACAGGTTTGAGTTTAGAAAAAGATGTTATTTTATCATTTGGTTCTTTTTCGGTAATCAATAATAGTATTGTTATTGGAGACAGTTTTGAAACGGTAATTGCACAGTACAAATTCTTTCATGATAATGGAATTTCTAATGAATTTACTTTAGAAACCAAAATGAAGAAAATGGGAGAAGCCGAAGCCATTCAAGCACTCGTTGAATTTATTGGCAATGCTGTTTTGGTAGGACATCATATTGATTTTGATGTTGAAATGATTAATGTTGCCTTAGAAAAATTGGACTGCGGACGATTAAAAAATGAAGCCTTGGATATAGACGTCATGCATCGTAAATTGCTTGATATCAATAACAAACAGTTTTCTTTAGAAGAATTATGTAGTATTTATAAAATCCCAGTAAGTGACCGCAATTCTTCTTCTGAAGATGCTTATAAAATTGCTTTGCTTTTTCTTAAATTAAAATCAAGATTGGGTTTGAATTAGAGAGAAACAATTCTTTCAAATCTGCCGTGGTGACTTATAGAAGCTGGTGAAATAGCTCCATTATTTGTATTGAAATAACTTGGAATTCCATTAATTTTAATTATGTTATTTCGGTTTTTTATTCTTTTTATATTTTTTAAATAATTGCCATTTTTTACTGCAATCGTATTAATGAAATCGGGTTTTATCTCAGTCTTAGTGAAATAAACAAAATCTTCAATAAGCACTTTTCCAAAAGTTATTTCTTCATTTATTTCCAAATCAAAACACTTTAATTTGAATGGGAAATACCCCCGAATTCCAGTTTCTCGATTGTAAATTTTATAAGCTGCTTCCTTCCTACTCCATAAATTCCAAACCATAACTTCAGAATTTGCTGCGTTGGAAATGAGCAATTGTTCTTCATTAGTAAAGATTTTATTTAAAAAACCTTTTCTTTTCCAATTGCTTTCTTTTCGGGCTAATTCTAAATCGACTATATCATTCCCAATCATTTTTCGGATAATTTTGTTGTAATAATTTCAATTGTTGTTTTTACATCAATCATTCGTTCCATAGATTCATTGTCAATAATGATATCAAATTCTTCTTCAATATCTAAAATTACATCTACTAAATTGGCTGAATTTATTTGTAAATCATTTATAAAATTGGTGTTTTCGGTAATATTATCAAAGGCTTCTTGATTTTGGATGTAAGGCTTTACAATATTCTTTAACTTTTCAATAGTTTCTTTTTTGTCCATAGTTTATTTATATTTTTTTAAAATTACGCAACCGTTTACATCACCAAAACCGAAACTAGCTTTTGCTATAATAGTTAATTCTTTTTCTATAAGTTGTAATGGTATTCTTGAAGCGTCAATTAAATCAGTAATCTCAGAATGTAAATCTTCACAATTAATGTTTGGAAAAATAAACCCCTGATGCAATTGTAAAATCGATGCTACACTTTCGATACTTCCTGCACCAGTCAAACAATGGCCTACCATCGATTTTAAGGAGTTAATATAAGGAAAATCCGCAGCATTCCTATCTAAAGCTTCACTCCAATTTTGAATTTCTAAACTGTCTTTTGAAGTAGCTGTCAAATGACCATTGATAGCATCAATTTCGTTGGGATGAATTTGGGCATTTTTCAAAGCATCTTTAATACATTTTTGCACCGCTCTAGGATTTGGAGCAGTCATTGTTCCTTGTCCTCGTTGCCCACCAGAATTTACGTTTCCACCCAATACTTCAGCATAAATTTTTGCACCACGAGCCAAAGCTGTTTCCATATCTTCCAACACCAAAGCTCCTGCCCCACTTCCTGGAACAAAACCTGAAGCCGTTGCCGACATTGGTCTTGAACCTTGTTCTGGAGTTTCGTTGTGTTTAAAGGTACATACTTTCATAGCATCAAATCCACCCCAAATATAAGGGCCTGAATCGCTTGTGCTTCCAGCTAAAATGCGTTTTGCTTGTCCGGATTTTATGCGTTCAAAAGCCATCAAAATACTTTCTGTTCCCGTTGTACAAGCCGAAGAATTTGTGGTTACTTGATTTCCCAATCCTAATTTTCCACCTAAATAAGCGCTCACGCCACTATTCATGGTTTGTGCCACGGCTGTACTTCCCAATCTTCGGGTTTGAAAATCATCTATTTTATAAATGCTTTCTCTAAATTTATCAATACCCGAAGTTCCTGTTCCAAAAATAGTTCCGCTATTCCAATCAGGTTCTTCCTTGATTTCGATAGGTAATCCTGCATCTTTCCAAGCATCAATTCCAGCAATTACACCATATAAAATTCCAGAAGAATTGAAATTCCGAAGTTCTAATTCTGTAAAATATTGTAATGATAATTCGGTTGAAATTTCAGGCTTTCCAGCAATTTGACACGAGAATTGCAATCTTTCTAACTCTTTGTCATGCTTAATTCCTGATACTCCATTTTTTATGGCATTGGTAAACGCATCAAGCCCAACTCCATTTGGAGCAACAACACCGAGACCAGTAATTACGACACGTTTATTCATATAAAAATTTTAATTTCAATGGCAATTTCAAATAAAAATATTAAAACTAATCAAACAATCATTCCTGCAATCATTCCACCACAAACAGTTTCTCCTTTTTCATTTTTCATCACAACTTTGCATTTCAATTTACCAAATCTAAAATAGACTTTCTCTGAAATTACGGTTACTTTTTCTTTCGGATATACTGGTTTTAAAAAATCTATTTCATTGGATGTCAATGCAATTGATGTAGTTAAATTAAATTCATCATTCAATAAAAAAATTCCCAAACAAACCACTCCAATTTGTGCCATAACTTCAGTGAGAATTACTCCGGGTGTAACCGGATTGTCTTTGAAATGACCTTTATAGAAGTCTAGATTTTCATCAAAAGTAAAACATCCTTCGACTCCATTTTCGTCTATATGCAACAATTCATCTACAAACAAAAAGGGTTTAGAATACGGTAATTTTGATATGATTTCTGCTTTTTCCATACTTTTTATGCAACTGATTCACAGATTTAAAACTATTTATAGTAATTTAATTAAAATCTGTGAATCTGTGGCTAATTATTTTAAAACTGTAATAAAACCTTTTGTGCCGAAAAACCAGGACCAAAACTCAGCATCAATCCTTTCGAACTCTGCTTTGGTTTGGCTTCCATAATGCTTTCTAAAACATACAAAACAGTCGCACTCGACATATTTCCATACAAACGCAACACTTCTTTTGTATCATCAATGTTTTTCCCTAAATCTAAAAACAAACCCTCTACAGTTTGAACAATCTTTTTTCCACCGGGATGAAAAATTAAATGGTCTAAATCTTCTATTTTTAAATTATTTTTTGCCAAAAATGGGTGAATAATATCAGCGAAATGTGAAGCAATAGTTTCGGGAACATCAATATCCAAAACCATTTGCAAGCCTGAATTGATAAGTTTAAAGCCCATTAAATGTTCCGCTTCGTAAAAATGATACATTTCTTCGTCTAAAATTTCTGAACCTTCATCTTCATCATTTGAAGAAAGCAACACACAGGCAGCTCCATCTCCAAAAATGGCTGCGCTGACGATGTTGGCCATCGAAAAATCATCTAATTGAAAGGTGGCGGTTGGACTTTCGACAGCGATAACTGCTGCACGTTTTCCAGGATTGGCTTTCAAGAAATTTTTAGCATAAATAATACCCGAAATTCCAGCAGCACAACCCATTTCTGTAACTGGAAGCCGAACTATATCTTGACGCAAATTCAATTTATTTATCAAATAAGCATCCAAAGAAGGAATCATAATTCCAGTACAACTTACAGTAATAATATAATCTAAATCGTGTGGATTCCAATTGGCTTTCTGCAATGCTTTTTCCAAGACATTTGACCCTAATTCGATAACTTCACGAACGTAAATGTCGTTTCTTTCCTCAAAAGAAGTATTTGTAAAAACTTCGATTGGATCCATAATCGAATAGCGTTTATCTACAGCTGCACCTTCAAAAATTTTCTTCACTTTCCTTATAAAACGAGAATCTTGACCAACAAGCCAAGTGTCTAGAAAAGGAATGATTTCCTCTGTCGTTCGGGAATATTTGGGTAATTCCTTGGAAACACATTTGATTTTTACACTCATAATTTTTTAATTATCCACTGGAAACGAAAAGCCCATTTCCATTGAATTTTATAGCGGGTTAAATTTAATTTTTCTGAAAAACGAATTAATTCTTCTTTTTTAAATCCTCTTAATATAGAAACTAATCCATCTTCTCTTGACATTGAATTTAATCGAAAAACAAAACATAAAATTTGAAATAATCGGTATGCTAATGCGCTTCTGTGCAAATCATTAATGACGATTCCAACTCTTGAATTAGCATTAAAAACAGTCATCAATTTAAGGATTTCATCATCCTTAAAATGATGCAACGTCAACGTGCAGAGCATTACATCATATTTTAATTCCAAGAAAGCTTTATCAAAAACATCTTCAGATCGATAACTTATATTAGAATATTTTTCGGATAATTTACGAGCGTGATTGATAGTGAAATTATTGGCATCAATTCCAATTAATTTAAAATTGAAATTATTTTTAATACCATAATCTGCCAAGGTTCGCAACATATCACCATTTCCACAGCCTACATCCACAATCGTGACTTCGTTTGTTTTGGGAATATTTACAATCAACTCCTGAACACCTTGTAAAGTTAGTTGGTTTCCTCCCAAGAGTTGGTTTATTTTGGCAAGTTTATCCAAAGCTTCTCGCAAGATTTCGCCTTCCATTGCAAAATCATCCATAATTTCGGATTCTTCAGACCTATATTTTGTGTTTATAAACATCTTATGATTTTAAAATTATGGGGTTACCGTGCGTTTTTTTGATTATTTTTGGTAGTAAAAATGGAAATATAGCCAATAAACTCATAAGAAAAGTAGTTAATTTTTCAGTTTGCAAAATTTTTGACAAAAATCTTCCCATTCGCAATCTATTTTTGAAATGAGTGTTCCATTCTTGAGTGTATTTTTCTTCCAATTCTTTTCGAGAACGGATTGTATTATAAGAAAATTCTATAATAAGTTCCGATACGATTTTGGCACTATGAATTGCCATCGCCATACCGTTGCCGCACAAAGGATGAATTAATCCAGCTGTGTCTCCAATCATTAAAATATGGTTTTCGACCGTACATTTTTCCTCGAAAGAAATTTGGCTTATCGTCAGTGGTTTTTCAAAAAGTAGCGCAGATTTATCAAAAATGGTTTTCAAATTTGGATTTTTAACCATCACTTTTGATTGAAATTCTTCTATATTTTTATATTGCTTAAAAGTCTCATAATCGACTAGATAACAAATATTTATTCTATTGTTTTCTACTTTTGAAACGCCACAATAACCGCCTTTAAAATTGTGTAAACCTACTAAATCATTTGGAAAATCTCCTGAGTAATGTGCTTTTACTGCCAACCAAGGAGATTTTTTTTGAATAAAATCGCGATTGAGTTTTTGGTCAATGTTGGAACGTTTTCCGAATGCTCCAATGACTATTTTGGACTTCAATTCTAAATTATTGGAAGTAGAAATTCGAAACTCATCTTCGATAAATTGAATGTCACTAACTGTATCTTGAATGATTTGGCAACCATTTTCGATTGCTTTTAGATATAAATAATTATCCAATTCATAGCGACTGATCCCAAATCCGCCAAGAGGTAGTTTACTTGAAATAGTTTTCCCATTGGCAGTAGAAAAAGCTATTTTGGAAATTTGTGTAGGTTTTAAATTAGAAATATTGATGTCCAACCATTGCAAATAAGGCAACACTTCATTTGAAATGTATTCACCGCAAACTTTGTGTTTTGGATATTCATTTTTTTCAAATAGTGTTACTTTCAAACCCAGTTTTGACAAATGAATAGCAGCTGTCAAGCCCGCCAAACCTCCGCCAATAATTACAACATTTGGATTTGTACTCATTGTGCTAATTTAATGAATCTTAAATCTTTTTGTTTACATAATTATGTTTATTTTTTTCATAAAAAAAGCGAAATAGAAGTACTCTATTTCGCTTTTATATTCTAAATGATTTAAATCCTAGGGATTACTTCACTTAACTCTCCACAAAGTTTCAAGTTAAGTGATTTTTTTTTGACTTTATCTAATTTATTTTTTAATATGTTCTAACTAATTCAAAAATATTATAAAAAGATGAAGTGCATAATCCCATATTAATAAATATTATCCAATTTTTTTCATTGCAGTCATGGATTCTCTCAACCAAGCACCTACTTCTTCAACAGGATGATTTCTAATGATGTAATTTACTTCGATTAATTCTTTGTTATCTACACCATTATTTCCGTCGCTAAATGGGCGACCTACTAAATTACTCGGTGCATTTTTCACGTATTCAGCGATTAACGGCTTGCAAGCGTGATCGAACAAATAACATCCGTACTCAGCAGTATCAGAAATTACTCGGTTCATTTCGAATAATTTTTTTCTTGCAATAGTATTAGCAATTAATGGTGTTTCGTGTAATGATTCGTAATAAGCAGATTCTTCGATAATTCCTGAATCGGTCATTGCTTCAAAAGCCAATTCTACACCCGCTTTTACCATAGCAACCATTAAAACTCCATTATCAAAATATTCTTGCTCAGAAATTTCAACGTTAGCTGCTGGCGTTTTTTCAAAATTTGTATTTCCTGTTGCTGCTCTCCAAGTCAACAAATTCACATCGTCATTTGCCCAATCTTCCATCATTGTTTTAGAGAATTCACCTGAAATAATATCATCCATATGTTTTTGAAATAACGGACGCATAATGTCTTTTAATTCCTCTGATACTTTGAAAGCTGTAATTTTAGCTGGATTAGATAATCTATCCATCATATTCGTGATACCACCGTGTTTCAGAGCCTCAGTGATAGTTTCCCAACCGTATTGAATTAATTTTGAAGCATATCCTGCGTCTACACCTTCGGCTACCATTTTATCAAAACATAAAATTGAACCTGTTTGTAACAAACCACAAAGGATAGTTTGTTCTCCCATTAAATCTGATTTTACTTCAGCCACGAAAGAAGAACGTAATACTCCTGCTCTATTTCCTCCAGTTGCTACAGCATACGCTTTGGCTTGAGCCAAACCAACTCCATTCGGATCATTTTCTGGGTGAACAGCGATTAATGTTGGTACACCAAAACCTCTTTTGTATTCTTCGCGAACCTCAGAACCTGGACATTTAGGAGCACACATAATTACAGTGATGTCTTTACGAATTTGCATTCCTTCTTCTACAATATTGAAACCGTGAGAATAAGCCAAAGTGGCTCCTTTTTTCATCAAAGGCATAATTGCACCAACAACTGCCGTGTGCTGCTTGTCTGGTGTAAGGTTACAAACCAAATCAGCTGTTGGAATTAATTCCTCATAAGTTCCCACTTTGAAACCATTATCAGCAGCATTCATAAAAGAAGCTCTTTTTTGAGCTATTGCCTCAGCACGCAAAGTATAAGAAATATCAAGACCAGAATCTCTCATGTTCAAACCTTGGTTCAAACCTTGAGCTCCACATCCTACAATAACTACTTTTTTTCCTTTAAGTGCTTCTATTCCATCTGCAAATTCGGATTGATCCATAAATTCGCAAACGCCTAATTGTTCTAATTGTAATCTAAGTGGTAATGAATTGAAATAATTTGCCATTTTTTTTTATTTAATAATTGTATGATTTATAATTTTATAATTGTGTTTTTTGTGTAATCTGCCTTCTATTTTAGTTCTTCCAACAAAGTGGTTACTTCCATTTTTTGTTTGGAAACCGAAATTCGTCCAGAACGAACAAATTGCATAATTCCGTAAGGTTTTAATTTGTCGTACAAGTCATTAATTTCTTGACGTTTACCCGATTTTGAAATCACAAAAAAGTCTCGTGAAACCGTTACAATCTCGGAATGACTTTCTTTGATAATATTTTGAATTTGTCTTTCGTCGAATAACAAGCTCGATTCTATTTTGAAAATGGCACTTTCGAGAAAAATTGTTTCTTCGTCAATATGATAAAAAGCTTTGATTACTTCGATTTGTTTTTCGATTTGACCTACAATGTTATGCACCCATTTTTCTGTAGTTTTTACTACGATTATGAATCTAGAAACGTTTTCTATTTCCGACTCAGATACATTTAAACTCAATATATTGATGTGACGTTTCAAGAATATACCTGATATTCTATTTAATAAGCCAACGTTGTTTTCTGAATAAACAGAAATGGTGAATATTTTATTTTCTTCCATAATTTTTAACTTAATCGCATATCCGAAACCGACGCTCCTGTTGGAATCATTGGAAATACATTGTTTTCTTTTTCTATCATCACTTCAAGGAAATAGGATTCTTTTGAAGCTAGCATTTCGGCAACGGCTTGGTCTAAATCTTCTCTTTTTACTACTTTTCTAGATTGTATATGATAGCCTTCGGCAATAGCCACAAAATTTGGATTAGTCATCACTGTTGAAGCATATCGACTATCAAAAAATAATTCTTGCCATTGGCGAACCATTCCTAAAAATTCATTGTTGAGTACCACAATTTTAACTGGAACTTTAGTTTGAAAAATAGTTCCTAATTCTTGAATGGTCATTTGAAAACCACCATCGCCAATTATGGCTACAACTTCGCGATCAGGTCTTCCCATTTTGGCACCAATAGCAGCTGGTAAACAAAATCCCATCGTTCCCAAACCACCGGATGTAATGTTACTTTTGGTAGAATTGAATTTAGCATAACGACAAGCAAACATTTGGTGTTGCCCTACATCCGAAACAATAATGGCATCTCCATTAGAATGTTTGTTAATCATTTCGATGGTTTCACCCATCGAAATTCCTTTATCATTAGTCGGTGTTAGCTCTTCGTTGATAACAGCATCACACTCAATTTCATACATTTTTTTGAATTCGTTGTGCCAAGATTCGTGTGTTTTGCTTTCAATAAGTGGAATCAATGCTTTCAAAGATTCTTTCACATCTGCCAAAACAGCTAAAGTAGTTTTAACGTTTTTATCAATTTCAGAAGGGTCAATTTCGAAGTGAATTACTTTGGCTTGTTTAGCATAAGTTGCCAAATTTCCAGTAACACGATCATCAAAACGCATTCCGAGTGCAATTAAAACATCACATTCGTTGGTCAATAAATTGGGGCCATAATTGCCGTGCATTCCTAGCATTCCAACATTCAAAGGATGGTCTGTTGGCAGAGCCGAAAGTCCTAAAATAGTCCAAGCAGCAGGAATTCCTGATTTTTCAATTAATGCTTTTAATTCCGCTTCGGCTTGACCTAGAATAATTCCTTGTCCAAAAATAATATATGGTTTTTTGGCATTATTGATTAAATCCGCTGCTTGTTTTACTTTTTCAAGATTCAAAGTAGGTTTTGGAGTATAACTTCGGATAGACGTACATTTTTTATAACTGAATTCCATTTCATCAAATTGAGCATTTTTTGTAATGTCAATCAAAACGGGACCTGGACGCCCACTTCTTGCAATGAAAAATGCTTTGGCTATAATTTCTGGAATTTCTGAAGCTTCTGTAATTTGATAATTCCATTTGGTTACAGGAGTTGAAATTCCGATAATATCCGTTTCCTGAAATGCATCAGAACCTAATAAATGTTTTCCTACTTGACCAGTAATGCAAACCATTGGAGTGGAATCAATCTGGGCATCGGCAATTCCAGTTACCAAATTGGTTGCTCCTGGACCTGAAGTAGCAATGGCAACACCCACTTTTCCGGTGGCTCTTGCATATCCTTGAGCAGCATGAGTTGCACCTTGTTCGTGGCGAACTAAAACGTGATGTAATTCGTCTTTAAATTTATATAATTCGTCATAAACTGGCATTATTGCTCCACCAGGATAGCCGTAAACCAAGTCTACGCCTTCTTCTAGCAAGCATCTAATAACAGCTTCTGCACCTGATATTTTATTATTTTTCATTATTATTTTTTTAAACTTATGTCAATTTTGATATTGTAATTGACATTGATTTTTGAAATTTATTTATCGGTAACACATCCTGTAGAAGCGCTAGAAACCGAGCGAGCATATTTTAGTAAAACTCCTTTAGTTGCTTTTAAATCGGGTTGCACCCAATTCGCCAATCTTTCGGCATATTCAGCATCTGGGATTTTTAGATTGATAGTGTTTTTTACAGCGTCAATCGTGATAATATCTCCATTTTCGATTAATGCAATTCCACCACCATCATAAGCTTCAGGTGTGATGTGGCCTACCACAAAACCGTGTGAACCACCTGAAAAACGACCATCGGTAATCAAGGCAACTTTATCTCCTAAACCAGCACCCATAATGGCTGAAGTTGGTTTTAGCATTTCTGGCATTCCTGGTCCGCCTTTTGGTCCACAATAGCGAATGACGACGACATCTCCAGGTTTAACCATCCCTTTTTCAAGACCCGGAATAACTTCGAATTCACTTTCGAAAACTACTGCGGTTCCTTCAAAATATTCTCCTTCTTTTCCGCTGATTTTTGCTACACAACCTTCTGTAGCCAAGTTTCCGTATAATATTTGGATATTTCCAGTAGATTTTAATGCGTTTTTAATTTCAAAAACTACTTCTTGACCTTCTTCCAAATCAGGTACAGATTCTAAATTCTCGGCTACTGTTTTTCCAGTTACAGTCAAACATTCACCGTGAATGTAACCTTCTTTCAATAAATATTTCATCACAGCTGGAACACCTCCAACGGCGTGTAAATCTTCCATCATGAATTTACCGCTTGGTTTCAAATCGGCCAATACTGGAGTTTTATCACTAATAGCTTGAAAATCGTCCAAAGTGATTTCGATGTCAACTGAATGAGCCATAGCAATTAAGTGCATCACAGCATTGGTTGAACCTCCTAAAACAGCAACAATTGTGATTGCATTTTCAAAAGCTTTAAGGGTCATGATATCTTTTGGCTTAATATCTTTTTCCAATAATATTCTGATGGCTTTACCAGCATCTTCACATTCTTGTAATTTATCTTGACTAACCGCTGGATTTGAAGAACTATATGGCAAACTCATTCCTAAGGCTTCAATTGCAGAAGCCATTGTGTTAGCAGTGTACATTCCGCCACAAGCACCAGGGCCTGGACAAGAATTTTTGATTACCCCTTTGAAATCTTCGTCAGAGATTGAGTTTTTAAATTTTTTTCCCAAAGCTTCAAAAGCAGAAACGATATTAAGGTGTTCCCCTTTCCATCTTCCGGAGTGAATGGTTCCTCCATAAACCATAAGCGCTGGACGATTTACTCTTCCCATTGCGATTAAGGCTCCAGGCATATTTTTATCACAACCAGGAATGGCAATCAAACCATCATACCATTGTGCTCCCATAACGGTTTCGATTGAATCGGCAATAACATCACGAGAAACTAATGAAAAACGCATTCCTTCAGTTCCGTTTGAAATTCCGTCGCTAACTCCGATAGTATTAAAAATTAATCCTACTAAATCTGCATCCCAAACTCCTTTTTTTACATCTTTGGCAAGGTCGTTCAAGTGCATATTACAGGTGTTGCCTTCGTAGCCCATGCTTACGATTCCAACCTGTGCTTTATTCATATCTTCTTCAGTCAAACCAATTCCGTACAACATAGCTTGTGCAGCAGGTTGTGTTATATCTTGAGTAATGGTTTTACTGTATTTATTTAATTCCATTGTATACTTTTCTTTCTAATTTATTATTTGTAGATTAAATCACACGTAATATTACTTGCCTCTATGATTAGGTGAATATCAGTGTCTAAAACTTCTTTTTTGATATCAGCGAATTTCAAGAATTCTTCATAGACAATATCCAATTGTACTTTGGTCAACTCATAACCCACTTTTTTGGCTCTGTAAGCTAAAGCAGCTCTACCACTTCTTGCTGTTAAAATAATAGAAGATTCGTTGACTCCAACTTCAAGAGGATCCATAATTTCGTAGGTTTCTCTGTTTTTGATTACACCATCTTGGTGAATTCCTGAACTGTGTGAAAAAGCATTTGATCCAACGATGGCTTTATTAGGTTGCACAATCATTCCCATACTTTCTGATACAAATCGACTCATTTCGTTCAATTGTCTTGTATTGATACTTGTATCTAAATTCAAATACGGATGTTGTTTCAAAACCATCACAACTTCTTCAAGTGCTGTGTTTCCGGCTCTTTCCCCAATACCGTTGATGGTACATTCTATTTGTCTGGCACCGTTGATGACACCCGCAATCGAATTGGCTGTAGCCATTCCTAAATCATTGTGACAATGACAAGAAAGAATTACGTTGTCTATACCCTTTACGTTTTCTTTCAGATATTTTATTTTTGCACCATATTCTTCTGGCAAACAATATCCTGTTGTATCGGGAATATTTAATACGGTTGCTCCTGATTTTATGACTTCCTCACAGACTCGAGCTAAGAAATCATTTTCAGTTCGACCAGCATCTTCAGCATAAAATTCAACATCTTCAACAAACGATTTTGCGTAAGAAACGGCATATTTTGCTCTTGCAATAATGTCTTCTCTGGTGGTATTTAGTTTGTGTACAATATGGGAATTTGATGTTCCGATTCCAGTATGAATACGGGGTTTTTTGGCGTGTTTCAATGCTGCCGCAGCCACATCAATATCGTTTTTGATTGCTCTGGTAAGCCCGCAAACGGTAGCGTTTTTAATAATTTTACTTATTTCAGAAACGGATAAAAAATCACCTGGACTTGAAACCGGAAAACCAGCTTCAATAACATCAACTCCCATTTCGTCGAGTCGCTTGGCAATCTCTAATTTTTGTTCGGTATCTAATTTACATCCTGGGACCTGTTCACCATCTCTTAAAGTGGTATCAAAAATTTGGACTTTCTCTCTATTCATTTTAAAATATTTAATGTAATTTCACATCTTTGAACAAAAATAGATTTCCTTATTCTAATATAAAATTCTTTTTTGCTAATTATACTGTTTATAAGACAAATAAAAACTTTATAAACAGCTTGTATTCAATACATTACATTACTATATTTTACAATGGCTAACCATCAAAAAGATTCCTTATTTGTTTTAATTAAATCCCTTTCAAAGTCTGAAAAAAGACAATTTAAGATTTTTGCAAGTCGTCTTGAAACGAGTTCTAATACAAAATTCATCGAATTGTTTAATATTTTAGACAAATCGGAAGTCTATGACGAGAAACTCATCTTGAAAAGTGGCATTATCAAGAAAGTGCAATTATCCAACTTAAAATCCTATTTATACAAACAAATATTGGTGAGCATTCGCTTGAATATTCCCAGTCAAAACATTCGCTATCAACTAAGAGAGCAAATCGATTTTGCAGCCATACTTTACAACAAAGGTTTGTACAAGCAAAGTTTGAAAATCTTAGATAAAACCAAGCAACAAGCTTTAGAAAACGACGAAAAATATATGGCGTATGAAATTGTGGAATTCGAAAAATTAATCGAATCACAATACATTACCCGCAGTATTCAAGGTCGCGCAGATGAATTGGTTATTCAAGCTAAAGAACTGAATTATAAAAATACGATTTCGAGTAAATTATCGAATTTGTCTTTGCAATTGTATGGCATAATGCTGAAAACAGGTTATGTCCGCAGCGATGAAGAGTACAAATATATTGATGATTATTTTAAAAAACACATCTCCAAATTCGACGAGAAAAAGTTTGGTTTTAGAGAACGCTATTGGTATTTCAATGCTAATCTTTGGCGAAGTTTTTTAGTTCAGGATTTCTTGTCTTGTTATAAATTTTCGCATAAATGGGTGACTCTTTTTTATGACAATAGAAATATGATTTTCCTAAATCCAGTGTTTTTCTTGAAAGGAAACCATTATTTATTGGAGTCACTTTTTATGTTGAAATACAAGACCAATTTCAAGAAATATTTAGAGATGTTGGAAGAAACCATCAACGATCCTCAGTTTCCTGTCAATGACAATATCACTTCGCTTTCATTCTTGTATTTGTTCAATAACAAACTCAATTATCACATCCTCGAAGGAACATTTGCTGAAGCCGAATACTTGATTCCAGAAGTGTTAGACAAAATAAATCTGCACAGCGAGCATCTCGACGAGCATCACGAAATGTTGTTTTACTACAAAATTGCCTGTATTTATTTTGGCAACGAAAAATACAATGAATCTGTGTTTTACCTCGAAAAAATCATCAACAACAAAAATCTGTATGTTAGAGAAGATTTGGCTTGTTTCGCCCGATTGTTATGCTTGATTGCGCATTACGAATCTGGTAAAGATTTCAACTTAGAAAATCAGTTGGTGAGCACCTATAAATTTCTAATAAAAATGAATGATTTGCACGAAGTACAAAAGGAAATCATTCGCTTTTTGAAAAAATTAAGCACCATCTACCCTAGCGACATCAAAAAAGAATTCATCAAAGTAAAAGAGCGTTTTGTCGAATTAGAAAAAAACACCTACGAGAAAAGAGCCTTCCTCTACCTCGACATCATTTCCTGGCTCGAAAGCAAAATCGAAAACCGAAAAATTAGCGATATTATTAAGGAAAAAGCGAAGTTGAGTAATCGATAATTTTACTGATTTACTAACTCCAACAACTCCTTTTCAAATTGACTTTTCAGCAAATGCCAGTCTTTTATGTAAACAGAATGAGAAAGTTTAAACTTGTTTTTAAATAATTTATTCCTTGACAAATCGTGTATTCGAATACCCTTTATAGTGATTTATTTTAATGAAATAATTTCCAATCAAAACTTTTACTGTTGCAGTGTAGTTAATTGTAACCAACAACTTTGCATTAAGATTCGCATTAAGGAATACTCAAAATCTTAGCATGCAATCCATTAAAAACACATAAAGCAATATCTAAAAAGTAGATTTTTTTCATTGAGTAATTTATTATTTAGAAATATAATACTATTTTTTTAGCATAGATTTTCTTACGTATATTGATTCTAAATTATGCCTGTTTTAGTAATGACTAGAATTTTATAGCACTTTTGTTGTTTCTTATATGTATTTTTAAACCGGATAATTTTCCCACATTCTTTTCGGTTTCTCCTGTCTATCAAGGAACCAATAAACAACAAATAGCAGCTACATTATGAAACTAAAATTACTCTTTTTACTCCTTTTTGCCAGTTTTTCATCCTACGCTCAATATACTTTAATTCCAGATGTTAACTTCGAAAAGTCATTGATAGCTCAAGGCATTGATACCGATGGACTGAATGGAAAAGTATTAACCTCAAGCATTAATACGGTTACTATTTTAGATGTTTCAACAGAACATCCTTTGTTAGAAGACATTTCTGATTTAACAGGTATTCAAGGTTTTACATCCCTAATTTCTTTGTCTTGTTATTTAAATTCACTTACAAGTTTAGACCTGTCAAAAAACACAAAATTAAGCACAATAGATTGTAGAGGCAACAACTTAACCAGTCTTGATCTTTCTAATTTACCTCTTCTTACTGGTGTTTTTTGCTCCGAAAACTTTTTGACTAGTCTTGATGTTTCTAAAAATCCACTGTTAATGGGTGTGTTTTGTTCCAAAAACAATTTAATTAGCTTGAATCTGAAAAACGGAAACAATACCAATTTCCAGAATCTTTTTTGTGATTTTAGTTACAATCCTCTTTTAAGCTGTATTCAGGTAGATGATGTTGCTTACTCAAATACCAATTGGGTTGATTTTAAAGATACTACTACTATTTATTCCAATTCTTGTGGGCCATCTTACACAACTATTCCAGATTCAAATTTTGAAAACAAATTAATTTCCCTAGGAATTGATACTGACGGAAAAAACGGTAAAGTTTTGACCTCGAGCATAATTTCATTAACTACACTAGATGTTTCCAATGGCTTAATTACCGATTTAGCTGGAATAGAAAATTTTTTAAATTTAACTGCATTAAATGTTTCTGGTAATCAACTCACTCTATTAAATACTGCCTCATTAAAAAAAATTAAAACTTTAGATTGTAGTAATAACCTTTTAACCTTTTTAGACCTTACCGAAAATACTTCATTAGTGACTTTAAATTTATCGAGTAATCAAGTTTCAGCTTTAGAATTAGGAAATCAAATTTCATTAATAACTTTGAAAGCAAGCGCAAACAAGTTGACAACTATAGATATTAATGGTCTTGACCAATTAAAAACACTTGAAGTTGATGGCAACGAATTAACCAATTTGAATCTTTATTACAATAATTCATTGTCTCTTTTAAAGTGCAACAATAACTTACTTACAACTTTAGATGTTTCGCAAAACACCGCCTTGAATTTATTGTATTGTGGCAACAATCAACTTGCAAAACTGGACATAACTACAAACTTGCTTTTAAGAGAAATCACTTGCGAAAATAATTTATTAACCCAATTGAATCTAAAAAACGGCAAAAACAGTCTCTTTACTGCCTATGACTTTAGAAACAATCCGAATTTACAATGTATTGAAGTTGACAACGAAAGCTACTCAAATCTAAACTGGTCTACAAAAAAGGATGTTACAACAAATTATAATTTGTATTGTGGTCCGTTTACTTTGATTCCTGATCCAAAATTCGAAGATAAACTGATTGCCTTAGGCATTGATATTGATGGAAAAAATGGAAAGATAGTAACAACCAGTATTACAAATTTAAGCACTCTTGATCTTTCGAACAGTACTATTTCAGATTTATCTGGAATTCAAAATTTCATAAATTTAAAAACTTTGAATGTTTCCGGAAATCAATTAACAGTTTTAGATATTTCTAAAAATATCTTATTGGAAAATTTGAATTGTTCAAACAACCAAATAGCGAGTTTAGACGTTTCAAAGCATCTTAAATTAACCAATTTGTATTCTAACAACAATTCTTTAAATTCTTTAAATCTAAAGAATGGAAAAAACAACCTGCTTATAAATTTCGATTTTAGAAATAATCCTAATTTAAGCTGTATCCAAGTTGACAATGAATCGTACTCAAACCTTAATTGGTCTAGCAAAAAAGATGCAACATCGAGTTTTTCCTTATTTTGCGGGGCATTTACACTTATTCCTGATTCAAATTTCGAGAAAAAGTTGGTTGCCTTGGGAATCGATATTGATGGCTATAATGGAAAGGTATTGACATCAAGCATTGTTGACGTGACAATACTTAATCTTAATAGTAATAGCATTTCTAATTTAACAGGAATACAAGATTTTAAAAAATTGACGGATTTAGACTGTTCAAATAATCCATTGACTATTTTAGACATAACAAAAAATATTTTATTAAAAACATTAGATTGCCATAGTACAACATTAACCAATTTAGACGTTTCTCAAGCAACCTCGCTCACCACTTTAAACTGCGAATATAATTCAATAAAGACATTAGACCTTACCAAGAATATAGCCTTAACATCTTTAAGCTGCTCCAACAACCAGTTATCAGCTATAACACTTTCGAACAATACTTTATTGAATTATTTAGATTGTTCAAAGAACATAATAACCACCTTAAATATTATTAATAACACCGCGTTACAAACATTAAATTGCTCTAATAATCTATTGACTTCGATAGATGTCACACATAATGCGGCTTTAAAAATATTTTCACCTTTTCAAAACCAAATTACGGTATTAAATGTGGCAAATAATCCTTTACTTAATGAATTAAGATGTAATAATAATCTACTCACAAGTATAGATATTTCAACTAATGCCGTGTTATCCTATATAAGTTGCTATTCAAATAAATTAACAAATGCAAATTTAAAAAATGGCAACAACAGTAAATTTTCTAATTTGTTCATACAAGACAATCCTGATTTATATTGCATCCAGGTTGATAATAAAGCGGATGCTACTTTACGATTTGGAAGTGGAAAAGATCCGCAGGCTACCTTTTCTGAAAACTGCAATGAATACACTCTAATTCCTGATGCAAACTTTGAAGAAAAGTTAATTGCTCTAGGGATTGATGTAGATGGCAAAAATGGCAAAGTCAAAACGGCGCAAATTGTTGACATTACGGAATTGGATCTTTTCGGGTTATCCATTTCAAATCTGAAAGGAATTGAAGATTTTACGAAGTTAACTATACTAAATTGTGCTTCTAATAACTTAACCCAATTAGATATTTCCAAAAATCTTTTATTAGATCAAATAAATTGTTCCAATAATCAAATAATAGATTTAGATTTTTCAAAAAATACAGCACTACACGCATTGAATTGTGCTTACAACAATCTATCAACACTAAATCTAGAAAACGGAAACATTAAAAGATTTGTACCGTTTAATTCCGGCAGTGATGATTTTAGCCATAATCCCAACTTGAATTGTATTCGTGTGGACGACATCAAATATGCCTATACAAACTGGATAGGTCTTAAAGATCCAACAGCCAGTTATTCTAGATCTTGTGGTGATTACGCAGATATATTAGATAGTAATTTAGAAAAGAAACTTATTTCTTTAGGTTTTGACAAGGATGGTTTAAATGGAAAAATACTGAAATCTGATGCTGCGGCAGTTGTCAATTTAGATGTTTCTGGAAGTTACATCTATGACTTGAGTGTTTTGGAGTTCTTTACATCGTTAAAAAACTTGAATTGTAGTGGAAATAACATCCCAGAATTGAATCTATACCACAATTCTTTGTTGACTTCTTTAAATTGTTCAAATACAAAAATAACAAGCCTTGATTTGTCAAAAAACCAGAATTTAACCAGTCTTAATTGTAACAGTTCTCAACTTACACGCTTCTCAATAAAAAACGGAACTAATACAGCGATTTCATCAATAGACCTTAAAAATAATCCAGGGTTAATTTGCATCGAAGTAGACGATCCGAATTACTCCAATGCTCAATGGTCTCTCAAAAAAGATGCTGGCGCCAGCTTTTCGGCTTCTTGTGAAACATATACAGCCATTCCAGATAATAATTTTGAATACAAGCTAATCTCGTTAGGAATCGACAAGGATGGTAAAAACGGAAAAGTAGTAACCAATAACATATCTAAAATTACCCAAATAAATATCAGCTCCAGTAAAATTTCTGATTTAACAGGGATTCAAGATTTTAAAGCTTTGACAACTTTAACGTGTGATGGAAATATTTTAAAAAGTGTCGATTTGTCTGCTAATGTCCCTTTAACATACATTTCATTTAGGTCTAACCTTCTTGAAAAGTTAGATTTATCTAAAAACACGAATCTTATTATATTAGATTGTACAGGAAATCAAATTACAGACCTTGATCTAGCTTACAATCAACAACTGACAAGTGTTTCTTGTTCTTCTAATCAATTAGCAAAATTAAATATACTCCAATGCAACAAGTTAAAGTATCTCTATTGCCATATAAATAAATTAACACTATTAGATATTCCAAAAACTGCATCTTTACTGTCAATATATTGCGACAGAAATCAATTAGCAAGTTTAGATGTTTCGAGCCTTTCTTCTATAAACACCGTTAATTGTTCTAATAATTATTTAACAACATTAAATGCCTCCAACAATCCTTTATTACAAGACTTATCTTGTTACAATAATAAATTAACGAGGCTAAAT
>Ga0075152_10000897_pt1 | contig 21581 bp, 18 predicted proteins | sample JI61114C2DNA_FD_70964 | JGI IMG/M metagenome (GOLD analysis project Ga0075152, IMG submission 70964) | Wastewater effluent complex algal communities from Wisconsin, to seasonally profile nutrient transformation and Carbon sequestration -... | ecosystem: Engineered > WWTP > Effluent > Algae...
CGAGCAGAGCCCGCTCACGCGCCGAATTCGGCCCGAAACGGACGTTTTAGGTCGTTGAGCGGGCTCTCGTCGAGTTCGCCATCCGGTCGAGGATCTCGTTCAGGATCGGCGTCGGCGTGGCGAGGTTCATCCGGACGAAGCCGGCGCCGGCGTCCCCGCACAGGACGCCGTCGGTCAACGCCACGCGCGCCCGCTCGAAGAAGAACTGGCGCGGGTTGCCGGGCAGGCCGGCGTCGCGGAAGTCGATCCACTGCAGGTAGGTGCCCTGCAGCGGGCTCACCCTCGCGCCCGGGATCTCGGTCGGCACCCGCTCGGCGACCAGGCGGCGGTTGACGTCGAGGTAGGCCAGGGCGTCGGCCAGCCAGGGGCCGCCGTCGCGGTAGGCGGCCGTGCCGGCGACGATGCCCGGGTTGGACGCCTCCGCCGCCCGCCGCCGCGCCGAGGCGTTCCACAGCGCCAGGTCGGCCGGGTTCGTGAAGACCAGCTGGGCGCACTTCAGCCCGGCGAGGTTCCAGGCCTTGGACGCCGACACCGCCGTGATCGTGTGGGCCGCGGCCACGTCGTTCACCGAGGCGTACGGCACGTGGGTGAACCCCTCGTAGGTGAGCGGCGCGTGGATGTCGTCGGAGAACACCTTCGCGCCGGCGGCGTCCACGATCTGCGAGAGGCGCTCGAGCTCGGGACGCGTCCAGACCTTGCCGAGCGGGTTGAACGGGTTCGCGAGCACCAGCAGGGCACCGGGCGTCAGGGCCGCCGCGAGGGCGTCCGCGTCGAGGACCCAGCCGTCGGCGTCCTGCGCCATCGGCACCTGGACGAGGCGGCGTCCGAACGCCGGCGGGATCGTCATGAACGGCATGTAGCAGGGCGTCAGCACGACGATCGGGGCGTCGGGGGCCGTGTAGTTCGAGATGACGACGCCCATGCCGGTGAGCACGTCGGACAGCTCGGCGATGCTCTTCGGGTCGACCTGCCAGCCGTAGCGTTCGGCCATGAAGTCGGACGCCGCCGCCCGCAGCCCGGTGACCATCGACTGGTTGGGGTAGCCGTACATGAGGTCGGCGTGCATGCGCGCGAGCGCGTCGGCGATGGGGGCGGCGAGGCCGAAGTCCATCTCGGCGACCCAGGCGCCGATCGTGCCCGGGTAGCTGGCCCACTTGCAGGACGCCCGGGCGACGAGGGTCTCGATGGTCGTGGCGTCGACGCGCTCGGCGAAGGTGGTCATGGGCGCATTCTGCCGCACCCGGTGAACCGGGGCGTCCACCGGTGCGTCCGTGGTGTTCGGACGCCGCCGGTGCCACAGTTTCCCCATGGCTGACAAGCAACTGGGCGCGTCCACGCGCGCCGATACCTTCGACGAGGCGACCCGCACCCGCCTGGTCGAGACCAACGGAATCGACATCATCACCGAGGCCGAGCGCACCGCCAAGCCCCGCGATCTCTTCTGGCCGTGGTTCGCCGCGAACGTGAGCGTCTTCGGTATGGCCTACGCCGCCTTCGTCTACGGCTTCGGCGTCTCGTTCGGCCAGGCCGTGCTGGTGGCGGTCGTCGGCATCGTGGTGTCGTTCGCGCTGTGCGGCGTCATCGCGATCGCCGGCAAGCGCGGCTCGGTGCCCACGATGGTGTTGTCGCGGGCCGCCTTCGGCGTCCAGGGCCAGAAGGTACCCGGCGTGATCAGCTGGTTCCTGTCCATCGGCTGGGAGACGTTCCTGGCGATCATGTCGGTGCTCGCAACGGCGACCGTGTTCACCAAGCTGGGCCTGCCGTCCGGGGACGCGACCAAGATCATCGCCACCGTGGTCACCGCCGCGCTGATCGTGCTCGCGTCCGTGATGGGCTACCAGGTGATCATGAAGATGCAGTCGATCCTGACCTGGATCACCGGCGCCGTGACGATCCTGTACATGATCCTGGCCGCCCCGCAGATCGACCTCGCGAAGGTCATGGCGATCCCGTCCGGCGACATCGCCACCGTGATCGGCGCCCTGACGATGATCATGACCGGCTTCGGTCTGGGCTGGATCAACATCGCCGCCGACTGGTCGCGCTACCAGCACCGGGACGCCTCCAACGGCGCCATCGTCGGCTGGAACACCTTCGGCGGCTCGGTCGCCCCCGTGATCCTGGTGATCTTCGGCCTGCTGCTGGCCGGCTCGAACGACGACCTCAAGACGGGCATCGCCGGCGACCCGATCGGCACCCTCTCCACGATCCTGCCGATCTGGGTGCTGATCCCGTTCCTGATCACCGCCATCCTCGCGCTGGTCTCGGGGGCCGTCCTGGGCATCTACTCCTCCGGCCTGACGCTGCTCTCGCTCGGCCTCAAGATCCCGCGTCCGGCGGCGGCCCTGATCGACGGTGTGATCCTGACGCTGGGCACCATCTACGTGGTGTTCTTCGCCGGCGACTTCCTCGGCCCGTTCCAGAGCTTCCTGATCACCCTCGGCGTCCCCATGGCGTCGTGGGCGGGCATCCTGATCGCCGACATCCTGCTGCGCAAGCGCGACTACGACGAGAAGGCCCTGTTCGACGCGTCCGGACGCTACGGCGCCTTCGACTGGGTCTCCCTCGGGACGCTGGTGGTCACCTCGATCATCGGCTGGGGCCTGGTCATCAACCAGTTCGCTGCGGCCGCCGCCTGGAACAACTGGCAGGGCTACCTCCTGGAGCCCCTCGGCCTGGGCAAGCGCTCCATCACCGACGGCGTCGAGTCCTGGGACGGGTCCTGGCCCTGGGCGAACATCGGCGTCATCCTGGCGCTGGTGCTGTCGTTCGTCGTGACCTACGTCGCCCGTCGCGCCAAGGTCGCCCGGCAGGAGGAGCGCCGGTGAGCCGTCCCTGGCTCGTGATCATCGACCCGCAGCGCATCTTCGCGGAGCCCGGCAGCGGCTGGGCCTCGCCGATGTGGCCGGACGCCGTCGCGAACATCAAGCGTCTGGCGGCGGCCCACGCGGGCCGGGTCGTCGTCACCCGCTGGGTCGCCCCGACGGCGGCCCAGCGGCACGGCTCGTGGGCGTCCTACATGACGGCCTGGCCGTTCGCCGACAAGGCCCCGGACGACCCCGCCTTCGACGTCGTCGCCGAGCTGGCCGACCTGGACGCCCACGTGATCAGCGAGCCCACGTTCGGCAAGTGGCGGCACCAGCTGACCGCGCTTCTCGGCCCCGACCCGACGTTCGTGTTGGCGGGCGTCTCGACCGACTGCTGCGTCATCTCGACGGCGCTCCCGGCCGCGGACGCCGGCGCCACGATCACCGTCGCGACGGACGCCTGCGCCGGCTCCACGCCGGAGAACCACGCGGCCGCGCTGGCCGTCCTGGGGCTCTACCCGCCGCAGATCACCCTGGCGACGACGGACGAGGTGCTGGCTACCAGGTCCACCTGAGGCCGTGGACGCCCGGGGGGACGTCGAGCCGGACGAGCTGGGCCTGGTCGCCGAGGACCTGCACCGGCACGACGTCGGTCTCGGGGGCGTCCGCGTCGATCGACGACTGGGTGAAGCCGCGCACGGAGGTCGGCAGCGCCCGCGGATGGAACTGCACGGCCAGCACCAACTCGCGGAGCGGTTCGGCCACCGAGCGGGTCATGATGTCCGTGGTGGTCGGCTTCATCGTCACCAGGTATTCGGTGAGGACGAGCTCGCCGCGCTGCAGCGGCCGCGGCAGGACCATCTCGGCGACGATCAGCTGGCGCTCGGGCACCTCGGTGACGTTGGCCACCCGGCAGCCGAAGAGACCCTCGATCTCGGGGGAGCCGCCCTCCTCGCTCTCCTGCTGGAAGACCACCGGGAAGTTCCGGACGCCGCTTCGCTCGGCACGCAGCACCTGTCGGGTCAGGTTGAACGTCTCGTGCCGGTCGGCGTCGAGCGTCAGGGTGTCGTGGACGCTGACCCGCGAGATGCGTCCGGCGCCCTCCATGCCCATGTCGGTGATGATCTGCTCGGCCAACTCGCCCGACGGGACGACGGTCTGCCAGGCGAAGAGCTGGTGGCGCGTCCGGCCGTCGGCGGTGCGGATGAGTTCGATCAGTGTCCCGGGGTCGAGTTGCAAGATGGACTCGAGTTCGACCAAGGTGCGCAGCGACCGGGCGCGGGTCGGCAGCGACCGGCCGGACTGCCAGTAGCTCAGGGTGGCGTTGCTGACAGGGACGCCGGCGGCTTCCAGGCGTGCTCGGATGCGGTCCAGAGAGAGGCCCCGCGCCTGGACCGCCCGGCTGAGCACGGCCGAGAAGGCAGGCTGCGTGCCAGCCGTGTCGTTCACTGGATCTCCTCCTGAGGATGCTGCGATGTATCGCTGCCTGCCATGGTAACGACGACACGCCTTGCTCGCGTAGCTCACGGATGTGAAGAAGTGAAGAGTCGGCGTCCAGATTCCTACTTTCGTACCGGTCGGGCGGCACCTTCGGAGGATTTCTGTCCGGCTATCGGTCGGTAGCCTGCAAGTGGGCCCGGAAGTGTCGGAGCCGTAGTCCGGCGCACAGGGCCCCTATGTGAGGTCGACTCACCGGCACCGTGACGGCAGCAGACTTGCCCACCCCTTACCGCGGGCCCCCGCGAACATCCGCGGGGGCCCGTCATCCGTCTGGGGCGGTCTGGGGGTGCGATCAGGCGAGGGCGTCCTCGAGCGGCGCGGCCGGCAGGTCGGTGAACGCGTCCGCGACGCCCGGGCAGGTGATGCGGCCCTGCCAGGTGTTCAGGCCCGCGGCCAGCGGCGCGTTGTCACGGCACGCCTTGTGCCAGCCCTTGTTCGCGAGCTGCACGGCGTACGGCAGCGTCGCGTTGGTCAGCGCCCACGTCGACGTGTTCGGCACGGCCCCAGGCATGTTCGCGACGCAGTAGAACGTCGAGTTGTGGACGGCGAAGGTCGGGTCGGCGTGCGTGGTGGGGTGCGAGTCGGCGAAGCAGCCGCCCTGGTCGATGGCCACATCGACGAGCACCGAGCCCGGCTTCATCGCGGCGACCATGTCGTTGGTGACCAGCTTGGGGGCCTTCGCTCCCGGGATGAGGACGGTGCCGATCACCATGTCGGCGCTCATGACCTGCTCGCGGACGCTCATGGCGTTGGACGCGATGCCCTGGATGCGGTTCTCGAAGCGCCAGAACGTCATGCGCAGCTTGTCGAGGTCGGTGTCGAGGATCGTCACGTCGGCGCCCATGCCGAGCGCGATGTTGGCCGCGTTCTGGCCCGCGACGCCGCCGCCCAGGACGACGACCTTGGCGTTGGCGACGCCGCCGACGCCGCCCATGAGGACGCCGCGTCCGCCCTGGGCCTTCATCAGCGCGTGCGCGCCGACCTGCGGGGCCAGGCAGCCGGCGACCTCGGACATCGGGTACAGCAGCGGCAGCATGCCGGAGGGGAGCTGCACGGTCTCGTAGGCGATGCCGGTCGTGCCGGAGGCGAGCAGCGCCTCGGTCTGCGGCTTGTCGGCGGCCAGATGCAGGTAGGTGAACAGCAGCAGGTCGTCGCGGAGGAAGCCGTACTCGGACGCGATCGGCTCCTTGACCTTCATGACCATCTCGCCGACGCCCCAGGCGTCCGCGGCGGTGGGGACGATCGTGGCGCCCTGGGCGACGTACTCGGCGTCCGTGATGAGCGAGCCCTCGCCCGCCCCGGCCTGGACGAACACCTCGTGCCCGTGACGGGTCAGCTCGGCGACGCCGGCGGGCGTGATGGCCACGCGGAATTCGTTGTTCTTGACTTCGGAGGGGACTGCGACCTTCATGGTGGCTCCGCATCGTAGGCGTGTTCGCGGGCGCGCCCCGCGCTCCGCAGCTTACTGCCGCTAGGCTGGCATGTGGTGCCCACTTTGGACGCTCGCCGCGGCGTCCTTGGTATGAGGTGCCGTCGCAGGGAAGGGACGTGGCAGATCATGGCCGAGGTCGAATCGTCGTCGGACGCCGCCGGCCTGGACGCGGTCGACCGGCACATCCTGCGGCTGCTGCAGGCCGACGGACGCCGAACCAACGTCGACATCGCGCGCGAGGTGGGGTTGACGCCGTCGCCGTGCCTGCGGCGGATCCGCTACCTGGAGCAGCGCGGCTACATCACGGGCTACGCGGCGGTGCTCAACCCGGTGCTGCTGCGCCGCAACCTCGACGTCGTGGTCATGGTCGAGCTCGTCGACCAGCGCCGCGAGACCCTCGCCGCGTTCGAGGAGGCGGTCCTGCGGCTGGACGACGTGCTCGCCTGCTACCTGATCGCCGGCGAGGCCGACTACCTGCTGACCGTCGCGGTGGCCGACCTGGAGGCCTACCACCGCGTCTTCACCGAGAAGCTCGGCGAGCTCCCCGGCGTCACCTCGATCAAGAGCCTGATCACCATGAAGACCGTCAAGGAGGGCCGGACGCTGCCGGTCTAGCCCCGCGTCGCGAGCAGGGCGGCGACGGCGTCCGCGAAGACGCGGGTGTGGGCGTCCACGTCGGCGTCCGTGTGGAACGGGCTGAACAGGGCCATGTTGTGGAACGGCGCCAGCAGGACGCCGCGGTTGAAGGCCCACAGGTGCATGAAGGCGTCGAGGTCCTCGTCGATGGCGGCGGCCGCCGCGGCGCCGCTGCGGGGCGGGGGGCAGAACCAGTACTCGGCGCGGCAACCGAGCCGCTGGACGTGCCAGGGCAGCCCGTGGGCGTCGATCACGCCCTGGACGCCGGCGGTGAACCGCTGCGCCAGCGGGACGGCGACGGCGAAGTCCTCCGCGCGCAGGGCGCTGCCGAGGGTGGCGCGGGCGGCCGCCAGGGAGAGCGCGTTCGCCGAGAGGGTGCCGCCCACGCCCGCGACGTCGATGTCGTGGCCGAGCATCGGGCCGGCGAGGCGGTCGGCCAGCTCCAGCGTCATGCCGTAGGCCGCGATCGGGATGCCGCCCCCGATCGGCTTGCCGATCACCACCAGGTCGGGGTCGAGCCCCCACGCCTGCGTGGCCCCGCCGGGGCCGGCGCAGATCGTGTGCGTCTCGTCGTTGATCAGCAGGACGCCGCGGGCGCGGGTCAGCTCCCGGACGGCCTCCAGGTAGCCGGGCTCCGGCAGGACGATCCCGATGTTGGTCAGCGCGGGCTCCATCAGCAGGGCCGCGACGTCGCCGTGGGACAGGGCGGCGTCCAGGGCGTCGAGGTCGTTGAACGGGACGACGCGCGTGGTCAGGGCCACGTCGACCTGCGGCCCCAGCGCACCGGGCCTGGCGACGACGGCCCCGGTGGCCGGGTCCAGGACGGCCAGGGTCTCGTCGACGGTGCCGTGGTAGCACCAGTCCATGACGGCGATCTTCGGGCGTCCGGTGAGGTGCCGGGCGAAGCGCAGGGCGAAGCGGTTGGCGTCCGTCGCGGTCAGCGCGAACTGCCAGCGCGGGACGCCGAAACGCCTGGTCAGCTCCTCGGCGACCCAGGAGGCGTCCGCGCTGGGCAGCATCGTCGTGAGGCCGGTGCGGGCCCGGCCGGCGACGGCGTCCGCGACCTGCGGGAGCGCGTGGCCGGTCATCGAGCCGGTGTCGCCGAGGCAGAGGTCGACGAAGACGTTGCCGTCCACGTCGGTGAACCGGGCCCCGTTGGCCGAGTCGAAGAACACCGGGAACGGCCCTGGCCAGCGGGTCATCCAGGGCATCGGGACGCCGGCGAGCAGCGAGCCGCGGGCCCGGGCGGCCAGCTCCGCCGAGCGCGGGTGGCGGGTCACGAACCGGGCCTGTTCGGCGGCGCGGAGGTCAGCGAGACGCGTGCGATCGAGCGGGGGAGCGGCTGTCATCAGGCGAATGTAGCCCGCGCTGCACGATCGCCGCGATGACCACGGCGACGCCGACGCCGAAGGCGCCGATGAGGATGGTCCAGCGGGGTCCGAGGGTGTCGCCGATCAGGCCGATGATGGGGGCGCCGATCGGCGTCCCGCCCATGAAGACGGCCATGTAGAGGGCCATGACGCGTCCGCGCATGCCGGGGTCGGTGGTGAGCTGGACGAGCGCGTTCGCCGTCGTCATCGCCGTGAGGGTGCAGAGGCCGACCGGGATCAGCAGGGCGGCGAAGAGCCAGTAGGTGGGGGCGAGGGCGTCCGCGATGTCGAGGACGGTGAACGCGGCCAGCGACCCGATCAGCAGCGGCATCGTCGGGCGCGCGCGGCGGGCGGCCAGCAGCGCCCCGGCCAGCGACCCGAGCGCCATGATCGAGCCGAGCAGGCCGTAGCCCTCGGGACCCATGTTGAAGACCCGCGTCGCCATCAGGGCGTTCGTGATCTGGAAGTTCATGCCGAACGTGCCCAGCATGAACGCCAGCGCCATGACCAGGACGATGTCGGGGCGTCCGCGGACGTAGGCGAACCCCTCGCGGACGCCGCCGCGTCCCTTGGGCCGGGGCGCGGGGAGCAGGCGGGCGGCGTCCATCAGGCGCAGGGCGGCGAGGACGGCCGCGAAGCTCAGGCCGTTGATCAGGATCGACGGCCCCACCCCGAACGCGCCGATGAGCAGGCCGGACGCCGCGGGCCCGAGCAGGCGGGCGGCGTGGAAGGAGGTCGAGTTGAGCGCGACGGCGTTCGGTAGGAACAGCGGCGGCACCAACTCGGAGACGAACGCCTGCCGGGTCGGGTTGTCGAGCGCGTTGAGGACGCCCTGGGCCCCGGCCAGCACGTAGACGTGCCAGAGCTGGACGCCGCCGGTGAGCACCAGCGCGGCCAGGGTCAGCGACGTGACGGCCGAGAGCGTCTGGGTGATCATCAGCAGGCGGCGCTTGTCGAAGCGGTCGGCCAGCGTCCCGGCGAAGGGGGCGAGCAGCGGCATCGGCGCGAACTGGATCGCGGTGACCGTGCCCAGCGCCGTCGACGAGTGGTCGGTGAGGTTGACCAGGACGAGCCAGTCCTGGGCCACGCGCGACATCCACAGGCCGGTGTTGGACAGGAGCATCCCGAAGAAGAACAGCCGGTAGTTCACCAGGCGCAGCGACGCGAACGTGCCGCGATGGCTGGGGAGTGTTGCGGCCGCGGTCGGCTGGGTCGGCGCGGCGGCGTACCGGGTCGGCTGGCCGGTTTCGGGGTTGCTGCCAGTCACGGCGCCAACACCCTCTGCAGGATCACGACGGCGTCGGCGAGGGTGGCGCGTTCGGCGTCCGAGAGCCCTTCGAGGTGGCGCAGCATCCAGTCGTCGCGGTCGTGCATGGTCTTGCGGACGACCTCCCGCCCGGAGTCGGTCAGGGTCAGGACGCGCTGGCGGCCGTCCGTGGGGTGGTCGGACTTTGTGACGTATCCGGCCTCGACAAGGCAGTTCACGGTTCGGGTCATGCTGGGCGCGCTGACTCGTTCGAGGTCGGCGAGTTCGCCGGGGCTGCGCGGTCCGGCCAAGAGCTTGACCAGCACGCTGAACTGGTGCGGAGCGACGTCGGAGGTTCCTTCGAAGCGGACGCGCCGACTGAGCTGCTGGGCCGCCAGGCGGACGTCGTTGGCGAGCCGCAGGAGCGGGTCGGTGGTTCGGTCTGGCATGATCCTTAGCTTAGCTCATTAGCTGAGCTAAGGACTCAGCCCAGGACGGCGTCCAGGTCGTACGCGAGCGGCCGGTCGATCTGGGAGAGCAGGCAGGACGCCGGCGTCCGGTCGGGACGCCAGCGCACGAACTGGGCGTTGTGGCGGAACCGGTCGCCCTCGAGCTGGTCGAAGCGGAGTTCGGCGACGAGCTCGGGTTCGAGCAGGTGGGTGGACATGTCCTTGCCGGCGGCCGTGAACCGCGACCGCTCGCCGGCCCAGCGCACGGGCTGGCCGTCGGCGTCCCGTTGGAGCATGGGGGCCAGCAGGTCGATCAGCTCGAGGCGGGCGGCGTTGCTGAACGCGGACGCCCCGCCGACCGGGCGCAGGTCGCCGTCGTCGGTGTAGAGGCCGAACAGGATCGAGCCGACGCCGTTGCCTGAGGTGTGGACGCGGTACCCCCACGCGACCGCCTCGCAGGTGCGGGCGTGCTTGATCTTGAACATGGTGCGCTTGCCGGGCGCGTAGGGGGCGCCGGCCGGCTTGGCGACGACGCCGTCCAGGCCGGCGCCCTCGAAGCGCTCGAACCAGTGCTCGGCCAGCTCGGGGTCGTCGGTGGCGCGGGTGACGTGGATCGGGTCGGCGTCGGTGAGGTGGGCGGTGGCGTCCAGCAGGGCGGCGCGGCGGTCGCGGAAGGGGCGTCCCATGAGGTCGTCGTCGCAGAGGGCGAGGAGGTCGAACAGCACCAACTCGGCGGGGGTCTCGGCGGCGAGCCGGGCGACCCGCGAGGCGGCCGGGTGGATGCGCTGGGTGAGGGCGTCCCAGGCGAGGTGCTGCTGCCCGGGCGTCCCGGCGCGGACGACGATCTCGGCGTCCGCCACGACGCGCTCGGGCAGGAGGCGCCGGACGGCGTCCACGACCTCGGGGAAGTACCTGGTCAGGGGTTTCGCGCCGCGCGAGTCGAGGGCGACGTCGTCGCCGTCGCGGATGACGAGGCAGCGGAAGCCGTCCCACTTGGGCTCGTACAGCAGATCGCCGCGCGCGGCCGGCCGCGGGACGCCGGGCACCGACTTGCACAGCATCGGGTCCACGGGCAGCGCGATCGGGATGCGCGCGAAGGCCTCTGTCATGGGCACACGCTAGCGGCCCCCGAACGCTCGTTCGGTGAAGACTTCCCGGCGGACTGCCGCCGGGAAGTCTTCACCCGATCGCGGATCAGTCCCAGCCGCGGTCGGACGTGGTGATCAGCGGGTCGGACGCCCGCCGCTTCACGATGCCGTCCGGGCCCTCCATGCCGAGGCCGAGGCGGGCCCAGTACTCGAAGCCGCCGAGCATCTCGCGGACGCGGAAGCCCTGCGCGGCCAGCGTCAGGCAGGCGCGGCTGGACTCGGTGCTGGCCGGGCCCCAGTCGTAGACGACGATGAGGTTCGCCGGATCGAGCTTGCCGGCGGCGTTGTTCAGCGCGGCGACCGAGAGGTTGACGGCCCCGGCGATGTGCCCCTTGGCGAACGCCTCCTTGCGGCGGACGTCGACGAGGGTGAGCTTGTCCCCGGCGTGGAGTGCGTCTACGACCTCGCGGGGTGAGGTCTCGTAGGCGAGTTTGTCTTGGAAGTACCGGACAGCGTTGGCATCGGTCATGCCCCCGATCTTTCTCCTTCGAACGGCCGAAAAGAAACCCCCTGGGGTATCTCGTTCCGCGGTGCGGTCAGGGGTGTGGCCGTTCTGGCCCGTCGGGCGCCCGAGGGATCCGGCGCGGCTGCTGGCGGGTCTTCGTGGGGCCCGCGCCCTCGTGTGGGGAGTCGTCGGCGTGCAGGGCGCGGGCGACGGAGCCGTCGGGATCGTCCCGCTCGTCGCGGTCGGCCCACTCCAGCAGGGTGTCAAGCCGGAACGCCTCGGCGTCGATGCCGGCGTGCAGGTCGCCCAGCGCCGCGAACCGGTCCGGCACCGTGGCGAGCGTGAAGTCGCGGGGCTCGGCGGCGTCCAGTTCATCCCAGGTGATGGGGGTCGAGACCGTTCCCGCGGGAACGCCCCGCAGCGAGTACGCGCTCGCGATCGTGTGGTCGCGGGCGTTCTGGTTGTAGTCGACGAAGACGTGGGCGGGGTTGCGGTCCTTGCGCCACCAGGCCGTCGTCACGGCGTCCGGACGCCGGCGCTCCACCTCCCGCGCGAACGCCCACGCCGCGCGGCGGACGTCCGCGAAGCCCCACTCGGGGACGATGCGCACGTAGACGTGCAGCCCGTTGCCGCCGGAGGTCTTCGGGTAGCCGCTGATGCCCAACTCGGTGAGCACCTCGTGGGCCGTGTGGGCGGCGAGGCGGGCGGCGGCGTACGAGGCCCCCGGGCCGGGATCGAGGTCGATGCGCCACTCGTCGGGACGATCGACGTCGGCGCGGCGCACGTTCCAGGGGTGGAACTCGACCGTGCTCATCTGGACCGCCCAGATGATCTGCGCCAGCTCGGTCGGGCACAGCTCGTCGGCGGTCTGGCCGTAGCGGGGGAAGTGGAGTTCGACGGTCTCCATCCAGTCGGGGGCGCCGCGGGGGAGGCGCTTCTGGTGCACCTTCGGGCCCGCGAGGCCGTCCGGGAAGCGGTGCAGCATCGTCGGACGCTCCCGCAGGGCCCTCAGGATGCCGTCGCCGACGGCCAGGTAGTAGCGCGCGACGTCGAGCTTCGTCCAGCCGTGCTCGGGGAAGTAGACCCGGTCGGGGGAGCTCAGCCGCACCGTCCGCGTCCCGACTGCGAGTTCGATCGCGTCCGCCATGGGGTCACCTTACGGTTTGCGGTGCCAAAGCCGGGATGCGACGATCGCCCCATGGCTGCGTGGAGTGCGGGGATCTTGCCCTACCTCCGCGACGGCTCCGGCCTGTGGGTGTTCATCGTGCACATGGGCGGGCCGTTCTGGACACGCAAGGACGCCGCGTCCTGGTCACTGGCCAAGGGCGTCTACGACCCCGAGCTCGAAACCCCCGAGGACGCCGCCCGCCGCGAGTTCACCGAGGAGACCGGCGCGCCGGTGCCGGACGGGCCCCTGCTCGACCTGGGTGAGGTGCGGCTGTCGTCCGGCAAGCACGTCCGCGGGTTCGCGGTCGAGGCGACGCGTGCGCTGGCGTTCGTGTCGTCCAACGCCTTCGAGGTCGAGTGGCCGCCGCGCAGCGGCATCGTCAAGCGCTACCTCGAGGTCGACCGCGCCGAATGGGTGCGACTCGCCGACGCCCGGACGCGCGTGGTCAAGGGCCAGCTTCCCCTGCTGGACGCGCTGGAGCGGCTGGTCTGAGGTCAGGCCACCAGCGGACGCCGCGGCGTCCGACGGGCTCGGGTGGGGGCGGCTTCGGCGGCCCGCGCGGCGCGCCCGAGGCGTCCCATCGCGTCGGTGATCGTGGCCGCCGGCTCGCTGAACGGCAGCCGGACGAAGCGGTCGTGGCCGTGGGTCGCCGCGAACTGCGTCCCCGGGGTGATCAGCAGGCCCTCGGCCTCGGCGGCGTCCGCGAGCAGGCCTGCCGTCCGTCCCGGCAGCTGCACCCACAGCCATAGGCCGCCGGCCGGCGTCCGCCAGGTCGCGCCCGGGAGGGCGTCGGGCAGGGCGCGCTCCATGGCCGCCCGGGAGGCCAGCAGCGCCGCGTGCCGGTCGGGGTGGAGGCCCGGGTCGTGCCGCAGCAGCTCGCACAACACGAGCTGCTCCATGATCGGGGCGCCCAGGTCCTCGGTGATCCGCGCCTGGCGCAGGCGAGGCAGGAGCGCCTCGGGGGCGCGCAGCCAGCCGATCCGCAGGCCGCCCCAGTGCGACTTCGACGCGCTGCCGACCGTGATGCACCGGCTCGCGTGGACGCCGAACGGCGCCGGGGTCGGGCCGGCGTCCAGACGCACCTCGACGAGGGTCTCGTCCACGATCGGGATGGTCCCGGCGCGGCGCAGGGCGAACGCCAGCCGCTCGCGGTCGGCGTCCGGCATGAGGCTGCCCGTCGGGTTGTGGAAGTCGGGGATGAGGACGGCCACCGCGGGGCGCGTCGAGGCGATGACCAGAGACGATGCCTCGGCGTCCCAGCCGTCGGGCTCGACCGCGATGCTGGTGAGCTGCGCTCCGGCGCGGCGGGCGGCGGCGATCGAGTTGGGGTAGCTGGGCGTCTCGACCAGCACCCGCCGGCCGGACGCGACGAGGGTGCGCAACGCGATGTTGACCGCGGCCAGGGCGCCGCTGGTCACCATGATCTGGTCGGCGTCCGTCGGCAGGCCGCGCTCGGTGAAGCGCCGTGCGATCAGCTCGCGCAGCTCCGGCAGGCCGAACGTGGCGTACCCGCTGCTGGGCAGGTAATTCGGCAGCGCCTCCAGCGCCGCGGCGAACGCCTCGGCCATGCCGCTGGGGGCGCGTCCGGCGGCGCAGGTCAGGTCGATGACGCTGGCGTCCCCGTGGCTGGGGGGCAGGATCGCGCCCCGGACGCCGACGCTCGCGTCCGCGCGGGGGAGCGCCGCGGCGTGGCCGGAGCCCTGCCGCGAGGTGAGGTAGCCGGCGTCCCGAAGCTGGGCGTAGGCGCGGGAGACGGTGGTCCGGCTGAGGCCGAGGGCGGCCGTGAGGAGGCGCTCGCTCGGGAGCGGCTCGCCGTAGGGGAGGCGTCCGTCGACGATGAGCGTGCGCAGCGCATCGGTGAGCCAGCGGTGCCGGGGGAGGTTGGTGGCTGGCTCCCCGAGCAGACGGGCCAGGCCGGACGCGGAGATCATGAGGCCACCTTCGTCGAATTGGCTATCGAAAGCAAGGCCAATGTTGACGAGGATGGGGCCATGAAGACACGTGGCCAGGCCGAACTCGCCGACCTCAACCCCATCGAGCAGCTCCGTGCCGGGCGCCTGCCCCGTCGGCTGGTGCAGCTGCTCGTCGGGCTGTGGCTGTACGGCTTCGCGATGGGGCTGTTCGTCCGCAGCGGGCTCGGGCTCGACCCGTGGGACGTGTTCCACGCCGGCGTCCAGAATCATCTCGGCTTGTCGTTCGGCACAATCGTGATCGCGGTGGGCTTCGCCGCGTTGCTGCTGTGGATCCCGCTGCGGCAGTGGCCGGGGCTCGGCACCATCGCCAACGCGATCGTCATCGGCCTGGCCGTCGACTGGACTCTGGCCCTCGTGCCGCGCGCGTCCTCGCCGGTGGGGGCGTGGGCGCTGCTCATCGGCGGCTTGGTCATCAACGGTTTGGCCGGCGCCCTCTACATCGGCGCCCAGCTCGGCCCCGGGCCGCGCGACGGCCTCATGACCGGCCTCGCGCGCCGCACCGGCCGCTCGATCCGACTCGTGCGGACGGCACTCGAACTCACCGTCCTCGCCATCGGCTGGGCCCTCGGCGGCACCGTCGGCGTCGGCACCGTCCTGTACGCCGTCGCCATCGGGCCTCTGGTGCAGCTCTTCCTGCCGTGGTGCACCATCCGGCTGGCGGCCCAGCCAGCGCAGCCGGAGCCCGCGTTCGCCGGGTAGTCCGTCCACGTCGGTCGATGCCCCATGTCCGACGCTCTGACTGGTCGCGGCCGCCGATCGGACATGGACGGTGTTCCGCGCCACGCCGGGGGTTCGGCTTGGTCGCCCGGCTGGGCTGGCCTAGGGTCTGGGGTCCCATGCGCCGACCACGACTTGCCCCCGTTTCGCGCCTGCGGTGCAGGGTGGGGCGCCCGTGACGTCGGCCTTCGAACACCTCTCGCCGGCGTTTCCGGGCAAGGCGGCGTGGGGGACGGCGTCCCGGCTGCGCGCCTGGCAGGTCGAGGCGCTGGCCCGTTACCGGGAGGCCGCCCCGCAGGACTTCCTCTGCGTCGCCACGCCGGGCGCCGGCAAGACCACCTTCGCCCTGCGCGTGGCCCGCGAGCTGCTTGCCGCCGGCACCGTCAAGCGGATCATCGTCGTCGCCCCCACCGAGCACCTCAAGGTGCAGTGGGCGGACGCCGCGGCGCGCGTCGGCGTCCAGCTCGATCCGGGGTTGGGCGGGTCGAAGCGCGGACGCGCCCGCGACTTCGACGGGGTCGCCGTGACGTACGCCGGGGTGGCGGCCCGGATGTTCCACTATCAGGCCCTGACAAGCCACTTCAAGACCTTGGTGATCTTCGACGAGTTGCACCACGCGGGCGACTCGAAGTCGTGGGGCGACGCCATCTCGGACGCCTTCGCCTACGCCACCCGCCGCCTGGCGTTGACGGGGACGCCGTTTCGCAGCGACGAGTCGCCGATCCCGTTCGTGACCTACGTCGAGGGCCAGGGCGGCACCCGCGTCTCGCGGGCCGACTACACCTACGGCTACGCGGAGGCGCTGCGCGACAACGTCGTCCGGCCGGTGCTGTTCATGAACTACGGCGGGCCCATGCGCTGGCGCACCAAGGCCGGCGAGGTGATGGCGGCCGACCTCGGCTCGCTCGTCACGAAGGATGTCACGTCCCACGCCTGGCGCACCGCCCTCGACCCGGCGGGCGAGTGGATCTCGTCCGTGCTCAGGGCGGCCGACACGCGCCTGACCGAGGTGCGGCGGCACGTCCCGGACGCCGGCGGCCTCGTGATCGCGTCCAACCAGACCGTGGCCAGGGCGTACGCCAAGACGCTGGCGTCCATCACGGGGGCCAGGCCGACGATCGTGCTCAGCGACGACGCGGGTTCGTCGGGCAAGATCGACGCCTTCTCGCGGTCGGAGGAGCGCTGGATGGTCGCGGTGCGGATGGTGTCCGAGGGCGTCGACGTGCCGCGCCTGGCCGTCGGGGTGTACGCCACCGCGACCTCGACGCCGCTGTTCTTCGCCCAAGCCGTCGGACGCTTCGTCCGCGCCCGGCGCCGCGGCGAGGTGGCGACGGTGTTCCTGCCGACGGTGCCGGTGATCCTGGCGCACGCGGCGTCCCTGGAGGCGCAGCGCGACCACGTCCTCGGTCGGCGGGCGGCAGCGTCCGAGGGTGAGGGGCTGTGGGACGAGTCCGAGGCGCTCATGGCCGAGGCCAACCGGACGCAGGCGGCGTCCGACGAGCTGGAAGGCAGCTTCGAGGCGCTCGAGTCGCGGGCGACGTTCGACCACGTCATGTTCGACGCCCAGCAGTTCGGGATGTTCGCCGAGCCCACCTCGGACGACGAGCACGACTACCTCGGGCTGCCGGGCCTCCTGGAGCCCGAGCAGGTCTCCTCGTTGCTCGCCGAGCGGCAGCGGCGGCAACTGGCACGCCACGACCGGGCCGCCAAGCGCGACCGGACGCCCGAGCCCGTCTCGCTCGCCCGCGCCCTGGAGACCAAGCGCAAGGAGCTGAACTCCCTGGTCAGCCAGTACGCGCGGGTCCAGGGGATCCCGCACAGCCACGTCCACGCCGACCTGCGCCGCACCTGCGGCGGGCCCCCGCTCGCCCGCGCGTCGGCGTCCGAGGTGGACGCCCGCATCGCGACCATGCGCAAGCGGCTCGGCCGCTGAGCCGGGATCGAGTGGGTGGCGAGATCACCCGCGGAGTCCCCGCGCTCGCCTCCAACACGGCATTTCGCGAGTGAGCGATTGCTCACTCGGCGGTGTGAGCGTGGCCGGACGCCGCGGCGTCCGTTGAGTGGCGGATTGCCGTGTTGGCTCGATGGGCCCGTCGGGCGGCGCCTACAGCCAGCCGTTCTCGGTCGCGGGTGAGGATCGCCTCGGCGCATGCCTGGCTGGCGGGAAGTCACGCCCACGTCTGTCGATTCGCCGATAGCAGGGCTTCTGACTGGGCGGAGGTGCTGATCGACCGACGTCTGCGGGTTTTCGAGCAGTTCGGCGACCCCTACCCCAGGACGCGCCTGTCGATCACCTCGGGGTCGAGGGCGTGCGCGACCACGAGCGTGACCAGCCCGGACGCCGTGGTGTGGTCGCCGTTCACGACCCGGTACTGGGCGGCGTCGCTGATCCGGTCGGACAGCAGGGGCTTGATCGCCGCGATCACATGCTCGGTGATCGCCGGACGCCCCCCGAGGAAGCCGCCGAACGCGACGTGCTGCGGGTCGGCCACCTGGACGAAGCCGCCGAGGTGCGTCCCGAGCGTGCGGGCGGCGTCGTGGACGGGTTCGACCGTCCGGGCGTCGTCCGCGTCGTAGAGCGACGCCACATCGGCGACGGTCGACACGTCCGGGCGGTCCAGGTCGCGCACCAGCGCCCATCCCGACACGTACGCGGCGAGGCAGCCGCGGCGTCCGCACGAGCAGGCCGGCCCCGTGCCGGGCGTGATCAGCAGATGTCCGAGGTCGCCCGCCGCGCCGCTGTAGCCGCGCAGCACGTGGCCGCCGGTGATCAGGCCGAGGCCGACGCCCGTCGACCACTTCACCCCGATGAGGACGCCGTCGTCGGCCAGCGGCGGCACCTCCGACGCCGCGCCGAGGGCGAGGGCCCGGGCGTCGTTCTCGACCGACACGTCGGTGCCGAAGCGCCTGGCGAGGGCAGAGATGATCGGGTACCGCCCGTCGGGCGGGGCGACCGACGACAGCCGGCCGCCGGTGTGGCTGTTGACCGGCGCGGGGAGCGCCAGCCCGACCCCCAGCAGGCGGACGCCGTCGGCGTCCGCGAGCAGCCGCTCGCCCACCCCGCCGAGGGCGTCGACGAACTCGGGCAGCGGGCCGGACCCGCGGGCGACGACCTCCTCGGTGCGGGAGCGGCCCTCGAGGTCGGCCAGCGACACGGTCGCGCGGTGGTGCCCGATGTCGATGGTGAGGACGACGCGGTCGCGTCCGTCGAAGCTGATGACGGACGCCGGCCGCCCGCCCGTCGAGGACAGCCGGCTCGCCTCGTAGATCAGCCCCGCGCCGGCCAGCAGGTCGAGCCGCGAGAAGAGGGTCGAGCGGGCCGTCCCGGTCTCGTCGAGCAGCTGTTGGCGGGTCAGTCCGCCGGCCGCGCGGATCTTGGCCAGCAGCGCGCCCGGCGACGCGGCGCTGAGGTGACTCGACATGGGCAGATCCTCTTCCGGGGCGTCGCGGGCTTCCTGCACAAGCCAATGAGGGTGACGCGGTTCCCCCCATACATTACCGGTTCCTTATGTGACCTTCCGCACGCCCGGAGGGTCGCTGGATGCGGTCCGGGCGGCGTCCAGAACTTCGCGAAACCCCCTTGCACGTGTAAGTGACCCCTGCTACCGTTCTCGTGTCGGCGAGGAATCGCCCAGACAAGGCTTGTGACTCCACCGGAGGCAAGACCCGAAACGCACTGACGTGCGGTTCGGGTCTTTTTTTGTTTTTCTAGGGCTTTTAGTTAGAAAGGGCTCAGGACATGGGATCGGTCAACTACGGGACATTGGCCCGGGACATCATCGAGACGGTGGGTGGGGAGGGCAACGTCGCGTCGGCGACGCATTGCGCCACCCGGCTGCGCCTCGCGTTGAAGGATGACTCGAAGGCGAACAAGGCGGCCACCGAGAAGCTGCCCGGCGTCATCACGGTGATGAAGGCGGGCGGCCAGTACCAGGTCGTCATCGGCAACAACGTCGGCCTCGTCTACGAGGAGCTCGGCAAGTTCACCAAGCTCATCGAGGGCGGCGGCGGCTCGGCCCCCGTCGAGGGCAACATCCTCAACAAGTTCATCGCGCTGATCAGCTCGATGTTCCTGCCGGTGCTGTGGCCGCTGGCCGGCGCCGGCCTGCTGAAGGCGTTCCTCTCGCTGCTGACCAACTTCAACCTGATCGACACCACGGGCACGACCTACACGATCCTGGCCGCCACCGCGGACGCCCTGTTCTACTTCCTGCCCCTGTTCCTGGCCGTCACGGCGTCCAAGCGCTTCAAGACGAACCAGTTCACGTCGATGGCGATCGGCGCGGCGCTGGTCTACCCCTCGATCGTCGCCCTGGTCAGCGCCAAGGACCCGGTGACCTTCCTCGGCCTGCCCGTCGTGATGATGAGCTACACCAGCTCGGTCATCCCGATCATCATCGCCGTGTGGCTGCAGGGCTACCTGGAGAAGTTCCTCAACAAGTACCTGCCGTCGGCCGTGCGCAACTTCACGACGCCGCTGCTCGTCATGCTCATCATGGTCCCGTTGACGCTGATGACCGTCGGCCCGATCACCACCTACGCGGCGCGCGGCATCTCGTCCGGCGTCAATGCGCTGTTCGGTTTCGCCCCCTGGCTCGCCGGCGCGATCATGGGCGGCTTCTGGCAGGTCTTCGTGCTGTTCGGCCTGCACTGGGGCTTCGTCCCGATCATGGTCAACGACCTCTCCACGCAGGGCTACTCGCTGCTGTCCGGCCCGCTCCTGGCCGCCGTCCTCGCCCAGGCCGCCGCCACCCTCGCCGTGTTCCTCCGCTCCAAGTCTTTCAAGCGCCGTGAGGTCGCCGGCCCGTCCGCCTTCTCCGGCTTCCTCGCGGGCGTCACCGAGCCCGCCATCTACGGCGTCAACCTGCCCCTGAAGCTCCCGTTCTACTTCGGCATCGCGGGCGGCGCCATCGGCGGCGCGATCGCGTCCGCCGGGGGCAGCGCGGCCAACGCCTTCGTCTTCCCGTCCCTGCTCGCCCTCCCCGCCTACATGAAGATCGGCAACTTCACCCTCCAGCTCATCGGCACCGCTGTCGCCATCGGCCTCGCGTTCGGCCTCACCTTCGTGTTCGGCCCCCGTGAGACCGCGGACGCCGACGAGACCGAGACGGACGCCGTCGCCGGAGTCCCCGGTGGGGTCGTCGAGCTGGCCGCCCCGGTCGCCGGCGAGGTCGTCGCGATGAGCGACGTCAAGGACAAGGTCTTCGCCTCCGAGGCCATGGGCAAGGGCCTGGCCATCGTCCCGGACAGCGGCACGATCGTCTCCCCGGTGGACGGCACCGTCGTGGTCGCCTTCAAGACCGGTCACGCGTTCGGCATCAAGACCGCGGACGGCGTCGAGGTGCTCGTCCACATCGGCCTCGACACGGTCAACCTGAAGGGCGACGGCTTCACCGCCAACGTCGTCAAGGGCCAGGAGGTCAAGAAGGGCGACGTGCTCGCCGTCGTCGACCTCGCGAAGGTCGTCTCCGCCGGCTACGACACCACCACCATCGTGGTCGTCACCAACACCGCCAAGCTCGCCGACGTCGCGCCCACCGCCTCGGGACACGTCACCGCCGGCCAGCCCATCGTCTCCGTCATCCTCTGATCTCGAAACCACAAGGAGAAACACCGTGAGCAACCTGACGTTCCCGGAGGGCTTCCTCTGGGGTGGCGCCGCCGCCGCCAACCAGTTCGAAGGCGCCTTCGACGCCGACGGCAAGGGACTGTCCATCCAAGATGTGATGCCCCACGGGATCGTCGGGCCTCGCACCGCCGCACCGACGCCCGAGAACCTGAAGCTCCAGGGCATCGACTTCTACCACCGCTACGAAGAGGACATCGCGCTCTTCGCCGAGATGGGCTTCAAGGTGTTCCGCACCTCGATCGCCTGGAGCCGGATCTTCCCGAACGGTGACGAGGAGACCCCCAACGAGGCCGGCCTGGCCTTCTACGACCGGCTCTTCGATGAGCTCGCCAAGCACGGCATCGAGCCGCTGGTCACCCTGTCGCACTACGAGACGCCGCTCTACCTGGCCGAGAAGTACAACGGCTGGGCCTCCCGCGAGCTGATCGGCTTCTACGAGCGCTACGCCCGCACCGTCTTCGAGCGGTACGCCGGCAAGGTCAAGTACTGGCTGACCTTCAACGAGATCAACTCGGTGCTGCACGCCCCGTTCATGTCCGGCGGCATCAACACGCCCGCCGACGAGCTGACGCTGCAGGACCTCTACCAGGCGATCCACCACGAGCTCGTCGCGTCGGCGTCCGTCACGAAGATCGCCCACGAGATCATCCCGGACGCCCAGGTCGGCTGCATGATCCTGGCCATGCCGACCTACCCGCTGACGCCGGCCCCGGCCGACGTCTGGGCGGCGCGGAAGGCCGAGCACGACAACTACGCGTTCGGCGACATCCACTGCCGCGGCGAGTACCCCGGCTACCTGCTCCGCAAGCTGTCGGACGCCGGCGTCCAGCTCGACATCACCGACGCCGACCGCGAGACCCTCAAGAACACGGTCGACTTCGTGTCGTTCAGCTACTACATGAGCAGCTGTGACACGGCGAACCCGGACAAGAAGAAGGGCGCGGGCAACTTCCTCGGCGGAGTGGCGAACCCGACGTTGCCGGCGTCCGAGTGGGGCTGGCAGATCGACCCGGTCGGGCTGCGGATCGTGCTCAACGACTACTGGGAGCGGTGGGGCAAGC
>Ga0075152_10000899_pt1 | contig 21573 bp, 21 predicted proteins | sample JI61114C2DNA_FD_70964 | JGI IMG/M metagenome (GOLD analysis project Ga0075152, IMG submission 70964) | Wastewater effluent complex algal communities from Wisconsin, to seasonally profile nutrient transformation and Carbon sequestration -... | ecosystem: Engineered > WWTP > Effluent > Algae...
GCACACCATTCACGGGACACGCCCTAGGGCGTGTCTCGTAACCGTTGGAGCCAGCGGGTGATGGCGTTCAGGACGGCGGCTCCGCGGTAGACGATGGAGAGTTTGTCGTAGCGGGTAGCGAATCCGCGCCACTGCTTGCCGTGGTTGAACGACCGCTCGACCTGGTTGCGGTTCTTGTAGTCGGCGGCGTCGAAAGCGGGTGGACGGCCTCCGGCCGTGCCGCGGCGTTTCCGGTTCGCGATCTGGTCGGCCGGCTCGGGAATGGTGGCGGTGATCCCGCGGGCCCGGAGCAGTTCGCGGTGAGCCCGGGCCGAGTAGGCCTTGTCGCCGCGTAGCCGATCGGGGGTGGTGCGGGGTCGGCCGGGTCCGATCCGGGGCACCACCAGGTGGCCCAGCAGCACCGGCAGCATCGGCGAATCCCCTGATTGGCCGGCCGACACCACGACCACCATCGGGGCGCCGCGCCCGTCGACCAGGTGATGGATCTTGCTCGTCAACCCGCCCCGAGAACGGCCGATGCCGTGGTCAGGCGGCTCCAGCCGCAAATTCTTGTAGTTCGATGGTGCCCCCCCTGGTCAGGTTGGTGCCGTGCTGGTGGGCCCGGTTGATCGTGGAGTCCACGTTCACCGACCAGTCGATCACCCCGGCCGCGTCGGCTTGGGCCATCAGCGCGGTATGGACCGCGTCCCACGTGCCGTCCTCGCTCCAGGTCCGATGTCGGGCCCACACGGTCTGCCAAGGCCCGAACTCGGCGGGGAGGTCGCGCCACGGGCAGCCGGTCCGGTACCGCCACACGATGGCCTCGATCACCAACCGATGATCCCGCCACGGCCGACCACCCCTGGCCCCCCGGCGTGGCATCAACGGCTCCAACCGGGCCCAGTCCTCATCAGTCAACACAGGCATCCGACTCACAACCGACACCCTGCCCGACCCAACCCGCCAGGGTTACAAGACACGCCCTAGCCCCGGACTCGCGCATGCGGCGTCCGCCCGCCCGCCGAGCCACCGCCGGACTCGCGCCCACGGCGTCCGCTACTGGACTCCTTCCAGTTCACCGCGCGCCCGCAGGTCGGCGACCATGCGGGCGTGCATCGCCTCGTCGATGACGAACATCTTCCGGTAGACGACGTAGCTCACCACGACGAGGATGGACGGGAAGACCATCATCATGACCTTCATGCCCCAGATGCCGGACGCCGACACGTCGGCGGGCGTCTTGGCGCCGTTGATACCGGTGACGATGAGCGTCGCGCCGAGGATGGCCTGGGCGAGCGCGCCGCCGACCTTGTTGATGAACGGCTGGATGGCGAACGTCACGGCGTTGTTGCGGTGGCCGAGCTTCCACTGGCCGTACTCGACGCAGTCGGTGATGAAACCGATCATCAGGATCACGATGAACGAGTCGGCCACGAACAGCATCAGCCCGCACAGGCACAGCAGGACGATGTTCATCGGAGAGAAGAAGAACAGGACGTAGGCGGCGACGATCACGGCCATCGCCCCCGTGTAGAGCTGTTTTCGGCTGAACCGCCTCCGGACCGGTGGGAAGAGTGCGAAGCCCAGGATCATCCCCACGCCCAGCACCGCGGCGAAGGGCGAGTACATGCTCTCGTCGCCGTAGGCGTACTTGAAGAAGTAGACCCCGAAGCTCGTCGTCGTCACGTAGCCCGTCTGGAACAGGACCATCGCGAAGGCCGTCCAGAGCAGCTGGTCATTGCGCAGGACGGCGGCGAAGATCTCCTTGGGGCGCGTCTGCGTCTTGGGGAGGATCAACCGCTCCTGGCGGACGCCGATCAGCGTCACCAGCTGCCCCAGGATCATCACGACGACGACGCCGACGGCGAACAGCGTCCACGCCCGGACGCCGCCGCCCAGCGCATTGGTGATCGGGACGATCCCGACCACGACCGTGAAGAGGCCGATCGTGGCGAAGATCTTGGCCAGCGAGCTCATCCGCTCGCGCTCCACCTGGTTCACGCTGAGGGCGGGCACCAGGCTCCAGAACGGGATGTCGTTGGCCGAGAACGAGAAGCTCCACAGCACGTAGATCAGGCTGAACGCGGCCACGAAGGCGGCGTCCCGCAGCCCGAAGTCCGTGAACAGCAGGATCGTCGCGAGGCCCGACACGAGCATCCCGCCGGTGATCCAGGGCTTGTAGGGACCCCAGCGGGTCCGGGTGTTGTCGACGATCGCCCCGATGAGGATGTCGCCGACGGCGTCCACGAGGCGGACGGCGAGGATCAGGACGGTGACGGCCCCCAGCACCCAGTTCGACACGTGCATCGCCTCGGTGAGGTAGACCACCAGGAACATGCTTTGCAGCGAGTAGACCATGTCGCGTCCGACGGTGCCGATGGCGAACGTCCAGCGGTTCCTGGTCTGGTGAGGGGTTTCTGAGCTAGCCACGCCTGCAAGGTACTACCCCGTCGGCCGGCAGCCCCGTACCTCAGGCGTTCGTCCGGTAGCGCGTCGGTAGCACCCAGCGGCGGTGGGCGTCCGGGGTGACGCCGCGGTTGGCGATGACGTCGGCGTAGAACCGTCCCGACTCGCGGACGGTCCGCTCCTGCGTCTCGAAGTCGAGCGCGACGAGGCCGAACCGCGCCGTCTGGCCCTCGGCCCACTCCCAGTTGTCGGTGAACGTCCAGTGGTAGTAGCGCTCGATCGGCACGTCGGACGCCTCCGCGATCGCCCGTAGGTGGTCGTACAGGTACCGGGCCCGGAAGGCGTCGGAGGCGTCCGCGGTGCCGTTCTCGGTGATGTAGATCGGGCCCGGGTAGAGCGCCGAGTACCGCCGCGCCAGGTCGACGATCCCGGCGGGGTGGATCTCCCAGCCGAGGTCGTTGACGGGCACCCGGGACGCCGTCTGCTGGTTCGGGCCCGACACGACCCCGCGCGTGTAGTAGTTGATGCCCAGGAAGTCGTAATAGGTGCCCGGCCGGACGCCCTTCGGCTGCACCAGCGGCGCCATGAAGCGGCCGCGGCACAGGGCGCGGGTCAGCGCCCCCTGGAAGAGATACTCCGTGGACGCCGCCGCCGCCCGATCCAGCGGGTTGCGCGGGTGTGCGGGGTCGAAGACCCGCAGGTGGTTGGCGACGCCCACCTTGGCGGTCGGCTGCAGGGCGTGGATGCGCTGGTAGGCGACGATGTGCGAGTGGGCCAGCCCGGTGAAGGCCGCCAGCATGTCGCGGCGGGTGCGGCGTCCGGGAGGCCAGCAGCCCAGGTAATAGCCGTTGTAGCCGAAGACGTTGGGCTCGTTGATGGTGATCCACTCGTCCGCGAGGTCGCCGAGCTCCTCGACGACGCGCTCGGCGTACCGGATGAACGTCTCGTGCGCCCCGTCCGCCAGGAAGCCGCCGGCCTCGCCGAACCAGCCCGGGTCGTTGAAGTGGTGCAGTGTCACGAGCGGCGTGATCCCGCGGTCGCGCAGGAGGCCCAGCTCGCGTCTGTAGTGGGCGAGGGCGTTGGGGTCGAAGCGCCCCTGGTCAGGCTCGATGCGAGCCCACTCCAGTCCGAGGCGGTAGTGCCTGATGCCCAGGGACGCCATCAGGTCGGCGTCCGCCTCGACGCGGTTCCAGTGGTCGGCCGCGACCTCGGGGGTCGTGTGGTCGCGCGCGCCCCCGGTGGCCGCCCAGCGGTGCCAGATCGTGTCGGCCCGGCCGCCCTCGATCTGGGTTGCGGCGGTCGCGACGCCGAGCTCGCAGTCCAGGGAGAAGCCGGGGGAGGGAAGCGGGACGGTCGGCATGGCGCGAGCCTACGCGAGGCCCACGATCAGCAGGGCGGCGACGCAGAACGCGACCTCGACCAGCCCGATGGTGCGGGGGGTCGGGCGACGGGGCAGGCGCGGCACCACCGCCGCGCGGGCGGTCGCGGCCGCGAACAGGAAGGCCCAGGCGGGCGCGGCCCCGAGGGCGATCCCGAGCGCCGCCAGGGCCGTCCACGCGGCGTGCCAGGCCACGGAGGCCCGGTAGAAGGTCGCGCTGCCGCGCTCGCGGATGTTGGTCTTGACGTAGAGCACCGTGCCGAAGAAGTAGGCGAACACCAGCGTCGCGACCACGACCGCGGACCGCACCGGCGGCGTCCACGTCAGCACCTCGGATGCCGTGGGGAACCGCACCACGAGCGCCATCATGGACGCCGCCGCGGTGGTCAGCGCCCCGCCGAGCGTGGCCCGCTCGCGGCGCCGGGCGGCGAGCACGAGGGCCGGGACGAGCAATACCGTGTAGGCCGGAACCCAGCCCAGGATCGGCCAACCGGCGAGGGCGAGGCTCGCGAGGCCGAACGCCCCGGACGCCGCCGCGTACGTCGCCAGGGGCGCCACGAACCCCGGACGCCGCGCCGGCGCGGCCTTCAGCCACGTCGAGGCGGCGTTGAACGCGAAGTAGCCGAGCATCCAGAAGGCGACGAGGGTGGCGAGCCAGGGGCCGGCGGCCGCGGCGTCCCGCGCGCGGAGCAGCAGGCCGGCGGCGAACGGAACGACCAGCATCGCCCACGCCCCGTGCTGGACGGGGACCCAGCCCGGCCGCCTCACGGCCGGCGGACCGATCGGGTGACGGTGTAGTTCCGGTCGCGGGCGACGATCGTGGTCGGGCCGACGTCGCGGTGCAGCGCGACCAGGTAGGGCAGGTGGCTGTTGAAGACGCACCAGAACTCGCCACCGGGGGCGATCGCCGCGCGGGCGTCCGCGATCATCTCCAGCGTGGGGGTGGAGTCCTTCGCCGCGCCGACGTGGAACGGGGGGTTGGTGACGATCAGGTCCAGCGACGCGGGCGGGACGCCGTCCAGCCCGTCGCGCTGGACGGCCTCGACGCGGACGCCGTTGGCCTCCGCGGTGAGCAGGGTGGACGCGACGGCCGCGGATGACACGTCGGACGCCTCGGCGTCCCACCCGCGCTCGGCCAGCCAGCACGCCAGGATGCCGCTGCCGCAGCCCAGGTCGAGCGCGCGGCGTCCGGGGGTCGCGGGTGTCAGGCCCCGGTCAAGGGCCTGCACCAACAGGGCCGTGCCGGCGTCCAACCTGGTGCCGCCGAACACGGCGCCGTGGGCCCAAACGGTCAGCCCCGTAGCCGGCTCGTCGCGGTGCTTGGGCCACCGCCGGGGGCCTGGGCTCGGCTCGGACGCGTGCAGCACCCGGCACTTCTGGCGGCCGAGGCTGGCGTGGACCTCCGCGTAGCTGCGGGCCAGGATCTCGTTCTGGCTGGGTGTCATGTGCTTGACGCGTCCGCCGGCCACGACATGCTGCGGTCCGGACGCCGCCGCCGCGAGTTGCTCGGCGTAGTCCTCCAGCGCCCCCAGCGACGGGCCGAGCCGGAGGAGGACGACCCGGGCCCGGTCGACGCGCGGATCAGCGAGGGAGTCGAGGCGGCGCGCGGGGTCGATCGCGGCGGCGTCCCGGAGGTCGTCGCAGTAGCCCCACACCTCGCGGCCCTGCTCGGCCAGGGCGTCGACCAAGCCGCCGCCGGAGTCGTCCAGCACCAGGACGGGCCCGCCGAGCCCGGCTGCCTCGTCGAGGATGAGGCTGGAGACGGGGTCAAGGATCACGACGCCATCCTCCCATCACCCTGGCCGCGGGTCGGCGACCGGGGCGGGCAAGGGCGTTCTCTATACTGACCGACGACTTGCTGAGTGGAGTGGTGAATGCTTGACGCGCTTGTGGTTGCCCCGTTCCTGCTGGCCGTGGTGTTGGCGGCGAGTGGGGTGGCCAAGCTGAGGGATCCGGCGTCCGTGGACGCCGCGTTCTCCGATCTCCACGTTCCTCGCGTCCTGTCGGCCCCGCTGATCCGGCGGCTGACGCCGTGGGGGGAACTGGCGCTGGCGCTGGCCCTGCTCGTCCTGCCCGCGCCCCTGTCGGTGGTGGCGGCGCTAGGGGCGCTGGTCCTGTTCGCGTTCTACCTGGTGCTCATCGTCAAAGCGTTCCAGGCGCCCGCCCCGGTCGACTGCAACTGCTTCGGCAGTGGTGCGCCGAGTACGGTCGACGGCTGGACGGTCGGACGGAACGTCGCGCTCGTGGCGGCGTCCGTGGTGGCGCTCGCCGACACGCTGCACGGTGCGGCGCCGATCCTCCGTGCGTTCGAGGGTGGCAACCTGGCCTGGCTGCTCGCGGCCGGGCTGGCGGCCTTCGTGACGTTCGCGATCACCCACCGGGCCCCCGACGTCGCTGCGGCGTCCGCGGAGGTCGCCTCGACGGTGGACGACGACGTCGAGTTCCTCGACTACGTTCGCCTCCCGATCCCGTTCGGGACCCTGTACGACCGGGACGGGAATGCGGTGCAGCTTCGGCAACTGGCCCAGTCCAGCGCCGTGATGCTGATCTGGGTGTCCTTCGGCTGCGGCGGGTGCGAGCGGATCATGCCCGAGATCCCGGGCTGGGCGGCCGACGTGCCGGCCGTCGACGTCCGTGTCCTGATCACGCGCGAGGCGGACCTCGATCGTTCCGAGGACCCGATCTTCCGGGCGATGACGATGCTCGACCGAGACGGTCAGTGCCAGCAGATGTTCGCGACCGCCGGCGTCCCGATGGCCGTCCTCCTCGGCGCCGACCGGCTGCTCGCCGGCGGGCCCGTCGCAGGGGCGGACGCCATCCGCGGGCTGATCGCGGAGATGAAGGAGCAGTTGGGCGAAGCTCCCGACGGGGCGGCGTCCGAGACGGAGACAGACCTCGTCGAATCGCCGTCATAGGGGCGGCCGCAAGGCGGAACCGGCTTGTCCGTGCGCGGGCAGGCACTAGCGTTAGGCCTGGGAAGTTTCCCGGCGGCGTCCGAGCTCCAACGGCGTCGGGTCCAGCGGCGACCACGAAGGTCCGCCAGCACGACGGAGCACAACAAGGAGATCATCACCGATGACTGAACAGGCCAAGTTTGTCTACGAGTTCAGCGAGGGCGACGCCTCGATGAAGAACCTGCTGGGTGGCAAGGGTGCCAACCTGGCTGAGATGACCGGGCTCGGCATGCCCGTCCCGCAGGGCTTCACCATCACCACCGAGGCCTGCACGCAGTACTACGTCGACGGCGAAGTCATCAACGATGGCATCAAGGCCGAGATCCTGACCTACATCGGCAAGCTCGAGGCGCTGACCGGGAAGAAGTTCGGCGACCTGAGCAACCCGCTGCTGGTCTCGGTCCGCTCGGGCTCGCGCGCGTCCATGCCCGGCATGATGGACACGATCCTGAACCTGGGCCTCAACGACGAGGTCGTGGAGGCGTTCGCCGCCAAGACCAACAACCCCCGCTTCGCGTACGACTCCTACCGTCGCTTCATCCAGATGTACTCCGACGTCGTCATGGAGGTGGGCAAGTCCCACTTCGAGAAGCTCATCGACGAGATGAAGGAAGCCCGCGGCGTCACCCAGGACGTCGATCTCACGGCCGACGACCTCAAGGAACTGGCCGACGAGTTCAAGGCCCAGTACAAGGCCAAGATCGGCGTCGACTTCCCGTCCGACCCGATCGAGCAGCTCTTCGGCGCCATCAAGGCCGTGTTCCGTTCCTGGGACAACCCGCGCGCCGTCTACTACCGCCGCATGAACGACATCCCGGGCGACTGGGGCACCGCGGTCAACGTCCAGTCGATGGTCTTCGGCAACATGGGCGACACCTCCGGCACCGGCGTGGCGTTCTCGCGTAACCCCGCCACCGGCGACAAGGGCCTGTACGGCGAGTTCCTGATGAACGCCCAGGGCGAGGACGTCGTGGCCGGCATCCGCACGCCGGAGACGATCGACCAGCTCAAGAACGAGAACCCGGCGGTCTACGACCAGTTCGTGGCGATCGTGAACAAGCTCGAGACGCACTACCACGACATGCAGGACATGGAGTTCACCATCGAAGAGGGCAAGCTCTTCATGCTCCAGACCCGCAACGGCAAGCGCACCGCGGCCGCGGCGTTCAAGATCGCCTGCGACCTGGTCGACGAGGGCGCGATCACCAAGGACCAGGCCGTCCTGATGATCGACCCCAAGCAGATCGACGCGCTGCTGCACCCGCAGTTCCACCAGGAGGATCTGGCGGCCGCCGTCCCGATCGGCCGCGGCCTGCCCGCCTCCCCGGGCGCGGCCTGCGGCAAGGCGGTCTTCACCGCCGAGCACGCGGCAGCCATGGGCAAGGCCGGCGAGGCGGTCGTCCTCGTCCGCCTCGAGACCACGCCCGAGGACATCGAGGGCATGCACCACGCCAAGGGCATCCTGACCGCCCGCGGCGGCATGACCTCGCACGCGGCCGTCGTGGCGCGTGGCATGGGCACCTGCTGCGTCTCCGGCCTGGGCGACATCTCCTTCGGTTCAGACGGCAAGAGCTTCTCCCTGGGCGGCCGCACGTTCAACGAGGGCGACTGGATCTCCCTCGACGGCACGAGCGGCAACGTCTACGGCGAGGCCATCGCCACCGTCCCGGCCGACGTCTCCGGCTACTTCGGACGCGTCATCGAGTGGGCCGACGAGTTCCGCACGATGAAGGTCCGCACGAACGCCGACACGCCGGCGGACGCCAAGCAGGCCCGCGACTTCGGCGCCGAGGGCATCGGCCTGTGCCGCACCGAGCACATGTTCTTCGAGACCGATCGCATCGCGGCCATCCGCGAGATGATCGTCTCCAAGACGGTCGAGCAGCGCGAGGCAGCCCTGGCCAAGCTCCTGCCGATGCAGCGCGGCGACTTCGAGGGCATCTACGAGGCCATGGAGGGCTACCCGGTCACCATCCGCCTCCTCGACCCGCCGCTGCACGAGTTCCTCCCGCACGACGAGGAGGACATCGTCGCCCTCGCCGACGAGATGAACCTGAAGGTCGACGACCTGAAGAACGTCATCGACTCGCTGCACGAGTTCAACCCGATGATGGGCCACCGCGGCTGCCGCCTCGACGTGACCTACCCCGAGATCGGCGCCATGCAGACGCGCGCGATCATCGAGGCCGCGATCAACGTCCAGAAGCGCCACCCGGAGTGGAAGGTCGTCCCGGAGATCATGATCCCGCTCGTCGGCGAGGTGAAGGAGCTCGCCTACGTCAAGAGCATCGTCGTGGCCACCGCGGACGCGATCATCGCCGAGAGCGGCACCGACCTGACGTACATGGTCGGCACCATGATCGAGATCCCGCGTGCGGCGCTGACCGCCGACGAGATCGCCAAGGAGGCGCAGTTCTTCTCGTTCGGCACCAACGACCTGACCCAGATGACGTTCGGCTTCAGCCGCGACGACGCCGGGAAGTTCCTGGACGCCTACTACGACAAGAAGATCTACGAGAACGATCCCTTCGCCAAGCTCGACACCGTCGGCGTCGGCAAGCTCGTCAAGATGGCCGTCGAGCTGGGCAAGTCGACCCGTCCCGACATCAAGCTCGGCATCTGCGGCGAGCACGGTGGCGACCCGTCCTCGGTCGAGTTCTGCCACCAGGTGGGCCTCAACTACGTCTCCTGCTCCCCGTTCCGGGTGCCGATCGCTCGCCTCGCGGCGGCGCAGGCGGCCCTGAAGTACAACAAGTAGTCACACGAGCAGCGGCCCGGTCCCGGGGGCCGGGCCGCCGTGCGTCGTCAGATCAGGAGCTGGGAGACGCGGCCTCGCGAGACGTGGGTCAGGTAGGCGATGTCGGTGACCGACAGCCCCCTGCTGCGCAGCTCCCGGACCACGGCCCGGGTCCTCTGGGCGGCCTCCGCCTCGGCCGCCTTCGCGTCCCGCATGGCCGCCCACGCCTGAATCACGCGGGTCATCAGGTCGTCGTCACCGATATCCGGCGCCGCGACGACCCGAACCTGGGGGTCGTCGGTCAGCGTCCGGACGAATTCCCACGCCTTGGTCTCAAGTTGGGCCAGGGTGGCGCAGTCGGTCATCCCGACCAGTCTGGCGTGATCGGGGGCGGCGTCGTCGTAGGCGAATACGCGGATGTCCCAGCCGATGCCCGGCCGCGGCGCGGCCTTGGCGACGTAGCTGTGGTGGAGGTCCCAGTCGGCGAACGGGCTGGGTGCCTGCGGATTCGCGCGACGGACATCCGGGTTCGGATCGGTCATGACACGCTCCTATCTAGCGGCCCTACCGAGACAACATTAGGGCCACTAGATACCTGGGGCAAGGGGTGACTCGCCCAGCTTGGCCGAGGGGCGGCCTTCCGACCGCCGCTCGTCAGTAGCCGGACGCCGCCTCGGCGCCCTCGAGGACGGCGCGGGTGCCCGAGAGGCCGAGGCGCGTCGCGCCGGCCGCGATCATCTCGAGGGCGGCCTCGTGGGTGCGGATGCCGCCGGACGCCTTGACGCCGAGGCGTCCCCCCACCGTCGCCGCCATCAGCGCCACCGCGTGAGCCGAGGCCCCGCCGGCCGGGTGGAACCCGGTGGAGGTCTTGACGAAGTCGGCTCCGGCGGCCTCGGCGGCCCGGCAGGCCGCGACGATCTCGTCGTCGGTGAGTGCCGCCGACTCGATGATGACCTTCAGGACCGATCCCGGGATCGCGTCCCGTACAGCCTTGATCTCGGCGGCGGTGTGGGCGGCGTCACCGGCCTTGAGGCGTCCGATGTCGATGACCATGTCGACCTCGTGGGCGCCGGACGCCACCGACTGGGCGGCCTCGAACGCCTTCGCCTCGGCCGTGTGCTTGCCCGAGGGGAACCCGCAGACGGTCGCGACCAGCACGTCGCCGGTCGGCCACGGCAGCGGCAGCATCGACGGGCTCACGCAGATCGAGTAGGTGCCCAGGTCCTGGGCCTCGGTGAGAATCTCGCGGACGTCCTCGATGGACGCCGTCGGTGCGAGCAGCGTGTGGTCGACGTAGCGGGCGAGCTCGGCGCGGGTCAGCGGCATGGATCACTCCTTCGTGAGATGCGGCCGGGGTTTCCGGCGGAGATCCAGCCTAGGGCCTGTCGAGCATCAGGCGCAGCGCGACGAAGCGGAGCAGCGTCGACAGGGCGTTGGCGACGAACAACAGCGCCAGTTCGACCCACCTCGCTGGGCTCGGCCACAGCGTGTGCAGGGCCAACAGCGTCCCCGAGGTCAGCGCCAGCGCGATGCCGAACGCGACGAGTCCGCCCAATTGGTGCTTCAACGCGTCCCTGCCGCCGCGGACGCCGAACGTCAGCCGTCGGTTCGCGGCCGTGTTCGCGACGGCCGTGAGCAGGAGCGCCAGGAAGTTGGCCGGCTGGGCCCCCAGCGGGTCGCGGAGCGCCAGGTAGAGCACGTAGTAGGCCAGCGTGCTCGCCACGCCGATCAGGCCGAAGCTGCCCAGCTGGCGCAGGAGTCCGCGCGGCACGATCCGCGTCGCCCGGCCCGTCGGGCGGGCGTCCGGTTCGATCCCGGACGCCACCGGTGTGGCCGCGTCGTCGGACACGTCCACTCCGTGCAGGGCCCTCGTCGTCATGGCGCCACCTCACTTCGCCTGGGTCAGGTCGTACACCGTGGTGCTGCCCACCGTCTGGGCGGTGTAGGTCGACTGCACCCAGGACGCGATCTCGGACGCCGACTGCGACCCGCCGTTCTGCCCGCCGAAGCTGCCCCCGCCGAGGAAGTAGTGGATCCTGCCGGCCGCGACGAGCGCCTTGAACTGGTCGAGGGTGGGGGAGGGATCTGAGCCGTTGAAGCCGCCGATCGCCATCACCGCCCTGTTGGTGGCCAGCTGGTAGGACGCCGCGTTCTGCGAGCCGACGGACGCCGCGACCCAGGTGTAGGAGTCGGCGTTCGCCAGCAGGAGGGCCTTCATCTCGGTCGACACCTGGGCGCCGTTGAGGAGGCCGCCCATGCCGCCCGCCGCCCCGGCGCCGCGCGTGGTGCCGGTGCCGGCCTGGCCCGGGAAGCCCTGGCCGTTGGCGCCCGGAGCCTGGCCCGGTGCGCCCGCGGGGGCCTGGCCGGGGACGAAGGTGCCGTTGCCGCGCTGGCGTCCGGCCTGACCCTGGGCCTGGCCGCCGAAGCCGCCGGCGCCCGGCTGCCCGCCCATGCCGCCGGAGACGGGTCCGGCGGTCACGATCGATCCGGTGTGCGGCGTGGCCGCGGTGTTCAGGGAGTAGGCCACGGGTCCGGCCAAGGCCGCCGCGAGCGCGGCCAGGATGGTTCCGGACGCGATCAGCGCCGGGAGGCGGTCGGCGAACAGCATTCCGAGGCCGGCGAGGATCCCGACCGCGGCGGCGCCGTAGCCCACGATCGTGTAGACGCCGCCGGCCTGGCTGGCCAGCGCAGAGGACCAGACGCCGGTCACGATGGACGCGGCGCTCAGCCCGATGGCCGCCGGCAGCCAGTCGCGGTGCGCCCACAACACGGCGCCGGCGATGGCCACCGTGCCGCCGATGGCGGGCGCCAGGGCGACCGTGTAGTAGTCGTGGTAGATGCCCTCCATCAGGCTGAACACCACGCCGGTGATGACCAGCGTTCCCGCGAAGGCGGCCAGCCCGCCGGCCGCCAGGCGGTTCGCCGGTCGGTGCGAGCCACCCGACGCGAGGGCCGCGGACGCCGCGCGCCGGCGTCCGAACAGGGTGACGAAGGCGACGACGGCCAGGATGAGCGCCGCGGGGATCAGCCAGCTGACCATTCCGCCCGAGACGGTCGTGAACAGGCGTAGCAGGCCGCCGGTGCCGGAGTTGGGGCCGCGCTGGACGCCGCCGCCGACGGAGCCGACCTCCGTGCCGGTGATCCGGCCGAGGCCGTTGTAGCCGAAGGCCAGCTCGAGGAAGGAGTTGGTCTGGCTGCCGCCCATGTACGGGCGGTTGGAGGCCGGCGTCAGCTGGAAGATCAGGATGTACCAGGCGGTGGACGCGATGACCGCGGCGAAGGCGGCGAGCAGGTCGACGAGCTTGCGTTTCCACGCGACGGGCGCGGCGATGGCGTACGCGACGACGAGCGCCGGCAGGATCACGAAGGCCTGCAGCATCTTGGTCAGGAACGCGAAGCCGACGGCGACGCCGGCGCCGACCAACCAGCGCCGGGAGCCGTGCTCGGACGCCCGCACGGTCGCGTAGGTGGCGAGCGTCAGCAGCAGGACGAGCAGGGCGTCGGGGTTGTTGAATCGGAACATCAGGACGGCGGCGGGCGTGAGTGCCGAGATGGCGGCCCCGGCCAGCGCGGCCCAGTGCGCCAGGCGCGGCGTGGGCGCCAGGGTCGCGGCGATGGTGCCGCGGGTCAGCGTCCGGCGGACGGTCGCGTACACGAGCCAGGTCGTGGCCACGCCCATCAGAGCCTCGGGGACGAGGATCGACCAGGCGTTCAGCCCGAACAGCCGCACCGACAGACCCATCACCCACAGGGCGGCCGGGGGCTTGTCGACGGTGATGGCGTTGTCCGAGTCGAGGGCGCCGAAGAACCAGGCCGTCCAGTCCTGCGAGCCGGCCTGGGCGGCCGCGCTGTAGAACGAGTTGGCATAGCCGGACGCGCCCAGGTCCCACAGGTACAGGACGGCCGTGGCGGCGAGCAGGGCGACGAGGCTCCCGCGCTCGACGCCGATGCCCGGACGCCGCGTCCCGGCTCGGGCGGGAATCTCTGCGGACGCGGCGGCGTCCGGGAAGGGCGCGGGATCGAGCGCCGGATCGTAGAGCGGCGTGGGCGTGACGACGGACATGCCCAGCAGTCAACAGGGGGTCCCTGTGCCGAAATTCGGCCGCCCCTGTGGGTGAACTGTGAGGGGCTCGGCGACGTTCGAGATATCGTGTCGGCGACGAAGGGGGACCTCCATGACCACGCCCCATGACTGGACCGGGCCCGACTACGGCCCGAACGCGCGGCCCGCGGAGCCGCGTGGCCCCGAGGTGTACCGGAACTACCCCGAGCACGGCGCGCCGGTCAACCCGCCCGCCCATCCCGCGCCGTACGGGACGCCCGCGCAGCCCTACGGGACGACCCCGCAGGCCTACGGGACGCCCGCGTCCCCGTTCCCGATCGCCCAGCCGCCGGGCGAGCAGCCCTTCCCCTACGCCCAGCAGTACCAGCCCACGCAGTACCCGCCGGCGCAGCAGTACCCGCCCGCCCAGCCGGGCTACGCCGTGAGCCTCTACGGACAGGCGCCGTACGGCCAGCCGGTGGTCGCCCCGAAGAATCCCGGCCTGTCCCTGGTCGCCTCGTTCTTCGTGCCCGGGCTCGGGTCGATGATCAACGGCGAGGTCGGCAAGGGCATCGGGATCCTGATCGGCGTCATCGTGTGCACGCTGGCCGGCATCCTCATCCTGCCGGCCTTCGGCGCCCTGGGGCTGTGGGTCTGGGGCATGGTGGACGCCTACACGGGCGCCCAGCGGTGGAACGCCCAGCACGGCATCATCAGCTGAGTCGGCGTCCGTCCCGCGGCGTCACCCCGCGAACGTCGCGGTGTCGATGACGTAGCGGTAGCGCACCTGGGACGCCACCACGCGGTCGTAGGCGTCGTTGATCTCCTCGCCGGAGATCACCTCGACCTGCGGCGCCACCCCGTGCGCGGCGCAGAAGTCGAGCATCTCCTGGGTCTCGGCGATGCCGCCGATCTGCGACCCGGCCAACGCGCGGTTTCCGCCCGTCAGCGTGCTGAGGTGCAGCGTGGAGGCGTGCTCGGGCAGGCCCACGTCCACGAGGGCCCCGCCGACCTTGAGGCAGCCGATGAGGGCGTCGAGGTCGGTGGCCGCGGAGACCGTTGTCACCATCAGGTCGAAGCTGCGCCGGAGCCTGGCGAGGGCGCCGGGCTCCGAGGTGGCGTAGTACTCGGACGCCCCGAACCGTCGGCCGTCGGCCCCCTTGCTCCGCGTGTGCGAGATGACCGCGACCTCCGCGCCCATCGCCTTGGCGAGCTGGACGCCGACGTGGCCGAGGCCGCCCATGCCCACGATCGCCACCCGCTTGCCGGGGCCTGCGCCCCAGCGCCTGAGCGGGGAGTAGAGCGTGATCCCGGCGCACAGCAGCGGTGCGGCCACCTTGAGGTCGATCGCGTCCGGGATGCGGCACACGTAGTCCTGCTCGACGGTGATGCCCTGGCTGTAGCCGCCGGCGGTCGGCAGGCCGTCATGGCCCTTCGCGTTGTACGTCCACACGGTGCCGCCCTGGCCGTCGCAGAACTGCTCGGTGCCGGCCCGGCACGACTCGCACTCGTGGCAGGAGTCGACGAAGCAGCCGACGCCGACGTGGTCGCCGACCGCGAACTTGGTGACCGCCGACCCGACCTGGCGGACGATGCCCGCGAGCTCGTGGCCGGGTACCAACGGGAAACGCGCCGGGCCCCATTCGCCGCGCGCCGTGTGGATGTCGCTGTGGCAGATCCCGGCGTAGAGCACGTCGAAGAAGACCTCGGTCGGGCCGGGCTCGCGGCGGGTGATCGTCGTCTTCGCGAACCGTCCGGTGGGGGAGTCGATGGCGTAGGCGAGGACCTCGGGCATGGCGCTTCCTTTCGGCGGTCGGTGTCATGGCCATCTTGGCCCCGGGGACGCCGCCGGGCCAACCTCAGGTGCGTGCCAGCGGGATGCGGACGGTGAACGTGGTGCCGCGTGCCGACGACTCGACGGACGCCGTCCCGCGGTGCGCGCCGACGACGGCCGACACGATGGCCAGCCCGAGGCCCGTCGACTGGCCCTTGCCCGACCGGACGCGGGAGGCGTCCGCCCTGGTGAACCGCTCGAAGACCTTGTCGCGGATGGCGTCCGGGATGCCGGGGCCGTTGTCGGCGACCCTGATGACGGCGAACTTTCCCTCGGTCGACAGCGAGGTGCTGACCAGGGTGCCGGCCGGGGTGTGCGTGCGGGCGTTTGCGAGCAGGTTCGCGATGACCTGGAGCAGCCGGAACGGGTCGCCGACGGCGACGACGTCGTGCTCGGGCAGCGACAGCTCCCACTCGTGGTCGGGGCCCGCGACCTGGGCGTCCGAGACGGCGTTGGCCACGATCTCGTTCAGCTGGGTCGCGGTCAGCGCGAGGTTCGGTCCGGAGTCGAGGCGGGCGAGCAGCAGCAGGTCCTCGACGAGGCTCGACATGCGGGCCGACTCGGACTCGATGCGTCCCAGCGCGTGGGCGGTGTTCGGCGGGGCGTCGTCGCGTTCGCGGCGGGTCAGCTCGGCGTAGCCGCGGATGGAGGCGAGGGGGTTGCGCAGCTCGTGGGACGCGTCCGCGACGAACTGGCGCACCTTCATCTCCGAGCGGTGCCGGGACGCGAGCGCCCCCTCGACGTTGTCGAGCATGTGGTTGAACGCGAGCCCCACCTGGCCGACCTCGCTGCGGGGGTCGATGTCGGCGTCCGGGACGCGGACGGGGACCTCGACCTCACCCGAGTCGAGCTCGAGCACCGCCACCTGGGTGGCCGTGGCGGCCAGGCGCTTCAGCGGCCGCAGCGAGCGCTGGACGACCTGCCGGGCGGCGAAGTAGGCGGCCGCGATGGCGGCTGCGGTGAGCGCCAGGGACGTGAGCAGCAGGTAGCCCATGGGCCTGAGCACCTGGGCCATCGGCAGGCCGGTCACCTGCGTCGAGGTGACGGTGGTCCCGGTGCCAACAACCGTCGCCTGAGAGCTGCTGACGGTGACGCGGTAGAGGCCGACCCCGGGGACCTCCACGGTGATCGGGCCAGGGCTGACGGCCAGGGCGGCCAGCATCGTGCGCGCCTCGGCGCCTAGGGCGGCGGGCGCGGACGTCCCGTTCAGCACAATCCCGTAGTTGGTGACCCCCCAGTACTGCAGCTGACCGAGGGTCTGGCCGCCTCCGAAGCCGGGGCCGCGTCCTCCGTTCCCGTTCGGATCCAGGTCAGAGGGGACGAACCTTCCCTGATCGTTGTGGTCGGCCACGTTCGACTTGTCGTGCAATTGCTGGTCGAGCTGGTCCTGGAGGATCCGGAACGTCGCGAACGCCGTGAGCAGGCTGAGCGTCAGCGCGATCAGCGCCGTGAGCGCGGTGACGCGCGTGACGAGTTGGCGGCTGAGCGTCCCGCGCGCGAAGGGCTTGACGGACGCCGTCGGCGTCCCGGGTTCGGGAAGCCAAGGGGACGCCGCCGGCGCGGCCCCGGCGGGCGCGGCGGCAGGGACCACCGGCGCGCCCGCGGGGGGCGCGAAGTCCGGAGGCCCGGAGGCGGCGTCGACGTGGGTCACGGTCACGCCCCGGCCGGCTTCAGCATGTAGCCGGCGCCACGGAGGGTGTGGATCATCGGCTCGCGGCCGGCGTCGATCTTCTTGCGCAGGTACGAGATGTACAGCTCGACCACGTTGGCCTGGCCGCCGAAGTCGTAGTTCCACACGCGGTCGAGGATCTGGGCCTTGGACAGGACGCGGCGGGGGTTGCGCATCAGGAAGCGCAGCAGCTCGTACTCGGTCGCGGTGAGGCTGACCTCGTCGCCGGACCGGGTGACCTCGTGGGAGTCCTCGTCGAGGATCAGGTCGCCCACGACGAGCTGCGAGCCGGGCCGCACCGTGGTGGCGCCGGAACGGCGCAGCAGCCCGCGCAGGCGGGCGATGAGCTCCTCCAGCGAGAACGGCTTGGTGACGTAGTCGTCGCCGCCCGCGGTCAGGCCGTTGATGCGGTCGTCGACGGCGTCCTTGGCCGTCAGGAAGATCACCGGCACGTCCGGCAGCTCGGTGCGCACGCGGCGCATCACCTCGAGGCCGTCGAAGTCGGGGAGCATCATGTCGAGGACGATGGCGTCCGGCCGCACGTCGCGCGCGGCCTGGACGGCCGACAGCCCGGACCCGGCCGTGGTGACCTCCCAGCCCTCGTAGCGCATCGCCATGCTCAGCAACTCGGTGAGGCTCTGCTCGTCGTCGACGGCGAGGATGCGGATCGGGGTCCCGTCCGGGCGGGTCAGGGCCTCGCCCTGGTTGCGGGTCGCGCTGCTGCTCATGGGTCAGACTCTGTCAGCCGGTTGTGAGGCTCCGCTAGGAGTTTCCTGTGCGTTCTCTGTGACTCACGGTTCCTGAGTGTCAGTGAACGTAAACCGAAAGAATTCGCCGGGGGGTTCCATGCCGGCGGGCGCGGTGCACAATGGTCGGTGCCCGCTGACTAGGTCGGGTACCGGCTGTGCCTGCCGCACAGGGGCCAAAACACTTGTCACGGGGGTGGTGGAAGATGTCGGACCCCGCGCCGCGTGATCGGCGTCCGCTTTTCGCCGCCCTGTCATCGGCCTTGGTGGTCCTACTGTTCTTCGGGTGGTTCGTCACGTTCGGACCGGGCCGCTGGAAGGGCGCCGAGCCGTCCGCGATGGAGGCCCTGGCAAGCCAGAACACGTCGTCGCCGCTGTCGGTGAGACCCTCGGCCGTGACCAGCGCCCTCACTCCCCAGGTGGCGTCGCCGGCGCCGGTGACGCTGGTGGGCGAGTCCCCGGCCCCGTTGACCGAGAAGGACGCGCTCACCGCGCTCGCCGCGGATGCGCTCGCATCCAAGGGCGCGGTGACGTTCCAGTCCCAGTGGGCGGCCCAGTTGGCGTCCAAGTACGTCGGCATCGTCGATCCGGCCCAGGTCACCATCGAGGGGTCGCACAAGTTCCTGGCGCTCGACATCCTGGCCGAACACGACGAACTGCAGGCCAAGATCACCGGCGCGCGCGTCCTGTTGCTGGACAGCAGGACCTACGGGGTCGGGAAGACCGCCGACGGGTTGCCCTACTGGATCACGGTCGCGACCGATCCGAGCTTCACCAGTGCCGACCAGATCCTCGCGTGGTGCGCGGCTCAGTTCCCGACGTTGTCCGGCACGGCGCTCAACAACCACTGCCTCCCCACGCAGTTGGCCCCGCTCGGCGGCTAGCCGATCAGCTGGCGTCGAACCCGGCCTCGCCCACGACGACGGGCTCGCTGCTCACGTGGGACCACGAGACCCGACCCGGACGCCGCATCGGCGGGCGCGGGCTCGTGAGGGCGTCGACGAGGCGGTCGACGGCGTCGTCCGGGCCTTGGGCGTGACACTCGACGCGGCCGTCCCAGAGGTTCTCCACCGTGCCGGTCAGGCCGAGGCTCTGGGCCAGGTTGCGGGTCCACCAGCGGAACCCAACCCCCTGGACCAGGCCGTCGACGACGATCGCCACGCGTTTCACGGCACGGTCAGGACTGGAGGTAGCCGATCAGGTGGTCGCGCTCGTCCGTCAGCGCGTCGATGCGGTGCTTGACCACGTCGCCGATGGAGACGAGGCCGACCATGCGGCCCTCGACCAGCACCGGCATGTGGCGGATGCGGTGGACGGTCATGGACTGCGCCACGTCCTCGACGTCGCCGTCGGGCTCGGCGGTGTGGACGTCGGCCGTCATCAGGTCGGACACCTTGGCGTCGATGACCGCGCCGCCGAGTTCGGCGAGCCCGCGGACGATGTCCCGCTCGCTCACGATGCCGTCGATGTGCTCGCCATCGGCCGACACGACCAGGGCGCCGATGCGCTTGTCGGCCAGCACCTTGACCAATTCGGCCACCGTGGCGGTGGGCGCGATGGTCGCGACACTGCGGTCGCCCTTGTTCCGGATGACGTCTTCGATCCTCATGCGTGGAAACTAACCCACAATGGCGATGTCTGTGAATAGGTCCACGACCGATGGACGCCCGCGCGCGGCATCGCGTCTGGGCGGCCCTATGCTGACGCGCGAAAAGGAGGCCCTGATGGAGCAGTCGAGGACCACCCGGTCGGTGCGCGCCGGCATCGAGACGGACCTGACGCACGGCTCGGTGGTGCCGCCGATCTACCTGTCGACCAACTACTCGTTCCGCGGTCTGGGCGAGCCCCGCACGTTCGACTACAGCCGCTCGGGCAACCCGACCAGGTCGATCCTGGCCGACGCCCTGGCCGAGCTGGAGGGCGGCGCCGGGGCGGTCGTCACGGCGTCCGGCATGGGCGCCGTCGCGGCCTGTGTCTCGGCGTTCGTGCCCGACGGCGCCACGCTGGTCGTCCCGCACGACTGTTACGGCGGCTCCTGGCGACTCTTCGACGCCTTGGCGCGCAAGGGCCAGTACCGCCTCGAGATCTGCGACCTGACGGCCCCGGACGCCCCCGCGCGCGTCATCGCCGCCCGGCCCGCGCTGGTGTGGATCGAGACCCCGTCCAACCCGCTGCTCCGGGTCACGGACATCCGCGCCGTCGCGGACGCCGCCCACGCCGCCGGGGCACTGGTGGCGGTCGACAACACCTTCTGTTCGCCCGTCCTGCAGCGCCCCATCGAGCACGGGGCCGACCTGGTGATCCACTCCACGACGAAGTACATCAACGGGCACTCCGACGTCATCGGCGGCGCCGTCGTCGCCCGCACCCAGGAGCTGGCCGAGCAGGCGTCCTGGTGGGCCAACTGCCTCGGGCTGACGGGCGGTGCGCTGGACGCCTACCTGACGCTCCGCGGCCTGCGGACGCTGCACCTGCGGATGCGGCAGCACGTCGCGGGGGCGTCCACGATCGCCCACGCCCTCGAAGGGCACCCGGGCCTGCTCGCGTTGCACTTCCCGGGGCTGGCGTCACACCCCGATCACGCGCTGGCGTCCCGCCAGCAGGACGGGCCCGGAGCGATCGTGACCCTGGACGTGGCGGGCGGCGCCGACGGCGTCCGCGCGTTCCTGTCGGGGTTGCGGTGCTTCAGCCTGGCCGAGTCGCTCGGCGGGGTCGAGTCGCTGGTGGCGCACCCGGCGTCGATGACGCACGTGTCGATGCCGCCCGACATCCAGGCGGCGGCCGGGCTCACGCCCGGCCTGCTGCGCCTCAGCATCGGCATCGAGGACCCCGACGACCTGATCGCCGACCTCACCGCCGGCCTCGCACGCGCCCAGGCCGCGGCGGCGGCGTCCCAGGGCTAGCAGCAGGGGGCGCGACAACACCGTCGTCGGACGCCGTCCCAGTCACAGCCTCGGAAACGGCCCGATCGGTGACGCTCGTGCCCCCAAGCAGTTGTCCACAGATTCCCTCGCGGCTGACACATTGGGGCCCTCGTTGCCTCTTGTGAGGGCATGAATCAACTGCGGCCTACCTGAGTGGTTGGTACGAGGAGGGGACGCCACCGGTGCTGACCGCGGCGTCCCGGCGCCTGGGCACCCGTCCGGGGTTTGCTTTCGAGCGCCGGACGATCCCGCCGAGCCTGATTCGGCGGCTGGACGGCGTCCGGGTGACGTCGCGTGCCCTGACCGTGCTCGACCTCATCCCGGAGACGGGGGCGCCGGCGATCGATGCAGCCCTGCGCCGCAAGATCCCCCTGGCGCACCTGCGGGCGGCGCTCCAGCTCACGGCGGGGCGTCCGGTGACGGGTTCCGCGGGGTGCGCCTGGCCGTGGAGATTGACGGTCGGGAGTACCACGAGTCGTGGGACGCTGGGGTGAAGGGGGCGTCGGCGTCCGGGATCGAGCCGATCTCGAGGCTGTGACTGGAACAACCGTCGACGCGGAGGCGCTGGCGCCCCCGGGGCGGCGAAAGGGGGCCGGACGGCGTCCGGTGCTAGCGGACGCCCCAGTCGCGCACGACCGGTGCCACGATCGCCGGGAACTGCGTGCGGGCCTCGCCGGCGATGCGCGAGAGCATGACGCCGTCCACGGTCGCGCCGACGGCGCCGCCGATCACCGGGACGCCGCGGCCGAAGCGTTCCAGCCACTGCTCGCCGAGCTTCTTGAGCAGGCGGAAGCCGACGGCCTTGTTGATCACCATGACGGCGGCCTTCGGCAGCCCGCGCTCGGCCAGCCCGCCGAGGGCGTTGGTGCCCAGCGTGACGCCCGCCAGGTTGAGGATGTCGGTC
>Ga0075152_10000900_pt1 | contig 21552 bp, 18 predicted proteins | sample JI61114C2DNA_FD_70964 | JGI IMG/M metagenome (GOLD analysis project Ga0075152, IMG submission 70964) | Wastewater effluent complex algal communities from Wisconsin, to seasonally profile nutrient transformation and Carbon sequestration -... | ecosystem: Engineered > WWTP > Effluent > Algae...
CTCGCCGAATGCGATGAGGAGTGGATGACCGGGAAAATCTATCTCAACCTGAAAGACTGAGACTTCCATCCCGATGGAATCGCCTGGAAATTTTTACAGAAAAAATGTTGCGCTGCCAACGCGCGTAACAATTTCATGACATTTTGAGACAATAAAGAAGCTCAAACTCGTCAAGAAATGCCAATCCTTCGCAATAAAAAATTTTCATGACAATTTGAGACATTGTGACTTACCCCGGCTTTACCGGAAGCTCCAATCCTTGAGAGGATGGGGGGCAAGTCATCAAACAGGAAATCAGGAAGCGAGCAGTTCGCATGGTTTGGATGCGTCTCGCCAAGGCGAGGTGACTCGCTGCTAAGTGCCTCTGACATATCCGGAGCGATTTACTCAAAAGGGATTGAATATTGACACTCACGATCCAAGCAAAATTTAAGGCAGCGGCAGCATCTGCCGCACTCCTTTTCACGGCGCCGACGTTCGCCACGCTGAGTGCTGAGGAACCGGTAGCGCTCGCCCAAAACCCGGTTGGCAACCTGATCAGCGTCCCCTAATTGACCTGCTCATCCGAGCGACTCCCGCTTTAACAAACCGCAGTTCCTTCACTGAAAGCCAGACCATGAAAAAAACTCGCATTTCCATTGCCCTCGCCCTCGCTGTATTGGCAGCCCCGGTCGCAGTCTTCGCCCAGCAAGCACCGCAAGCCGCCGTGCTTGCGGCCACTGCGCCGGGCAAGGCTGCAGTCGGCGAAGTCGTCCAGTTGCAGGGCAAGGTGAAGTCGATCGACAAGGCGAACCGAGTCGTCGTTGTTACCGGCCCACACGGCAATAACGTCAATTTCAATTGTGGCGAAGAGGTCCGCAACTTCGATCAGATACGCGTCGGTGATCTGGTTACTCTGAGCTATTCGCAAGCGCTGGTCCTTGAATTACGCAAGGTTGCCAACAATGGCGTACGCGAGCGCGTTGAGTCGACACAAGCCGTGCGGACCAAGCCGGGCGAAAAGCCGGGGGCCGCCGTCGAGAAAACCGTTCGGGTGATTGCCAATGTCGTGGCCGTCAACCCAAGGGCACAGACAGTGACCCTGCGCGGTGTCGAGCGGACTGTCGAACTGGGGGTGAATGACCCGGCGCAATTCAAGGAAATCAAGGTTGGCGACCAGGTTGAAGCCATCTATGTCGAAGCCGTTGCGCTGGAAGTGACTGCAGCCAAGCGCAAGTAACGAAAAATTTGCGTGAAGCATCTGGTCCGCAAGGTTGCTTCACGCATCACAGGGAGTAATCATGAACGCACGATTTATCCTCAGAGCAACATTCCTTGCCACAGTGGCGCTTGGTCTTTCGCTGCCGGCGGGTGCGACATCGCCTTCGCCCAAGATGAAGATGACGACGACCATGGCTCCCGGCATCGCGACACCGGACAAGGTCAAAAGCCGGCTTGGCGAACTGAAATTTTTCGCCGGTTTCCCGGACAAGGCGACTGTCGACAAACTGAATGACAATCTCGATTTCCAGCGCGCCGTACAGGCCTATCTGCTGGCCCTGCCGGCGGTCAGTCAGGCTTACAACCGGAGCGAGATTCTCAAGCTTGGCCCGGCCAATACGACCGTGCCTATCTTCGAGAATCGGATGGACTCGAAGTCGGTTTTCCTGACCCCCAATACCGAGACACCCTACAGCTGGATGTGGATTGACCTGCGCAAGGGGCCGGTAGTCCTCGAAGCGCCGCCCAAGGTACTCGGCGCGCTAAACGACATGTGGTACCGCTGGGTGGTCGATATTGGCTTCACCGGGCCGGACAAGGGGGCGGGCGGCAAATTCCTCATCCTGCCGCCCGGCTACAAGGATGCCATTCCCGACGGCTACATCGTCGTCAAATCGCCGACCTTCAGCCTCTGGGCGCCGTGGCGCAGCTTTGTGGTGGATGGTGACCCCAAGCCAGGTGTCGATCTGGTCAAGAAACACACCCGGGCCTATCTTCTTGCGGAAGCCGCCAACCCGCCAGCGATGAACTTCATCAATGTTTCGGGCAGGGATTTCGGTACCGTCGCGCCCGGTGACTATGCTTTCTGGGGCCTGCTCAATCAAGTTGTCCAGGAGGAGCCCAGCGAATCGCTCGATCCTGTCCGCCTTGGCTTCTATGCCTCGCTCGGCATCGTCAAGGGGCAGCCGTTTGCGCCGGATGCACGGATGAAAAAAATTCTCACCGAAGCGGCCGTCGTCGGCGATGCGACGGCCCGGGCCATTGCCTTCAGAATTCGCGACAAGGCTGATTATTACTACGAGAACAGCGGCTGGCGGCTGCCATTCCTCGGTGGCTACAAGTTCGAGAGCCAGCCGGGGGTCATGAACCTGGACGGCTACGTCATGTACTACTTCCTGGCGACCGGGGTGACTCCGGCGATGGAGGAGAAGATGGTTGGCCAGGGATCGCAGTACGCCTGGACGGCGACCGACGCCAAAGGGGCGCCGCTTGACGGCGGAAAATCCTACAAGCTTCGCCTGCCACCGAATGTGCCGATCAAGAATTTCTGGTCGGTCATCGTTTATGACAACCAGGCGCGCTCGATGGTGCAGACAGACCAGCAGTTCCCCAGTGTCAGCAGCCAGAACAAGGATCTCGTGCTCAACGCCGATGGCTCGATCGACATCTTCTTCGGCCCCATGGCGCCAGCAACGAAGGCAAACTGGATCCAGACCGTCCCCGGGCAAAGCTGGAATACCATTCTCCGCCTCTACAGCCCGCTAGAGCCGTGGTTCAGCAAGACATGGCGGCCGGGCGAGATTGAACTGATCGACTAAGTCGCAAGACCCCAATCCCCCCAGCAGCGATCATTCTGTCGCTGCTGGGGGGATTTGCTGCATCACAGCGTCCGACGATCGTCGATAGGGGGCGCTTTGGGAATAGCCAAGCTGACGTCGCAAAGTTGGGCGGCACAAGTCAGCCCCAGGTAAGTCGATTTTCTGCCGGAAATCTCACGCGGCCTTCAAGATTACTTACGGACGAAGTAGATCTCGTAGCGCTGCTTCGCCACGGCCTGATAGTAGATTCCCGTGAGGCGATCAGTGGCGGGGTCGTAGGTGAGTTCATAGGTCGATCCGCTGTAACCACCAGCGCGCAGTTCGAGGGAAACACGCAGCGCCGTTCCCTTCTGCACCGCTTGCGCTCGCGCGAAGGGAAGCGGGTTAGGGTTGAAGTACATCGCTTCAAGCTGACCACCCGGCCCGATGCTCTTGATCTCTATCATGTAACCGCCGTCGGGGCGGACCCAATTGCCTTTCAGCACATTGATCCCGGCCGCCGCACTCACTGCAGGCGAATCACTTGGCACTGGCTTCACCCCCTGCGCGCAAGCGGGCCAGGCACTACTCAGAATGGCCGCAACCAGAGCCGCGGCCAGCATTTTGTTTCGCATCCGTATCTCCATAATTGGCCGGGGAAACCCAGCCGTTTCCTGATGGCTCACTGTGCCGGCGGTGTAAGCCCACGCAGTTCGGTAAAGCGTTTGGCGACCAGCAGCGACCATTTGTCAAACGCGTTCTTCGCATAAGACCAGGACTGGAAGGAGTTCATGTAGCCACTTGCCCAGGTCTGAGCTGCGCCGACGGCACTGGCGTCGACGTCAGCAGCGTACTTGCGGCCGATCTGGGTGTCGCGGCACTCGGCGATAATTTTGCCGTTACCACCATCGCGGAACTGCATCTCCATGCCGGTTTCACCCATGTACGGCGTCGACCCTGCTGGGCGGCCCGTAGCCACTCCGGAACCCGCTTCGGCGACGAAGGCATAGGGAATGAGCGTGCCGGCCACGCTATTCGTAACCGCGGTCGGCATCAGGTCGGTCAGGGCTATGCGAATGACCACGACCCCCGGCCCGGCCTTGTCAACCACCTGTATTTGTGGCTTCAAGGCCTTGACTAGCGAATCATGGAAGTAGTCGGTAAGTGTCTTGAGGTCGTTCGGATCGATCATTGCCGGCTCGCCTGCCTTGTCACCCTTGGGCGGCGCCAGCGAAACAACGATGCGTGAAACCATCACCTTGTCGAAGCGCGCGGCGTCGAGACCCGGGTCGCGCCAGCATTCGATGCCACCGGCCAGTGGATTGGCTTTCAGCTGAGCGTAATCGCTGAGGAAACCGCTCCGGGTCAACTGCGCCTGATTGGTGGCGGTTACTCCGGTTCCACTACCCAGCGCCGCATCGTAGGTCTGACAGCCAGCCGTCAGCACGATCGCGCCGGCAATCAGGCAGATTCCGGTGATCCGTTTAGCGGTTCCGGTCGTTGTGGTTATTTTGGTCATCGCATGTATTCCTTATGTTGATTATTCCAAGTCTGCCGGTAGCGCGGGCCAAAATCCTGGCATCTCCGCGGATATAAGCTTGAATCCGACAACTTGCGCAGCGCGACGGCAGCTTGTGGGCGAGCGATTTACCCACTTTTCGGCCGTCGACCGCAACAGATCGGCATCACCGATCCTACCCCACCTATTTCGGGAACATGAACTGCACCAGGGCACGAATCTGCCAGTTCGGCCCATTGTCCGGCTTGACCACGTTGTAATAGGCAGACACCTGCGTATTCACCGGCAGTTAGCCAAGATGGAAGATCTTGCCGACGCCGACTCCGAGCGGCACCGTCCACCGCTGGCTGCTCTCGGCCTTCCAGTTGGCGGTAATGACCGGGGTACTGGTCAGGTAAAGGCCGCCGGCGAAGTTGAAATTCACGAAGGGCTGGATCAAACCGTTGTTGTAAGAGCCGCCGATCCCGCTGTCGGAAAGCGACCAGATATTGTTGACCAAGGCACCATAGACCCACGGATTGCCCTTCTCAAGGGACAGCACAACCACCGACGGGCCGAGGCCCCAATTCTTGTTGCCGAGGTCGTTGTCGTTGTGGGTCGGAATCTGGACCACCGGCCCGGCGCCCCAAATCCAGTTCCCGGGCTTGGCCGGCGAGAGGAAGGCCGTGAGAACCGTGTCGCCGATGCCGTTGGTCCGCTCGCCATCCGGGAGTGGCTGCGAGATGACCGGGACGATGGTGCGCGTGATGATGTTCCAGCCCTCATTCACCGACACTGGAATCACCGGCTGGATATTGAGGATGTTCTGCGTCCGCTTGTCCCGCCCGGCATTAAGATTGGTGTTGTTCTGGAATGGCACGCTGATCAGGTTACCGACTGGGTTCTGGGCGATCTTGGCCAGTTCTTCGGCGCTGAGTTCGGCATGGGCCGGCGCGGCGGCGCTGGTGGCAAGCGCGACGAAGCACGCTGTCAGTTTCAAGAGCCGGGAAGTCACTTGTTTTCCTTGATTAAAAAATTTGCCACAAAATCGCCGTCGACCGCAGCCATCCTCAGTTGAGATCGCCGTCCTTGAAAAACTTGGTGCCCAATAAGGTGAGCGTTGCCGAGAACCCGGTATCGGTGAACAGATACAGATAGACGCCGGGGCCGAAGGATGGTCCCAACGGTTGGGTACAGCCACGTCAGGCCGTTATTCGTTCATCTTGTGACGCCCGAGCCAGTAGCATCGTCAAGATCAAATGTAGGACGACCGCCGGCCACAGCTGTATGCCGCTCGCCCCCCCCCGGTGAGGCCAAGGTAGGCGAGGTACAGCGCGCTGGCCGCGCCGTAACCCAGCATGGCCAACAACGGTGTGCCCGGCCAGCAGGCCACCGCCAAGGACACCAAGGCGATGCCGAACACGCGCGCCAAGATAACGGCGATGCCGGTGAGCTCCGCGCCGAGCAGCAATTGGCCGACCAGCGACGGGACAAGCAGCAAGGCCTGACCGGTGGCTGCTTCACTGACCGCAGCAAAAACAAGTAGCTTTTTCATCGCGTCGATTCTCGGTTTCGCACTCGGAATGCCTGGAAGGCATCAGTGTTTCATTGCTGCTTGAGGTTCGGGTTCGAGCTTGAAAGTCAGTTTATCGATCTTGCCGGGGAACTTGAACGGGGGTTCGTAGCGATATTCGATCATCGCGACGCCGGTCCGCGTGTCCGAGCCGACGTCGAAGGTCTCGTCTTCGGGGAGGGTGATAGGCATGCTGTTCTCCGTCGTCTTGCGCGCCACCTCCTTGCCATCAACGCTGAGCACACCGGTGCTGTCGACCGCGGGCAGCAACAGCGCCCCACCAGAGCAGCTATGGAAAATCTTGTTTTCATCCCTACCCGCTTGGATCGCTGAATTCACCGGACGGTGCCACCACAGCAACCATCGGCAACGCGCCTGACAGCCTGCTGGCCGCATCGCCGGCGCTTGATGCTCAAGCGAGTCAGGTGATTTTAATTGTTGAATATCCGATATATCATGCAACGCAAATAACAATTTCATGACATTTTGAGACAACCGTGAAACACAGTGCCCACCACACACCACCGCAGGCAGGGATGATTCGTATCTCACCACTGGGCGCCATACCTGCATTGCTACGCGAGTTCGGTGTCGCCCCCGAACCTCTGCTGCGTGCCCACGGCATAGAAGATCAGGAGATATTCAAGGATCCGGAAGCGACCATGGCTTTCGCCATGGCCGGCCTGCTGCTGAAAACCTGTGCCGAACGAACGCTTTGCCCCTATTTTGGGCTGCTGGTGGGCCAGCGGGCCGATACCGGCGCCCTGGGCTCGGTCGGACTCCTGCTACGCAACGCACCCGACGTGATCACTGCCTTGAACGAACTGGTTGTCAACCTCGACCTGCATGATCGCGGCGCCACCTGCTTCCTCGATATTTCCGGCAACGAAGCAATCCTCGGCTACGAGGTTTATGTACATGATGTCGTGGGAACTGACCAGGTCAGCGACTGCGCCATGGCGGTCGGCTGGAATATCATGCGAACGCTGTGCGGACCGGCCTGGTTGCCCAGCGAAGTCCGCCTGCGGCATGAGCACCCGTTGGACATCGAGCCTTTTCGCCGCTTTTTCAACGCCCCCCTGAAATTCAACGCTGAGCATTCCAGCCTGGTTTTTCCTGCAGATTGGCTGCCCCGGCCGACCCAGCTTGCTGACCCGACCCTACGCCAGCATTTCCTGGCGCGTATTCAGGAAATGCGCGCTTATGCCGATCAGAACTTTCGTGAGCAGGCCTACAAAATGTTGGTCTTGCTACTTGGACAGCAACGCTGCACGTCCGAACAGCTGGCGGAACAGTTCAAAATGCATCCGCGCACCATGAACCGCCGTCTTAAGGATGCCGGCACCAATTTCCGCAAGTTGCACGGTGAGGCTTGTCACGAAATGGCACGCCAGTTGCTGCGGGATACGCGGCGCAGCCTGCCGTCGATTGCGACACTGCTTGCCTATTCCGATGAAACCGCCTTCAGTCGGGCCTTTTCGAAATGGGAGGGCATGTCGCCTGCCAAATGGCGCAAGCAGGGCAATCGTGATTTCTGAAGCGGAAGGCAGACCGGCAGGTTTCAGATCCGAGCGGTCGTTCAGATGGCCGCTTCCAAGGATCGGCGACCGTCCGCAGCTGGCCGGAGGCCGAAATAGAGGTTAGCGCATCCAATGGCCGGTGCTATCGGGATTGCAGCCGCTCGACCCAGAAACCGAGTTCAGGAACACGAGCGGCAGCTTGTTTGTTCGCATGCTCTTGGCGAACGACAGCTTCTAATACCGGCCAATGACCGCTGAGGGCACAAAGGGTGAGTTGCGGAATTTAACAAGCAGCCGCTCAAATTTATCAGGTTCAGATTTTTTCGCCAGCAGGATCTGAACGACTGCAACGCGAACTACTGCTGTCGTTCAACACCCTAATGTCCAATGGCCGGTCAGGCCGACCAAGAGACTGACGTCTGGAGCAATCGATGGCAGCTTTGGTACCTCTTACCCGTCATTCGAGCCTGACGATTTGTGGCCGATCACCACATGATGCTATTTGAATTTCAAAAACAACAGCTAACGATAAGGACTATTATCGTTAGTTGGCCATGTTTTGCTCGGCACTCAGGTGCCTTCTCCATCAGCTGTTAAGTTATTTATGCAAAACATCAATCTTTCCATTTGCATTCTTGTTTCGCAGTTGATTCAAGAAGAAATAATTAGCCAATATGACACGAAAAACTGCGTGTAATTGAGCAAATGTCAGCATGGCGACTACGTAAAAAATGACCAACTTTGCATAATGTAATGCTGCGGGACGGATAACTTCCTTCAATATTGGCGTGCTAAACTGAATTGAAAGAGCTGCCATTAGAACAAACGCTGAAACCATGACAATTTCCACCAACTCACTCAGATAGTTAGCATCCCCATCAGCTTCAATGAACTCTAGGTGTTTGACGGTGTTGCTAGCAAACGCTCTCCCAATCGCACGAGGGTAAATTATTGCAATCCATGCCCCAATAATCGCAAATATGATTGAAGAAACGTTGAGCAGCGCACTCAAAGTGTCTTTGTAAGCTTCGTATTTAAGCGTGGCAAGATTATCCCTGAGAAGATAGGTCAAAATTGCTGTAACAAAGGACAGAAAGAGATATTTGTACATGTTGCTCAGGCGGCTTCTTCGACTTCAAATACCTCGGTATCCAACGGCCTAAGTAGATCGGCTCTATGAGTGGTAATTGCAGCAAGAAGACGTTCAGCAGAAATTAGCTGGTTTTCTTCACGGGATATCTCAAATTGATGAGTAAAGGCAACACTCGCACCAGTGAGCATGACCGTTCTGCCATCTTTATATACAAAGCCAGCATTTTTGATAAATGTATCCTCGCCTAACTCTCCAAAATTTTTAATGATTTGCTTAAGCTCTGTTTCTGTAGGGGAAAATTGAAGTTCGTGGCTGATCGTTCTGGTTTGATTGAATGTAGGGGAATTGGCGAGCAGTTTAGAAAAAACTCGTTCAAAAGTACTTCGATCATCATCTGAGCTGTATTGCAATGTCTCTCGCTTGATTATTTTCGTGATTTTGAGAATGTTGGTTAGAAGCTCAGCTTCTAATTCCTCCTGCTTTCTTCCATACGCCTCAAATCTTGGGTGATACTTCGCGGAGTTTTCGGTCGCCTTGCCTGATGCAGAATAGCCAATTACTTCGTTTTGACCATTCAACACACGATATGGCGATTTGTTCTGCAAAAAGCCATTCAGATAGTGATCGAGATTACCTTTACCCTGTACTGAGTGTGTAAATCTAATCGTAGCAAAGACATTTTTGCTCGGAATGAACCAAATATAGCTTGGCGCTCCGGGAATAACTGGTGTATTTCCAAAATCAGTTGTCAGCATTGATGTTTCACCAGGCTGCGAGTTAGGTCTCATGCCGTAAATAACGCCATTGTCATTTGCAACTTGGTTCCACAGGATTAAAAGGCTATCCTTTGTGGTTGTGTTTTGACTCCAGCCACAGAAGTACGTATTTAGCAGGTCATTGTCAGGATCTGATTCATAGCATGTCGTGTTGGCAAAGGCTCTGCCATCAGTTCCCCACGCGCTGAGTTTCCGAAGGGTGTCACTGATGTTGCCAAGAGCAGCTTCGTTTCCACGATGAAAGTAGCCGCACCGTTTGATATCAAAATATTTTATTTTTGCTTCGAGCATTTTTCTCTAGCCTTTGAATACGGAAATTTCACCTCCGTATTATGCACCGGACATTGAAGTTCGTAACCTTCATGCGTGAGAAGCACAGCTTTTCAGCAGTGTCAGCTGTTTGCAACTTGTTAGTGCTGTAATTCAATCCGTTTGGTCAAGAAGAAACTGAATCACTCAAATAGTCAATGTATTTAAGACTTTAGAGTATCCGTTTTTATGCCAGTATGTAGTTGGACAATTGGTGCTCAAACATCCCTAGCATTCCCTACACCTTAATACCCCCACTCTTGATGTGCCAACGGCAAACTGTTTAGCAACTCGCGGCACTGCCGCCACTGTGGCATATGTGCATCCATCAGTGCCGTAAATCTATCGTTGTGATGTCGCTCAAGCAGGTGCGTCAGTTCATGCGCCACGATGTACTCAAGACATTGCAATGGCTTCTTAGCTAGGTCCGTGTTGAGGCGCACATTCCCTGCGCCGGGGCTACAACTACCCCATTTCGTTTTCATCCTCTGAACGAAAACCTTTCCTGATTTCACGCCGATAATCTTTTCCCACTTGACGATCAGCGGAGGGAGAACCATTTTGATCTGTTCTCGGTACCACGCATCCAGCACCTCCTGCTTTTTCTCGTGGCTGGCTGCAGGACGAAGCTGAAGAATCATCTTGTTGTGCTTCAACTCGACCTTCGACACGGCCTCCTTCTCAACCAGCTTGAGCAGGTAACGTTTTCCCCAAACGTAGTGGCTCTCGCGGTCGAGGTATTCACGGGGCGTTTCCCGTTCCTGCTCGCGCAGCTTCTTTTGCTGGTTCTTGATCCAAGCCAGCTTGGTAATGGCAAACACGCGGATGGTGTCGAGGTCCATACGCAGCGGCGCGGCAATGCGTACCTTGCCTGCTGGCGGATGAACGCTCAGGTGGATGTTCTTGATGTCCTTCAGCACTACGTCGACGGCGATCTCGCCCAATTGAAACGAGGGCATCAGTATTCCGTTTGCTGCCTGATGATGAGGAAAATGCGCTCGACCTCTTCAACGCTCTGCAAAATCCGGTACAAGGCGGCCTTGATGACGTTTTCCTTGGCCTGAACGCCACGCCAGCCATCGGGCCGGGTGTGCTTCACGGTTTCGTCAATCTTGAGCGCCAAAACTTCGTCACGCCCAAGATTATTGAATAATGCTCGCTTGCCCGGTGTATCTATGGGTTTGGGGATACCTGGATCGAATCCAACTTCAACCCGCTTCGCCAATTCGGCAACCTGCTTCAGGTATTCCTCGTACTCGATAGCATGGGCTTTGCGGGCCGCGATGATCTCGTCCAGCAGCGCCGACATCTTGGCGTAGTAGGCCGGATCGTTCAGGTTTTCCTTGATGATCTTGCTGCGGACGTTGTTCTCGATGGTCTCGGCCACCGCTTCCTTATTGCCCTTGAGTCCATCTGGCAGGCTGTTGATGGCACTGGCGATGCCGGTTTTGACGATCAATTCCAGCAGAGGCATGTCATCGAAGGGAGAAATAGTCCTCGGTTCGCTGGCCTCGATATAGGTGTCGATCAGATGGCGCATGTCGGCCTCGTAAGCCTTCAGGTCGAGCTTCTCGTCGGCGGCATTGCGGATGATCTCGCGCAGCTTCAGATACCGGTCTATCGCCTGTTTGATACGCTGGATGTCGGCATCGCTGTAACCGGCTCGGCCCAGGTCGTCTGAGATATTGGCATAGGCTCGCACCAGTGCGACCATGGCTTTGTAGAACGCAGCGCGTTGTGTCTCGTGCGCCTTGAGGTCTTCCGGGATTTCGGTATTGCCGCAGAAGTAGTGAATGTGCTCTAGCTCGCCCTTGGGCGGTGCCACGGGTTCGCAGAGCAATGCCACTGCTTCCAGCGCATTGCCCAGCCGCTCGCGGCCCTTGGTCATGCGATCTTGCAGCATCACATCGGGATCGACGCCACCGGCGCTCTTGTCGAGTTCGGACGTATAAACGGCAATCGCGTTCTCGACCTTCTTGAACAAGTCCTTGTAATCGACGATGTAGCCGAAGTCCTTGTCATCGCCATCGAGACGGTTGGTGCGGCAGATGGCCTGAAACAGGCCGTGGTCCTGCATCTTCTTGTCGATGTAGAGGTAGGTGCAGCCCGGCGCGTCGAAGCCGGTCAGTAGCTTGTCCACCACAACCAGCAACTTCATGTTGGCGGGCTGTTCCTTGAACAACTTCTTGGCGTGGTCCTCGTAGGTTTCGGTCTTGGACTTGCCGGGCAGCGCCTCGACGTTTTGCAGCAGGTTCGTATAGGTGTTGTAGATGAACTGCTTGTCAGTCTCGGTATTGGCGCCGGTATCTTCCAGCGTAATGTCCTGCGCCTGCGGGTTGTACGAGGTGACGACCGCGCACTTGCCCTTGAAGACGGTTTTCTGGAATAACTCGAAATACTTGCACGCCTCGTAGATACTGGAGGCGACGAGAATCGCATTGCCACGCTGATTGGACAGGCGCGGCTTGGTGCCGAAGTCGAAAACAATGTCGGCCACCACCCGATCCATGCGCGACTTCGAGCTAAGCACGTTTTGCATGGTGCCCCACTGCTCGCGCAGTGCCGCCTTCTGCCAGTCGTTCAGACCCTTGGTCTTGGCCTCGAACCAGGCGTCGATCTTGTCGCTGGAGCCAAGCTTTTGGTCAATGTCCCGCGCCTCATAGACGAGATCGAGCACCACCTGATCCTCAACCGCCTCGCTGAATTTGTATGTATGAATATAGCCGCCGAACACTTCGAGGCTAGTCTGCTTGTCCTGCTTGAGTAGCGGCGTGCCGGTAAAGCCGACGAATACGGCATTGGGCATCAGTGCCTTCATCGTCCGATGCAACTTGCCGCTCTGTGTGCGGTGGCATTCATCGACAAAGACGAACAATTCGCCAATGGTCTGGCAAGGTTGGGATTCCAGTTCCTTGATGAACAGCTCGAAATCATCGACATTCTTCTTGCCGAACTTGTGCACCAACGAGCAAAGCAGGCGCGGTGCCGCTTGGCCAAGGTGGGTCATCAAATCGCGCCCGCTGCTGGCGCGGGTCATCGGATAACCAGCAGCGATGAAAACGCCTTCGATTTGCTTGTCCAGTTCGTCGCGGTCGGTGACGATGACGACGCGAGCATTCGGCTTGTTCTCCAGAATCCATTTGGCCAGCAGCACCATGACGATGCTCTTGCCACTGCCTTGGGTGTGCCAAATGATGCCGCCCTCGCGGCGATGCACATGCGCCTGCGCCGCCTTGATGCCGAAATACTGATGCACGCGGGGCAGCTTCTTGATGCCGCCGTCGAAGAGCACGAAATCGTGCATCAACTCGATCAGCCGCGCCTTGTTGCACATTTTTAGCAGGTACTTGTCGAGCTTGAAGTGGCTGTTGTCCGATTCATCTTCCTTCCAGGTCAGGAAATACTTCTCGCCGGTGCCTATGGTGCCGTATTGCAGCCCTTCGGAATCGCTGCCGGCAAAGACAAACTGCACAGTGCTAAAGAACCAGGCATTGAATTGCTGCTGTTGGTTGGAAATGTTCTGGCGGATGCCGTTACCGATGGAAACGCGGCTGTTCTTCAGTTCCACGACGCCGATGGCAATCCCGTTGAGGTAAAGCACCAAATCAGGACGCCGCTCGAAATTACCGTGCACGGTGACTTCTTCGGCAATGGCGAAATCATTCTGCTCGGGATTGTTCCAGTCAATTAGCCAGATCGTTTCAGTATTCTCACCCGCTGCCGCTTGAACCTGAACGCCATAGCGCAGCAGGCTATAGACCGCCTTGTTGTTGTCGTAGAGGCTGCGGTTGGGGTTGCCTGCCACGGTGCGTAGCCGGTCGAGGGTGCGGCTGATCTGCGTGGTGCTGTAACCGCGCTTAGCGAGGTAGGCTCTGAGCAGCGTGTCTTCGATGTTGCTGTTGTTCGGGCGGTCGGTCCAGTCGCCAAGCGTGCGGTAACCGAGTTCGTCGCGGAACAGGGTGACGACGCGGTTCTGGGTGACACGTTCTGGCTGGCCGATGGTCATATCAGGCGAATCTCCCCGGTGAGCAGCTTGTGCATCATGCCTTGTTTAATGGAGCGGATTTTGATGAGTTGGGTTTCCAGTTCGGTAATTTCGGCATCCATATCGGAAAGGATGGAGGCAATCGCAACCTGTTCGTGCAGCGGTGGAAAACTAATCGGCGTTACGTTGATGAGGGGGGTATTGAGATTCATCTGCGAGCCTGTTTGCCCATGCTTCGACCAATCGGGTTCGATCCAAGCGAGAACGTAATAAAGGAACTTTTGGTCTGCTTGCAGGTCATCGAAAACCACAAACCCGTCATGTATGCACACATCTATAGACGTAATGATCGGGCGGCCAACAGTAGCGCAGATACTCATTATTAAGCTGCCATTGGCTACGGGGCGACTGTACTCAATACCTAATGGCGAAAGACGTTGTAGCGTTTCTGTTAGATACATCCCGGATCGAGTGACATCGGATATGCGGACCCAGCCAACGTTTGAGTTCTCATCAAACCAAATTGGGTTATCTATCGGTCTTGGCGAAGCACCTCTCTGAATATTGGCAATCTCTCCTAGCCGCTTCACTTCCCACTCCCCACAGAACCCTGGCAGGCGCTTTTTGCCGGTGAGCAATTCCTGCATGGTGCCTTGTTGGAGGAGACGTTTTTTGGTGAGAAGTTGGTCCAACGATTCGATGAGGGCATCAGTATCACTTAATGCCTCGGCGATTGCTTCCTGTTCAGCAAGAGGAGGAAGAGGAATTTGAACTGCTTTAAAAGCGGTGTTAGTAATATGAACTTGCGTACTACCAACCATAATTGAATTTGCCAACTTTCGATACCAGTTAGTATTTGAAAGCTGAACCAAGTACTTGGGATCAGAATTTGCTCTGAGTTTGAAGCCATATACACCTTGAGCGAGAACATATCGTTCAGGTTCTTTAATTTGGACCATCAGCCCTATGCTCGGGCCACTGGGGACCAAATCCCGCAAAACAACTATCGAATATGTCTCATCGACCGAATTTCGATGGTGGAGACCTGCATATTCAATTGAGCAATATTGGAGGTCTTTATCCTCAACTCGTAGCCAACCCGTGCGACCTACTCCCCCTTTAGGCAATACCTTTACACCGGTGTTAATGAAATCTGACGGTTTTAGAGGGGCGCCACCTCTGAGTTCGGTAATCAAGTCTCCGATGGGAGTAAATGGCCAATCATCCGGGTACGAAACGATGTTTACAGCCATACTAAGACTCGCCAGCAAGATGCTTGAACTGCTTTTTCCAGGACACCGGTGGTTTTAAACACATCCCATCAGAGCGAACAAAGGCACAGACCTTTGGCAGTGAGTTGCTTGCGCAGATTTGAGGGTTGGTATGACGACACCCCTCTGTTTCCGTCTCGGTATCTTTTGGCTTTAATGGAACATGGAAAATACCCGGTTGCGATTTCATGATTTAAACCCCATTTTCACTAGGTGTTCAGCCACCTTGGTGCTCAGTTTCAAGACATTGCCGGTCAGCATCGGCAGCGGCGTCTCATAACGTTCAGCAAGTTCCTTGACGCGCTGGGTCAGCGCCTGGCTAATGCGCTCCATTTCACCGTGGATGGCAGCGGCGATGGCAGCCAGCCATTTGTCCTCGACAACCAGCATCTTGATGTCGGCCTCGCTGAGCTTCGGGTATTGAGCGTAGGCCAGCGCATCGAGTTCGGCCTCGGCGTCCTTGAGGACTTTTTTGAGGTCAGTTTCCTGTGTGTTCAGTTTTAGCCAGGCATTGAGGGCAGAAGCCTCGTCTTTGGCTTCCTTATCGTATTTGATCTCTTTCAATCGGGCGCTGACGTTGGCCTTGTTCACTTTGTCGAGTTCGGAGAACAGGCCATCTTCGCTGCCGTGTTCTTCTTCCATTTCGGCCATTTGGGCGACGACGCTTTCCAGCTCCGCGTCCTGCTCAACAATGGCGGCCTGTTGTGCTGCGAAGTAGCGGTTGACGATCAGTTGCTTGGGAATCAGGTCGCAGGCCCAGCCTTTATCGACTTCCTTGCCCTTCTTGTTGGTTTCGATGAGGCGATAGGTTTCGGCCTTCCAGCCATCGGCGGCGATCAAATAGCTGTCGTCCTGCATGGTGGTCGCCCAGTAGTCCATCAGGTGCTGATAGACGGCGTATTTGTCGATCAACTGCTTGCCGGTGTAGTGGGCGAGCAGGTCTTCGGCCAATTCGTCAATGATGGTTTTTGGGTGGCAATTGACTTGCAGGGCCTTTAGCGTTTGGCTGCTGTGTTGCTGCCAGTCGGCAAACAAGGCGGTCATGCTGGTAATGAAGCTGACGAACTCCGGGTGTTCGTAGATGCTCGGCTTGATGTCCTGCTTGCTGACAGCGAGATCGAGGTAGCCGGGACGGTTGGCCTTGAACAGGGTTTGCCGTAGTTGCGGGCATACATTCCAGTATGACTGCAAGGCATCCACATCGGCGCTGGGGATGCCGCCTTTCAAGTGGCCTTCGATGTCCTGAATATCCTCAGCCTGCTGACTGTCGATATAACGCGGAATGTTGAGGTTGAAATCGTTCTTTTCGACTTCCTCGATGCCGACCATCCGTGAATATTTGGGGTCGCTGTCGTCGCGGCGGTTAAAGGTATCGACGATTTTGTGGATGTCGCAGTCTCGCAGGCGGTTCTTCGGGCCATCCTTCATGAATCCGGCGCTGGCGTCGATTATGAAAATGCCCTTGCGGGTGTGGGCGTTTTCCTTGTCGATAACGACAATGCAGGCAGGAATGCCGGTGCCGTAGAACAGGTTGGCCGGTAGGCCGATGATTCCCTTGATGTAGCCCTTGCGAATCAGGTTGCGGCGGATGTCGGCTTCGGCGTTGCCGCGAAACAGGACGCCATGCGGCAAGATGCAGGCACCTTTACCGGTGCTGCGCAGCGAACGGACGATATGTAGCAGGTAGGCGAAATCGCCCTGCTTGGCAGGTGGCGTGCCGAAATACTTGAACCGCTCGTGCGGATCGTTGAATGGGTCGAGGCCGGTGCTCCAGCGTTTGTCGCTGAAGGGAGGATTGGCGACCACGAAGTCAAAGGTTTTGAGTTGGCCGTCGTCGCTGGTGAAGCGTGGATTGGCCAGTGTGTTGCCCTGCTTGATTTCCGCCGTCGGGTTGTTGTGCAGAATCATGTTCATCCGCGCCAAGCCGGACGTGGCAGCGTCCTTTTCCTGACCGTAGAGCGTCACTTTGGCGTGGGCCTCATCACCGACTTTCAGGAGCAACGAACCCGAGCCGCAGGTTGGGTCGTACACGGTGGTGTCGTTGGTGGTGGCGGCCTCGTGGATGCCGATGATTCGCGCCATGATGCGGCTTACTTCCGCGGGCGTATAGAACTGGCCCTTGCTCTTGCCGCTCTCGGCAGCGAAGTGGCGCATCAGGTATTCGTAGGCATCGCCAAGAATGTCGTCGCCGTCTGCGCGATTCTTGCTGAAGTCGAGTGCCTTGTTCTCGAAGATTGAGATCAGGTTGGTCAGCCGGTCGACGATTTCCTGACCGCTGCCGAGTTTGCTCGGGTCGTTGAAATCCGGCATATCCGACAGCTTGTTGGCGTTCGCCAGCGGCCCGATGATTTTCTTGTTGATCTGGTCGCCAATGTCAGGCTTGCCTTTGAGGGCGACCATATCCTTGAAGCTGGCACCCTCGGGAATCGTGATCGGCGCGTAAGGCACGCCAGCGTATTTGTCTGAGACGTATTTGACAAACAGCAGGACGAGAACATAGTCCTTGTACTGGCTGGCATCCATGCCGCCGCGCAATTCGTCGCAGGAGGCCCAGAGGGATGAATACAGTTCGGATTTCTTGATTGCCATGGGCTAATTTTTCTTGGTCTATTGCCGGATACCGGAAGCCCCTTACTTTACCCGATGGCCGGTAGGCGAGAAAGCCAAGTCAAGCTTTTGTCATGGGCAATTGAAATGTATGCTGGCAAATATTTAACTTAGCGACCGAAAAGGCCTTCAGGCTCTATTCTTTGAAAAATCCCGCCCAAATGACCAAAGACAAAACTGCTGAATGCAAAAGCACATCAGTCGATGATTTCAGAAATGAATTTCATCGACTATTGGGCCGTCTGGTCCATGCCCACGGCCAATTCGATTTCAATGTCGGTTTACAGCTGAACTGGATGGGCCCCTATTACGGGGATGACGTGGCTGAACTCCTTGATCCGCGTAAATCGCAGTTCAGCAAACGTCTTAAAAAGCTCAAACAACTGGTGATGAATGCCTTTGAACCAGCCGGGAAAGCCGCGCTGGACGAATTTGCCGCCTGGTTCAAACAAGCGGGCGAGGCCACTGCATTGCGTAACGACTATGTACATGGCCGTTGGGGCGTGCCTGGGAAATTCAATTTCAAGCCGCCAGGACGAATGATAGATGCTGAACCGCTTTTAACCTTTGTTCAATTGCATTGGGATATGTCCCCAGATCGACCCGACGATTCAATTGTAATGACCTTAGCTGAATTCGCTGAACAGGTGGGCATTGTTGAGCGTGCGTTTTCTGAGTACTGGCGACTCAATGACAAATATGAACGCTTCGCAAAATTGGGGCAGAAATCCTGATTGAGCGAGGAGTTGCCTGCATCTATCAGTGATGATTTTGGAAGGCTGACGTTACGCCGCCAAGCGTAGCGGCACTTGCTTCATCGACGCCTCAACACGATTACGCATTTCCTTCCCTGCCTTGAAGTGCGGGACGTATTTGGGCGACACCAGCACTTTCTCGCCAGACTTCGGATTGCGCGCATTTCTCGCCGGACGATAGTTCAACCCAAAGCTACCAAACCCACGGATTTCAACCCGATTGCCCTGAGTGAGAGTTACGCCTATGGCGTCGAGAATTTCTTTAACGGCAATCTCGGCATCTTTCGCCATCAGATTCGGGAATCGGCGGGCAAGCGCCTCAATAAGTTCAGAACGTGTCATACGAATTTTCTACCTTTTGACCTGCGCTAAGCGCGAATTCCCTATTTTCAGCAAATTATCAGAAATCAGCTCGAGTTTGCTAGCGCCGTAAGTCCTTGACAAATAACGACTATTCTTTTATAATCATAGACATATAGAGTCGCTTTTCGTCTTGAAAGCACAGAGCAAGCTCAACGCTCACTGACTCACTAAAGCGCAAACACGCGCCCGCACGACACAACCCCGCATCAAATCACTCAGGAATTCACCATGAACGCTAAACCCGCGTTGGTGAGGCCGCGCTTCGCCTCCGATCTTGATCCGCAAGCTGCACTCTGGATCGCCCGCTTGGCTAGCATCTACACCGCCGCCTTTCACCAGTTCAACGATGGCATGTATGTCGAAGAACTCCGCAAACTGATCGGCATCACGCCCATAGAGGGCAAAATCAGCAAGATCGCACTGATCCCCTTGCTGAAACTTCGCGCCATCGAACTCGAACAGCAAATGCCTGTCCGCAAGACGGCGCTGACACGTAATGTCGAGATGATTGCCGAACTGCTCGAACTCGATGCCCTTCAAGCCGAGATCATCGTCTTCACCGCCCAATCCTCTCAACATGCTTATCTTTCGGAGGTACTCAGTAACATTCGTACCAGCAGTCGTGATGCCGTCACCAAGCTACTGTCGCTCGTCCTGTCGATACGAGATTCCGACATCCGCAAAGCCCTTCGTCCTGATGGCAATCTGTTAGCAACACGTATTGTCAGTATTGTCCGCAGCGAACATGGACGGGGTCTGCAACTCGAAGTCCCTGTTCAATTGCGTAGTGCGCTATTTGTGACGGCAGACGACCTGCAGGTGCTGATGTCGTCCTTTCTTGAGAGCGCACCCAAGCCATTACTGCAAGCCGATGCCTTTGAGCACTTGAAGATGGAAACTGAGCTGCTGACGGCCTATCTCGCCAGTGCGAATAACACGGGTCGAGGCGGTAGTCACAAAACAACAGGCATCAACATTCTGATCTACGGCCCACCAGGTACAGGCAAGACAGAATACGTCCGCTGGCTGGCGAGTCATCTAGGCAAGGCGCTTTATCAAGTCCGCGCCACCGATGATGAGGGCGATGCTATCAGTGGGCAGGATCGGTTGTCCTTCTTCCAACTATCGCAACGATTTTTGCAAAAGACTGATGCCCTGATGTTGTTTGATGAGATTGAGGATGTGTTTCCCAATAGTGATCGTGCACTCAGTGCGTTCTTCTCGCAGCAACCGGTCGCCGGTAAACAATTCATCAACCGGGTGCTGGAGCAAAACCCGATTGCTTCGATCTGGATTTCTAACGAAATTTTCCATATTGATACCGCATATCTCCGACGTTTTGATTTCTCGATTGAAATGGGTATTCCGCCGATTGGCGTGCGACGCGGCATTCTGCACAAATACTTGCGTGGGCATGCCATCTCCAGCGAGGCGATCAATTATCTGGCGCAACAAGAGGAATTGAGTCCTGCCCAGATCGAGAAAGCGGCCAAGATCTTGAAAGGGTTGGGGCGCAAACAGAAGGACAAGGAAGCCACGTTGTTGCTGGTGATCGAGAATAGCCGTCAGCTTTTGGATCAAGAAAAGAACGATGCGCTGTTGAATTTCACCGATTGCAGCTATCAGCTCGACTTCCTGAATCCCGACTGCGATCTGACCCAGTTGGTCGCCCAGCTCAAGCGGACACCCAATTCAGTGGGTGCACTCTGTTTCTATGGTGCGCCTGGCACCGGCAAAACTGCCTTGGCGCATTACATCGCCCGCGAGATTGAATTGCCCCTGATGGTGCGCCGTGCCTCGGACATCATCAGCCCCTATGTTGGCGAGACGGAACAGAAGATCGCCTTGATGTTTAAGCAGGCCAAGCAGGATGGTGCGATGTTGCTACTTGATGAGGCCGACAGTTTTCTTAGTGAGCGCCAATCGGCCAAGAACTCGTGGGAAATCACTGCCGTGAACGAGATGCTGACGAATATGGAGAGATTCGAGGGGCTGTTCATTTGCTCGACCAATTTGATGCAACGCCTCGATGCCGCGTCACTGCGGCGCTTCGCACTGAAGATCAGATTTGACTATTTGAGACCCGAGCAACGCTGGCAACTGTTTCTGGCTCAGGCCATGAAGTTTGCCCGGTCGCAGGAACCTGAATACCGCAGCGCGCTTAATCGGCTGACTAATCTGACGCCGGGTGATTTCGCCACCATTCGGCGCCAGGCCAAGTTACTCAACATCCCGCTGACCGCCGACGAGTTGCTGAAACGACTACAGCAGGAATGCAAGACCAAAAGCAGTAGCAATCAGCGTCAGATCGGCTTTATTCACACCCTGTAATTTGTTGCTCAGCGCCTGAGCCGCCGACGCCAGTCGGTATGAGCCGCACCCGAGTCATTCTGACTCAGACACCTTTGTAGTTCCTCAGTTGTAAATCCCAGTCGTACCCACCCATCGACAACCGCCGATTCGGCCTTGTCGGCATTCGCACGTCCAAACGAAAGGAAACATCATCATGCACAACGCAAAACCAACCCATTCCGCCCCAGAAATCTGCCTGTTCGCACTCGGGCAGGTTGTAGCGACACCCGGCGCACTCGATCTCTTGGATCGCACCGCAACCAATGCCCACGATTTGCTGGTGCGTCACCAGCACGGTGATTGGGGCAGTGTGCCGCCCGAGGATGCGGAGACCAATACCGAGTCCGTTGTATCAGGCTGCCGCATCTTGTCGAGCTACTTCCTCAGCCCCACCGAGAAGCTTTGGATCATCACGGAATGGGATCGCAGCGTAACGACCTTGCTGCTGCCTGATGAGTATTGAGCGCAAAAGCGCCCCAAATCAGCTGCTGATAACAGGCACATATCGTGAGCTGTCGCGCTTTCACGTTTGTGCTCACCCATTTTATTTTTGCACTATTGGAGCAACCCACAAATGACGATGCCAATTGAATCCAATGCCCCACTGACCGATGCGGTGGTTGAACTAATCGGCCACGATGGAAATGCCTTTGCCATTCTCGGGCGCGTACGC
>Ga0075152_10000902_pt1 | contig 21522 bp, 20 predicted proteins | sample JI61114C2DNA_FD_70964 | JGI IMG/M metagenome (GOLD analysis project Ga0075152, IMG submission 70964) | Wastewater effluent complex algal communities from Wisconsin, to seasonally profile nutrient transformation and Carbon sequestration -... | ecosystem: Engineered > WWTP > Effluent > Algae...
GCCAATGCTCGCCTGGTCTTCCGATCCACGCAGCTGCACGAGCGGATTGTCGGCGGCGTCGCCCTCGAGACGGTCATAGCCGGCGACCACAACGGCCGACCACGTATTGTCCGTGGTCAGCGGGATGATGGCGGTGGCGCCAATGCCATAGGAATGCAGCCCGCCGCCTGCCCCGAATACAGGCAGACCGGAAGCCACGGACTGGGCCGCGTCCACGCTGAAATACGCGCTGTTGTAGGAGTCATCGACCAGCTTCGCGCGCGGACCAACTGACCAGATCACCGGCGGCCCGAACAGGAAGGCGCGTCCCGACCATTTGACGCCGAGGTCCGCCACCATGCCCTCATGCCCCGTCACCGCCTGCCGTGCCTCCGCGCTGAAGGTCACCGGGCCGATCTCGTAGGCGAGGAACCCGCCCAGCTCGATGCTGGTGTCGACATCGCCAAGGCCAATGAGGTCGGTCGTGTCATCGCCATTAATGGCGAAGGCCTGGTCGCCGTCCTCGTCGCGGGAGAACTTCACGCGCATGATCGGCCCGGCCTCAATGCCGGTATCCTTGATCACCCGATAGCCGATCCCCTCCTGCACCGATGCAAAGAACCGGTCGCCATAGCTGACCTGGATGTTGGGCAGGATGGAAAGCCGGCTTTCGTCGTCGCCCTCATAGGTCGGGGAGTGCAGGGCGCCGGCTCCAACAATGAGCCCCCAGCCGTCATCTGCCGTGCGTTCCTGCGCAAATGCCGGGCAGCAGACCGCGGCAAGCAATGTGGTGGTGAGGACTCGACGCATACAACACTCCCTTGCGAACGGTGGGGATACGCGGGTTTGGCCCGTCCGGATCCCTCAATCTGCTGTGAAAGAGCCGGGACACCCTCATCTTTCGCCTGTCGCATACATGTTCTAGTCAGGAACCCGGCTCATCGAGGACGAGGCATGGAACTCAAGGACGCAATCCGCACCATTCCGGACTTTCCCAAGCCGGGAATCATGTTCCGTGATGTCACCACGCTGATGGGCAATCCGCGGGCTTTCCGGCAGGCTGTGGATGAACTGGTCCAGCCCTATGCCGGCGCCAAGATCGACAAGGTCGCGGGCATCGAGGCGCGGGGCTTCATCCTGGGCGGGGCGGTGGCTCACCAGCTTTCGGCCGGCTTCGTGCCCCTGCGCAAGAAGGGAAAACTGCCCCACAACGTCATCACCGAAAGCTACGAGCTGGAATACGGCGTCGACGCCATGGAGATGCACACCGACGCCATCGCGCCGGGAGACCGTGTCCTGCTAGTCGACGACCTGATCGCTACGGGCGGCACGGCGATGGCCGCCATCAAGCTGCTGCGGAAGGCGGGCGCGAAGATCGCAGGCGCCGCCTTCCTCGTCTGCCTGCCCGAACTGCAGGGCGATTCAAAACTGGCCGCACAGGGCATCGACGTCAGCTATCTGGTCTGGTTCGCCGGACACTAAGTCCCAGCAAGTTTAGCGCAGGCTGGCCAGCATGGCGCGCGCCTGATCGATCTCGGTGCGAGTGACTGTGTTGTCGCCGTTGGCGTCGATGCGGTCGAAAGCGGCGGTGGGGCCGTTGACGAATTCCGACTGGCTAACCTTGCCATCGCCATTGGCGTCGAACGTGGCCTTCATGCTGTCGACCGACATCTCTGGCGGCAGGCGATTCTTGACGATGCCGGGGATGTCGCTGTCGGTGAAATAGCCGTCCTTGTTGCGGTCAAGGCGGGCGAACTGCGCCGAACGCCCAGCGATGAACTCGTTGCGAGAGATGGCGCCGTCGCCATTGGTGTCCGACTTCTCAAGCTGCTCGATCAGGCGGGCGCCGTCCCTGTTCTGTGCCTGAGCAGGAGCGCATGCTGACAAAGCGAGGATAGCGGCGGGGAGGAGGCGAAGCATCATGGGGTGTACCTCTTGTCTGTTGTCGGAAGCAGGGGGGCCGCCGGCCGGGGAGGATGGGGCGGTTGACCGGCGGCCCACTGCATCAGCGCGTCGGGCAGGCGATCACGGCGCCCGATGCGTCTGTGCAGGTCACGGTGCGGCTGCGGCCTGTGTCGGAGGTGTAGGCGCCATCAACCGTCACCGCGCCGTTCTGGCCCGTGGCGGTGGTCGAGCGACCCTGGTCGATCGTGCCGTCGGCCGAGCGCGTGAAGCCGCCCGAGCTGTCCAGCGCGCCATTGGCGCCCGAGGCCTGCAAGCCGGACTGGTGCGACATCGATCCGTCGGCGCTGCGTGTCGTGCCGCCAGCGCGGCATCCCTGGGCGCTCTGGCCGCGCGCGCAGTTGGCGCTGCGGGTCGCGACGTTGCCCTCGCCATCGGTGACGATGCCACGGCCGCCGACCAAACGGCCGCCATTGGGGCCTTCGCGATCATGGACTTGTCCGGCAGCGGCGCCGTTGTCGCCGCGAACGCCGCCGCGACGCACCTGGGCGTCGGCCGCGTCGATGGCGAAGGCGCCCATGGCGAACAGGCTTGTCATGGCGAATGCGAAACGTTTCATTCTGGGTCTCTCGATTTCCGGACCGGCCCGATGCCGGCTGTCATGGGAGGAAGATCGGCCCCACCTGCAACGCAGTGATGTCCGTCGGCTCTCACTGTGTTTCGATCTGCGGTTAATTCGCGGGCTGCGGCTTACACGATGTTACGAGCATGAACGGACATTCAATAAACGCCGATATATACTGGGAAAATGTCGACACCCGACCTTGTTGCGATCGTTGAGGATGACCGGGAGATCCGGGAGCTCGCGCACGCGCTGTTCACGCGCGAGGGCTTCGAGGCGGCGGCTTGCGAGAACGCGGCGGCGCTCGACGCGCTGATGGCCACGCGCCGGCCTGCGCTCATCGTGATGGACGTGATGATGCCGGGCGAGGACGGCCTTTCGGTCTGCCGGCGCCTCGCGGCCAATGGCGGTCCGCCGGTGATCCTCGTCACCGCACGCGGGGAAGACATCGACCGGATCATCGGGCTTGAGGTTGGCGCCGACGACTACCTGCCCAAGCCTTTCAACCCGCGCGAACTGGTGGCGCGCGCCCGCGCCGTTCTGCGCCGCTCCGCCCGCCCGGCTGCGGAGGCTGTCGAGCCAGCAGCGGTGTCCAGCGGCGAAATCTATCGCTTCGACGGCTGGCGGCTCGATGCCGCCTCGCGCGCCTTCACCGATCCCACTGGGCAGCACGTAGAGCTTTCAGCCGGCGAGTATGACCTGCTCTCTGCCTTCGTGCAGCATCCCCAGCGCGTGCTCAGCCGCGACTTCCTGATGGACTGGACAAAGGGCCGCGAGGCGACTGCGTTTGATCGCTCGGTCGACGTCATGATGTCCCGCCTGCGCCGCAAGCTGGGCGATGATCCGGCCGCGCCGCGCTTCATCCGCACGGTGCGCAATGGCGGTTACCTGTTCGCCGTGCCTGTGGCTCGGGGCTGACATGGCGCCCATCGGCAGCTCCATCTCGCTACGCCTGATCGGCTTCCTGCTGGCCGCCGTGGTGCTGTTCAACCTCGTGATGGCGCTGGTGATCTTTGCCCCCCTTGGACGTGGCCAGGGCGACAATGCGCGCCTGCCGCTGCCGCGCCAGATGGCGGCGATTGTCGATGTGCTGGACGCCGCAGCGCCGGAAGACCGGCCGCGGATCCTGACCGCGCTCAACTCGAGCACGCTGGCGGTCAGCATCGTCGATGCGCTGCCAGTTGCCGATCGCGGCGAAGTCGGTGAGGGCGGTGGGCAGCCTGCACCGGCGCCGCTCCTCACGCGCCTGCTCGACGCCTACGACCGCGCTTTTGCCACGCGCGACATGCATGTCGACATGCAGCGGCAGGGTCTGTTCGAAAGGCTGGGCGGCGGCGGGGACGGCTGGAGCGCTGTGCGGATCTTCGTCGGGCTGGCCGACGGCAAATGGGTTCGCATCCAGCCCGTGCGCGGCGCGCTGGTGACCGGCGTCCTGTGGCGCGGCCTGCTCATCGTGGGCATCACGGGGCTGGTCGTTATCGTCCTGCTGGTCGTCGCCGTGCGACAGACGGCGCGGCCGATCGAGAAGCTGGCCTCCGGTGCGCGCACCTTCGCGGACAAGCTGGATGCGCCCGATCTCGATGTGAAGGGGTCGAAGGAGCTGCGCGATCTTGCCGTAGCGTTCAACGACATGAAGACGCGGATCCGGTCTCTTGTGCAGGAACGCACACGCCTGGTGGCCGCCATTGCGCACGACCTCCGCACCTACCTCACGCGCCTTCGCATGCGGGCGGAGTTCATCAGCGACCCCAAGCAGCGCGAGCGCGCCGAGGCCGATATCGAGGAGATGAGCGCGCTGATCGGGGACACGCTGCTGTTCGCCAAATCGGTGGAGCGGCAGTCGGACCTAAGCGGATCGACTGACGCCGCCGCCGAACTGTCCGCCTTCCTCACGGTGCGTCGGGAGATGGGCGATCCGGTATCCGGCCCTGACGCGCCCGCCGGACCCATGAATGTGCGCATGGAAGCGGTCGCCCTTCGGCGCATCCTGTCCAACCTCACGGACAACGCCATCCGCTATGGCGGCCAGGCTGAAATCGCTCTGCGGACAGAGGGCGGACGTGTGATCATCGAAATCGCGGATCGCGGCCCGGGGATCGCGGCCGACGATCTGGAGCGGATGCTTGCCCCGTTCGAACGGCTGGAACCCTCCCGCGGGCGAGAGGCCGGCGGGGCGGGACTGGGCCTCGCCATCGTCAAGGCGCTGGTCGACCACCATGGCGGTGACTTTACCATGTCCAACCGCCCCGGCGGCGGCCTGGTCGCGCGGGTGTCGATGCTGGCTACAGGGCGACCTTGAGCACTGATTTTCGTCCATTTACCCTTCCGGAACGCTCGCGCGGCAGGGTGCCCTGTGCAGGCCGTCTGGCGGGGCATTGACCCCGGACGCCCGGACCGCCACCTATGGCGGGCACGACCCAATTGGAGCTTCCATGACGAATCGCCCCGACTTCTTCCACCTCGACGAGGATGAGGAGGACGACGCCCCCGAGGGCAAGAAGGAAGAGGCTGCTTCTTCCCAGCTGGAGAAGGCGCTGTTCGAATCGCGCACCATCCTCCTGACAGGCGAAATCAACGACAAGGCGGCCCGCGCGGTCTGCGCCCAACTGCTTGGCTATTCGGCCGTCAACGACAAGCCGATCCTGCTGGTTCTGTCCTCGCCCGGCGGCCACGTCGAAAGCGGCGACATGATCCATGACATGATCAAGTTCGTCCGTGCGCCCGTGAAGATCCTCGGCACCGGCTGGTGCGCCTCGGCCGGCGCGCTGATCTATTCGGCGGCCAAGAAAGAAAACCGCTACTGCCTGCCCAACACCCGCTTCCTGCTGCACGAACCCCGCGGCGGCGTGGGCGGCCAGGCGTCCGATGTCGAGATCCAGGCCCGCGAGATCATCCGTATGCGCGAGCGCCTGAACAAGATCTTCGCGGCGGCCACCGGTCAGACCCTTGAGCAGATCAAGAAGGACACGGACCGCGACTACTGGATGAGCGCGGAACAGGCCCTCGCGTACGGGCTTGTGGGCAAGATTGTGACGACCCACGCCGAAATCCTCTAGAGCCTGCCTACTTTAATGCTTCCAGTCAGGTCGTCGCGGCGGGCATAGTCCGCCACGATGACGTGGCAGGAGAGGGCACGAGAGCTGGCACGATGGCCCGGCTGGCGCAGGCATGCGCCGGCTGCGGGATCGGCTGCTGTTCACCTCGTCGCCGTGGCTTTCATCGCTGCTACGCTTGGCATGGCCTCGGGCGCGCCGACCTCGGCTGAGTCCGAGCAGTTCATCGCGATCGAGCTGCTGAGCCAACCGCCCGAGGAGATCGTGATCCCCGAGGCCGGTGTCAGCCCGCCGCGTGCGCAGACCCCGCGTCCGGCTCCATCTGCTCCCTCGACGCCGTCGGTCGCTGATCCACGCAAACGTCCGCAGACATCGGGGCAGGGGGCGCCAGTCGCGCCGGGGGCGGCCGACGACAGCGACAGCGTCTACATCCCGCCATCAATCTTCACGGGACCCGGGCCGGCCGGCCTGCAAAGCCTTCTCGGCAAGGACCCTTGCGCAGATCCGCGTCCCGAACGCCGCCCGCGCGACTGCGCCAGCGATCTTGCGGGCCGCGTCGGGAAAATGGACAGCGTGCTGCCGCGGTCGAAGGACGATCTCGCGCAGCATTACGCCGACTACATGCCGACGTGTCCTTATCTCAGAGGATGCGGCCCCGACGCGTCCAAACCGATCAACGGTACAAACGGCGTAGGCCGCCCTTCGCCGGGTTCAGCCGACGATCGCGGCGCCGGCACGCCCCAAGCCGGCGGCGCTGCAAGTGTTGGCGGGCTTAACGACAGCATCGGCCGGCTGGGCTTCAATCCGGATCACACGGACCGCGGCTTCGGAGACTGATCAGTCGAACATGTCGAAGAAGTCGAACCCGCCACGACGCTTGCGGCGGCCGCCGCGATTGTCGTCGTCGTCGCCATCGTAACGGTAGCGCTTCTCGCGCTCGTCATACTGGTGGCTGCGCTTCCACTCGTCAGGATTGCGCTCGAAGCTCTTCACCTCTTCCTGAAACTTGCGGTGCGCCTGCATCGATTTCTCGGATTCCTCGCGCTCGGCGACCAGCAGCTTGTCCAGCTCGCCCCGGTCCAGCCACACGCCCTTGCAGGTGGGGCAGATGTCGATGTCGACGCCCTCGCGCGAAATCTTCTGCATTTGGGAATTGTCGTTCGGGCACAGGAAAAGCGGCACGAAATACCTCCAACGGGGACTTGTCACGATGTCAGTTAGGGAAGAAGCGGGCCGACGCAAGTTTCGTTCGCGACAGTACGATGATATTCGCGTCATCTCGGACACTTGCGGAGAGTAACCTGAATTACCGTCACGCCTTTCATGCCGGAAACTTCGCCGACGTGGTGAAGCACGCCGCGCTCGCGCTGTGCCTTGACCGGCTGAACCAGAAGCCCGCGCCCTATCGCTACATCGATACCCATGCCGGGATCGGGGCCTACGATCTTGAGGGTGACGAGGCCGAGCGCAGCCCGGAATGGAAGGATGGCGTCGGCCGCGTATGGGAGGCCGAACGTGGCGCGCCGCAGGATGTGCGCAGCGCACTCGCGCCCTGGCTGAACGTCATCCGCGGCATGAACGCCGTGGGTCTCAAATATTATCCAGGCTCGCCCTTCATCGCGCAGCGCATGCTGCGCGACATCGATGCGCTGCGCCTGTGCGAGCTGCACGAGCCCAGCACCGTGCTGCTGCGCGAGGCCATGGGGCGCGACAAGCGCGTCAAGATCGAACAGCGCGATGGCTTCGAGGCGCTGCCTGCCTATCTTCCGCCGCCCGAGCGTCGCGGTCTCGTGCTGATAGATCCGCCATTCGAAGCCGGCACGACGACGCGCAAGGCGGATTTCGACTGGATGCTGAAGGCGGCGCGCGCGGCTATCAAACGCTGGCCGCAAGGCACCTATATGTTCTGGCGCCCGATCAAGGACGTCGAGCAGGTCGCGGCGTTCGATGGCGAGCTTGCCTCCATGCTGATCGAAGACGGCGGCGTCGAGCCCGCGAAAGTGCTGGTCGCCGATCTCTGGATCCGCGCCATCGGCGAGGGCAAACTCGCGGGGGCCGGCATCGTCATCGCGAACGCGCCGTTCGGTGTGGCGGATCATCTTCGCGCGGCGCTGCCATGGCTGTGCGATCTGATGAAGCAGGGCGATGGGGCAGGGTGGCGGCTGCAGGCAGCGTCGTCAGAATAGTCACTAAGACGAAAACGCGAACCACAGCGCGACACCAGCGAGCAGCACCGCGAAGATGCGGCGCACAATCAGTTCGTGTTGTGGATTTGCGAGCGCGCGCTGGAAGCTTCCCGCAAACACCACGATGAGCGCGTGCGCGAGTGATGCGATAGCGAGATAGATCAGCGTCATGATGATCTGCGCCGACGTGCCGCCCGGGCCAGCGAAGCCGGGGATCATCACGACATAAACCGCTGCCGCCTTCGGGTTGAGCAGGTTCACTACCAGCCCGCGGCGGAAGTGGCGTTGGTGGTCTGGTTGCGCTCCGCCTTCCTTCTCGCCGACCCATGTCTCCCACGCTAGAAAGAGCAGGAAAAGCACGCCGCCCCAGCGCAGGAGCTCATAGAGCGGCGGCCACGCAGCGATCAGTGCAGCCGCGCCGCTCGCCGCAACGAGGGCCAGAAGGGCCAGGCCCGTTGCGATGCCTGCGACGGCCTGCAGCCCCGCCATACGCCCCTCGCGCGCGGAGAGTAGTGCGAGCCATGTCATGTTCGGGCCCGGCGTGATCTCCATCACGATGGCGGCGATCAGGAATTCGGCGAAGCCCGCCGGCATGCGCTAGCTCGCGTAGTCGTAGGGGCCGCCGCGCTTCAGTGCGTCCTGATAGGACCGGCGCGCATGGATACGATCGAGGAACGCCTTCACCATCGGGCGCGACTTGCCGTCGGCGCGCGCGGCGGCGGCTTCCAGCGGGAAGCTCATCATGATGTCGGCGGCGGTGAACTGGTTGCCAGCGAACCATTCGTCCTTCGAGAGTTCGGCGTCCCAATAGTCGAGGTGCATCTTGATCTGCGGATCGGAGAGATGCTCCTGCGCCTTCGCCATCACCGACTTCACGATGCCTTTCATCAGGCCGGGCGCGTTCATCGGGATGCGCGTGAACACCAGCTTGAGCAGCAACGGCGTCATCGCCGAACCTTCGGCATAGTGCATCCAGTAGGTGTAGCGCAGCTTGTCCTTCGATCCGGCGGGCGGGATCAGGCGGCCGCTGCCGTAGCGCTCCATCAGGTAGTCGATGATGGCGCCGGTTTCGGCCAGCGTGTTGTCGCCGTCGGTGATCACGGGCGACTTGCCCAGCGGGTGGATCGCCTTCAGCTCGCGGGGCGCCAGCATGGTCTTGGCGTCTCGCTCATAGCGCTTCACTTCGTAATTGCAGCCCAGCTCCTCCAGCAGCCACAGCACGCGTTGCGACCGGGAATTGTTGAGGTGGTGGACGGTGATCATGGCGGTGCCCCTGGGCAATAAGCGGTAGTCAGTGCCGTTGCGCCTCGTGCGACTGCATCAGCTTGCCGCGCTCGGTGATGAAGATTGCCAGCAGGGCAAGCGCGCCGAGGATGAAGTGGCCAATGAAGATCGGTGTGACCGTGCCGTTGAACTGGTGCGCGATCAGGCCGCCGATGGAGGCCGAGACGAAGGACGAGGCAAAGCCGATCAGGGCCGCGCCGGAACCTGCGAGCGCGCCCAGTGGCTCCATCGCGATGGCGTTGTAGTTGGGGCCCTGGAAGCCGATGCAGAAGAAAGCCAGCAGAACCAGCGTGTAGAAAAGCTCGAACGGAACCGGCCCCTGCAGCGCGATGACTGCATGTACGGCGCTGATGATGACAAAGGCGATCAGGGCCGTGTGTGAGATACGGCGCATGCCCAGCCGCTCGACCAGCCGCGAGTTGATCAGGTTCGACACCGACATCGCTATGGCGGCGCCCGCAAACCAAAGGGGGAACCAGTCGCCGGTGACATAGACCTGATGGTAAAGCTGCTCGGAGGCGGAGATGTAGCTCATCAGTCCGCCGAACAGGAAGCCGGAAGCAATGGTGTAGCCCAGCGCCTCGCGCGTGCGGATGACCTTGCCGTAGTTGCGGAACATGGTCGGCAGGTTGAGCGGCACGCGCCGCTCCTTCGGCAGCGTCTCCGGCAGGCGGATCAGAACCCAGAAGAGCATCGCCAAGCCAAAGATGGCGAGCGCCCAGAAGATGCCGTGCCATGTCATGACTTTCAGCATCATCTGTCCAAAGAACGGCGCGATGATGGGCGCGGACATGAACACTATCATGACCAGCGACATCACCTTCGCCATCTGCCGTCCCGCATAGAGGTCGCGCGCGGCGGAGACGGCGATCACGCGGCTGCCGCCGGCGCTGGCTCCCATGAAGGCGCGAATCCAGATCAGGCTCTCGAATGTCGGCGCGAAGACGCATCCGACAGCGGCGACGATGTAGAAGAAGAGCGAGACGAACAGCACGGGCCGGCGGCCGAACCTGTCCGTCAGCGGACCATAGAACAGCTGCGAGACGCCGAAGCCGAGCATGTAGGAGATGATGATCGCCTGCCGGTCGTTCTCGCGCTCGGGCGGCACCTGGAAATACTCGCCCATCTGGGGCAGGGCCGGCAGCATGATGTCGATCGCCAGCGCGTTGAGCGCCATGAGCATGGCGGTCATCGCGACGAACTCCGCCAGCGGCAGGCGTCGAACGGGCGGGGATGCCGCGTGGCTGAGGGGGGCGTCGGCCAAGAAGTGAATGCTCACATCGGGGTGGAGACCGGGGTTTAGCGGGGTTCTGACGCGAAGGGTAGGGTTTGGCGATGCACAAAGCTCTGGAAATTCGGGGCGGAGATACCTCTTTCGCCGTTCGCGGGGGCAGGTCTATGCTGTTCTCCTGAGGCCGGAGGGATTCATGAAGTATCGTTTGTTTGTTGGCGCAGCGCTTGGTGTTGTCGCTGCCGCAACGCTGGCATTCGCCCAGGAAGCTCCCCAGCCGCCGACCGATGGCGCCAAGGAAGAGAAGCCAAAATGGGACGTCGCCGCGCCGCCTCTGCCGACGCGCACGGTCAACATCAACGTCGATGAAGGCACGTGGATGGACGTGGATGTCAGCCCCGACGGGAAGCTGGTCGTGTTCGACATGCTGGGCGACATTTACACCATGCCGATCGCCGGCGGCACGCCGACGCGGATTGCCGAAGGCCTGCCCTATGAAATGCAGCCGCAGTTCTCGCCGGATGGAAAACGCATCACCTTCACCAGCGACCGCGGCGGCGGCGACAACATCTGGATCATGAACGCCGACGGCTCCGACAAGCAGCAGCTGACCGAGGAAACCTTCCGCCTTCTGAACGAGCCGAGCTGGTCTCCCGATGGCCGCTTCATCGCCGCGCGCAAGCATTTCACCACCGCGCGCTCGCTCGGCACAGGCGAGATCTGGATCTATCACGTGGGCGGCGGCGATGGGTATGTCGCGGTCAAGCGCGCTGATGAAGCGCTGCAGAAGGAGCTGGGCGAGCCTGTCTATTCGCCCGATGGCAAGGCGATCTACTACACGCGCAACGTCTCTCCGGGGAACACGTTCGAATACGCGCAGGATTCCAACGGCAGCCTGTTCGAGATCGAGCGTTATGAATTCGCCACCGGCGAAGTGACCACGGCCGTCAGCGGCGCAGGCGGCGCCACGCGCCCGACGCCCTCGCCAGATGGGACCAAGCTGGCCTTCGTGCGGCGTGATCGCAATGAGTCGAAGCTCTATGTGAAAGACCTTGCGACCGGCGGGCTCACCAAGGTCTATGACGATCTTGATCTCGACCTGCAGGAGACATGGGCCGTGAACGGCCTCTATCCGGGCATGGACTGGACACCGGATTCGAAATCCATCGTATTCTGGGCCGGCGGGAAGATCCGCCGCGTTGATCTCTCGGGCAACTCGCAGGTCATCCCGTTCCGCGTCAACGACACGCGCGTGGTGATCGATCCGCCGCAGCCGAAGATTGAAGTCGCGCCCGACAATTTCCGCACGAAGATGCCGCGCTATGTGGCCACCTCGCCGGATGGCAAGCGCACGGCTTTCGAAAGCCTGGGCAAGCTTTACGTGAAGCAGGGCGATGGCGCGCCAACGCGCCTGACGCAGACACGCGGGGCGGAGATTGAAGCTTTCCCGTCGTGGTCGCGCGACGGGCAGAAGCTGGTCTATGTCGAATGGACCGACGCTGGCCTCGGCAAGATCCGCGTCGTCAACGCCAACGGTTCGGGTGGCAGGTATGTGACGGCGGAGCCCGGACATTATCGGCGGCCGCGTTTCTCGCCCGACGGGCAGACCATCGTGTTCGAGCAGGGCACGGGCGGATACCTGGTTTCCCAACTCCGCTCTGACAACCCCGGCGTTTACCGCACTCCCACAGCGGGCGGCGCGATGACCCTGGTGACGCGTGATGGCGCGTCCCCGCACTATGGCGCGGAGAACAACCGCATCTTCGTGACGCGCGGCAGCGGCCCTTCTGGCACGCTGGTCTCCGTCGATCTCAATGGCGAGGCAGCGCGCGAGCATGCAAGCGGCGAGATGGTCACCACCTACGAAGTTTCTCCCGATGGCGCATACGTCGCCTTCGAGGACAATTTTGGCGCCTACGTGATGCCGATGGCGCAAGGTCCGCAGGAGATCGGCGCGGGCAAGGGTGCGTCAGCCCTTCCGGTGGCGAAGGCCAGCGAGGGCGGCGCGACGTATCTGACGTGGACCGAGGGCGGCAAGCGGCTCACCTGGTCACTGGGGCCGACGGTCTATTCCGCAAGCATCGACGCCATGATCCCGCTGACGAAGCCGAAATCCGAGGAGGGCTACAAGCCGCCGACAACGGGCGTCGATCTTTCCGTCGCCGTGCAGGCGGCCAGGCCCACCGGTGTCACCGTGCTCACGGGCGCGCGCATTGTCACCATGGCCGACGAGAATGGCGGCGTGATCGACAACGGCGTCATTGTCATCACCGGCAACCGCATCACGGCTGTAGGTCGCGCAGGCTCCATGACGGTTCCGGCTGGTGCGCGCACCGTGGACCTTGCAGGCAAGACGATCATCCCCGGCCTGGTCGATGCGCATGCGCACGGGCCATATGGCGACAACGATCTCGTTCCCAACCAGAACTGGAGCGTCCTTGCGCACCTGGCGCTGGGCGTAACGACCGTGTTCGACCCGTCGAGCCAGGCGAGCACCGTGTTCGCCGCGCAGGAGATGCAGCGGGCGGGGCTGATCCTCGGACCACGCATCTTCTCGACGGGCGAGATCGTCTACGGCGCGCGCGGCCGCGGGAATTTCAACGACATCCAGAGCTATGATGACGCGCTGGCGCATGTGCATCGCCTGAAGATGCAGGGAGCGGCGGGCGTGAAGAACTACAACCAGCCGCGCAGGGATCAGCGCCAGCAGGTCGTTGCCGCCTCCATAGCGGAGAATATCCAGGTGGTGGCCGAAGGTGCCTCGCTGTTTGCGCAGGACATCGCGCTGATCGCGGACGGTAACACGGCTCTGGAACACAACATCCCGCAGCTGGATCTCTATGAAGACGTGATCAGCTTCTTCGCCCAGACGAAGGTGGCATATACGCCGACGCTGGTGGTCACCTATGGCGGCCTCGCTGGCGATCCCTACTGGCGCTCGCACATGGATGTGTGGCGCCATCCCATCCTGTCGAAGCATGTGCCGCCGCATATCCTGCAGCCGGCGAACGTCCGCCGCACGCAGGCGCCGGATGAGGATTTCGTCGACGGCCGCTCGGCGTCACAGGCGCTGAAACTGTTCAAGCGGGGCGTCAACGTCTCCATTGGCGCACATGGCCAGGAAGAAGGACTGGCGGCGCACTGGGAGCTGTGGTCGTTCGTGCGCGGCGGCTTCACGCCGCTGGAGGCGCTGAAGGTCGGCACCATCCTGCCGGCGAGGAAGCTGGGCATGGCGGGCGACATCGGCTCGCTGGAAGTCGGCAAGCTGGCGGACCTCGTCGTGCTCGACGCCAACCCGCTGGAGAACATCCGCAACTCGGACAAGATCGCCAGCGTGATGATCAACGGCCGCCTGTACGAAGCGTCCACCATGAACGAGATCGTCACGGGGAACCGGACCAGGCCGCCGTATTATTGGGAGCAGAAGTAACCCCCTGCTGTGAGCACGCGCCTCGTCCTTCGACAAGCTCAGGATGAGGCGGTGCTTTCAGGCGTCAGACGTTGAACCGGAAGTGCATGACGTCGCCGTCCTGCACGATGTATTCCTTGCCTTCCTGACGGGCCTTGCCGGCTTCCTTCGCGCCGGCTTCGCCCTTGAACTTCACATAGTCGTCGAAGGCGATCGTCTCGGCCTTGATGAAGCCCTTCTCGAAGTCGCCGTGGATGACGCCGGCGGCCTGAGGGGCTGTCGTGCCTTTGCGGATCGTCCAGGCGCGCGCTTCTTTCGGGCCGACGGTGAAGTAAGTTTGCAGGCCAAGCAGTTCGTAGCCCGCGCGGATGACGCGGTTGAGGCCGGGCTCGACGAGGCCGAGGCTTTCGAGGAATTCCTTTTGCTCTTCGTCGGACAGGACCGCGACCTCGCTCTCGATCTTCGCTGAGATAACCACGGCGGCCGAGCCCTCGGCTTCCGCGTGTTTCACGACCGCGTCAGAGAATGCGTTGCCCGTTCCGGCCGAGCCTTCGTCGACATTGCAGATGTAGAAGACAGGCTTGGACGTCAGGAGCTGGAGCATCTTCCACGCCTTCTGATCTTCGGCGTCGATCTTCGCGCGGCGCGCCGGCTTGCCGGCATTGAGCTGTTCCAGCGCCTTGCCGATCAGGGCCAGCGTCTGGACCGCTTCCTTGTCGCCGCCTTTGGCTTTCTTCTCGACGTTCTGTTTCCGCTTCTCGAGGCTGTCCATGTCGGCGAGCATGAGTTCGGTCTCGACGACTTCGAAATCCGCGAGCGGATCGATCTTGCCGGAGACGTGCGTGATGTCGTCGTCGACGAAGCAGCGCAGCACGTAGGCGACGGCGTCGACTTCGCGGATGGTGGCGAGGAACTGGTTGCCGAGGCCCTCGCCCTTGCTGGCGCCCTTCACCAGGCCGGCGATGTCCACGAAGTTCATGCGCGTGGGGATGATCTCCTTCGAACCGGCGATCTTCGCCAGCACGTCAAGGCGCGGCTCGGGCATGGCCACATCGCCCACGTTCGGCTCGATGGTGCAGAACGGATAGTTCGCCGCCTGCGCCGCCGCCGTGCGGGTCAGCGCGTTGAACAGGGTCGACTTGCCGACATTCGGCAGGCCAACGATTCCAGCCTTGAAGCCCATCAGGTTTGTTCCTTCGGCGTAGGTGGGGAGGAGTTGCGCGGGTCGCTTTTCGGGGCGGGCGCAAGGCGCATGACTTCAGCCTGGTAGCGCTCGTCATTGCCGGCGACGAGGAAAGGCAAGGCGTCGACGCAGGCCTTGATCAGTGCGTTCACGGCGGGGCGTTCGTCGGGATGGAAATCGGCCAGCACGGCGGCTTTTACTACGCTCTTGTCGCCCGGATGGCCGACGCCCATTCGGCCGCGGCGCACTTCGGTGGAGGCCAGGGAGTATATGGAGCGAATGCCGTTGTGGCCGGCTGCGCTGCGGCCCGTGGCCATGCGGAAGCGGCCGAGCGCCATGTCGATCTCGTCGTGGAAGACAACGATGTCGGACGGCTGCAGGTAATGCTTGCGCATGATCGCGCCGACCGACTTGCCCGAAAGGTTCATGTAGGTCTGCGGCTTCACCAGCATAGCTTTCACGCTGGCGCCGTCCGGCGACTTCAGCTGGCCCTCGCAGACCTCGGCCTCGAATTTCGACTGCATCTGCCAGGACGAAAAGCGGTGTGCGTCGGCGATCGCCTCAACCAGCCTGAAGCCGATATTGTGGCGGTTGCCCTCGTACTGGGGTCCGGGATTTCCAAGGCCCACGATGAGCAGCATCAGAGCCGTCCTGAAGGATTGGCCGGCGCGCGATTGTGCGCGCCGGCTTCAAGTCCTTACTTCTTCTTCGGCGCGGCGGCCGGAGCGGCCTTGGCGGCCGGGGCGGCCTTGCCGGCAGCGGCCGGAGCAGCAGCCTTGGCGCCAGCGGCGGCGGCGGGAGCAGCTTCGGCGGCGGCAGCCGGCTTGTCTTCGGCCACATCGTCCTTGGCCTTGCGGCCCGCGATGGTGATGATCGTGAAGTCGCGACCTTCGATGGTAGGGCGCACGCCTTCCGGCAGCGTGATCGCGGAGATCTTCAGCGCGTCGCCGATCTCCAGGTTCGAGACGTCAGCCTCGAGATGCGCGGGGATCGCGTCGGCGGGGGCGTACAGCCAGATTTCGTGGCGGACGATGTTCATGGCGCCGCCGCGCTTGATGCCGGGCGACACGCCCTGGCCGGTCACGTGCACCGGAACGGCGACGCGGATGATCTGGCCCGGCTCGACGCGATAGAGGTCGAGGTGGGTGGGCTCGTCAGAGACGGGGTGGAACTGGATGTCCTGCGCGAACACCAGCTGGCGCTCGCCTTTGTATTCGAGCGTGACGGTGTGCGACAGGAACTTGCCGGACTTCAGCGCGGCCTTGACGGTCTTCTTGTCGAGCGAGATCGAGACGGGGGCCTTGTCGCCGCCGTAGAGGACGCCGGGGATGCGGCCCTGGGTGCGCACTTCGCGCGCGCCGCCGCGGCCCGTGCGCTCGCGCACGTCGACATTGAGGACGATATTGGAGGTGGACATGTCATTCTCCGTTTCGCCCTGGTGTTCGCCTTGTCCCGGTTTCGGGGGGCTCACCCTGGCTACACAGGCAGCGACAATCGCCGCCTTTTTGGGGAGCCGGGCCTATACACAAGGGAAACCTGCCCGGCAAGCCCGCGCCAATACCCCTAATATTCGCCCCTGACGTGATGGTAATCGGCAGGTTGGGGCGTATTCGGCTATATTGCTGATCCGGGGCGGAATCCGCCGGACAGGGACGGCCGATGTCGCAGGATGCGCCAGTTACGGACGTGGTTAAGGGGGGCGAGAAGCCTACCCTGGCCCCGGCGCGCTTTCCGTTTCTGCCGTGGGGGCTGGCTCCGCTGGTGGGGCTGGGGCTCGTGCTGGTTGCCGCCCTGTTTCCGTTTGCGTTTGGGGAGATTGAGGGGGCGACGGCCGCGGCCACGCGCAAGGCCTTGCAGGATGGCGGCTATGGCTGGGCCACAGCTTCGGTTTCGGGCCAGTGGGTGACGGTGGAAGGCAAGCCGCCGAGCCGCGCCGAGGCCGACAAGGTGATTGCCGCGATCAGCCGGGCCCGGGCGTCAACCTTCTTTGGGGAGGCCGAGCCGGCGACCTGGGTCATCGACCGCTTCACCTTTACTGAAGACCCGCTGCGCCCGCTCGACGCCGTCCAACCGCAGGCCGACCCCGACGCAACGCCGCCCGCCCCGGACGCGCAGGCGGCCACGCCTGCTCCGCCGCACACCGTGGCCGACCAGCGCTGTGATCAGTCGATGGCCGACCTGCTCGGCGGCTCCACTATCGAGTTTGCAAGCAATAGCTCCGTCATCCGCTCCGCCAGCGCGACGCTGCTGGATGGCATTGCCCGCGCCGCCAAGGCCTGCCCCGGTCGCCTGCGCATCGAGGGGCACACGGACAACGAAGGTCGTGATGCGTTCAACACGACGCTGAGCCTGCGCCGCGCCGAGGCTGTACGCACGGCCTTGATCCGCCGCGGGGTCGAGGCGAGCCGCCTCGTCGCCGAAGGCTTCGGGGCCGCGAAGCCGGTTGCAACGAACGAGACTGAAGCGGGCCGCGCCCGCAATCGCCGCATCGAGATACGCGCCGTGGGCGCTTCACCCAACTGACTACCTGACGGATTGGACACGACATGTGGTTCCTGCTGCTCCAGATCACCGCGCTCATCCTGCTGGCCGCCGGCTTTGGCGCCTGGCTGATGTGGTGGTGGCTCAATCGCCGTTTCGAGACGGTAGCGCGTAGCCGCGAACTGCTGGTCTCGCAGGTCAGCCGCATTGACGGCCTCGTCACGCGCGAAGATCTCGAGAAGGAAGCGGCCCTCCTCGGCTCGGCGCTGGCCGCGCAGAAGCCGGTCGACTTGCAGCCACTGGAGGAGAAGTTCCAGCGCCTGCAGTCCAGCCTTGGCGACATGGAGCGCAAGATTGCCGGCTTCACCCTCGAGCCCGTGATGGTGAAAGTGTCTGACGTTCGCGCCGCGGTGGCGGGCATACGGCCGACGGATATCGCGCCGGTGGAAGAGCGCCTTGCGCGCGTAGAAGCGGCGCTTCGTGATTTCCGGATGCCGGAGGTCGATCTTGGCCCGGTTCACAGCGGCCTTGCCTCGCTGGGTCTCACGGTCAACGCCATCGAGCCGGCAAGTCGCGCGGTTGAGCCGATTGCGGCGCGGCTTGCGGCGCTGGAGACGCGCCTCGGCGATCTTGGCGGCAAGATCGAGGGTGCGCGCCGTAACGACATGGATGTGATCGCGGGACGCTTTGCGACGGTGACGCAGGCTGTCGCCAACCTGCGCATGCCCGATGTGGCGCCCCTGCAGGCGCGCCTGTCGGAAATCCAGGCGGCTGTCGCCAACATCCCTTCGGCGCCAAGCCTTCAACCCGTGATCAACGGGATCGCGGATGTGCAGTCGGCGATCACGGCGATCCCGCAGCCCAACCTCACGCCGATCAAGACATCGCTGTCGGATCTGGAAGCTTTCGTGGTCGGACTCGACAAGCCGCCGCTGGACCTGACGCCGCTGATGACGCGGCTGGCTTCGCTGGAATCCTCGCTGTCGCTGGTGCAGACCGAGGTGAAGGAAGCGCGCGCGCTCCAGCCTATCGACCGCCGTCTCGCCAGCCTGCAGGAGGCGATGGGCAGCATGCCGGGGCCTGATCTTTCGCCTGTAATCGGCGCAGTGCGCTCGATCGACAGCCGCAACGATCTCGTCGCGATGGAGAACCGGCTGACGGCCATCGAGTATGGGCTCGCCGCGCTTCATCACATGATGCGCTCGCGCGGGGACACGATCCTCGGGCGCGGGGATGGCGATGGCCGCAGTGCGCCGCCGCTGCATGTCGTGCGTGAAGCGCCGCCGGTTGCTGCGCCTTCGGCGGCACCGCTCCGTCCGGATCGTGACGCTGATCCGATCAACACTTTCCTGCGCGCGGGCGACGAAGCAAACCTGCTGACCGAGCCGGCGTTCGGCCCGGCGGATGATCTGGAAGCCATCGACGGCGTGGGGCCGATGCTGCGCGCACTGCTCAACGATCTTGGCGTGTTCTACTTCTGGCAGGTGGCCGAATGGACGCCGCGCGAGATCGACTGGGTCGAGAGCAAGCTGATGCACTTCAAGGGCCGCATCCGCCGCGACGACTGGGTCGGCCATGCGCGCAAGCTTGCCGCATTGCCCACGTCGGTGAAGCGCCCCGGGCTGACTGCGATGCGCAAGCCGATCTAGACAGCGCGCTACCCGCCGATGCCGTGCCAGGCGCGTTCGCCGTGCACGTGCATGTCGAGTCCCTCGATCTCGGCTTCCGGCTTGGCGCGCAGTTTCATGGTGAAGCTGGCGGCCTTGATGATGATGTAGGTCACCGCGACTGACCACGCGACGACCACGACGACGCCCTGCAGCTGCACCCACGACTGCTGGGCGATCGAGACGTCGCCGAGGCCGGGCGCGAGCGGGCCGAGGCTCGCCAGCACAGGCAGGATCAGAGTGCCAAGAATGCCGCCGACGCCGTGGACGGCGAACACGTCGAGGCTGTCGTCGATCTTCAGTTTGTTGCGGATGAGAGTGACGGCGTAGAAGCAGACCACCGACGCAAGCACGCCGATGATCACCGCGCCCAGCGGGCCGACAGAGCCGGCAGCTGGTGTGATGGTGGCAAGGCCCGCGATCAGGCCGGTGACGGCGCCAACCAGGCCGGGGCGGCCGAACTTGATCCACTCGATCGCCATCCATGTCAGGGCGGCGGCCGATGCTGAAAGATGCGTGACCAGCATGGCGTTCCCGGCGGACTGGCCAGCGCCGAGCGCCGAGCCCGCGTTGAAACCATACCAGCCGACCCACAGAAGGGCTGCGCCGATCATCACCAGCACGGGGCTGTGCGGCGGCCGCATTTCCTGCGGGAAGTGTTTCCGCTTGCCGACCATGGTGGCGACCACGAGGGCCGACGAGCCGGCCGTCGCGTGCACCACAAGGCCACCAGCGAAATCGCGGACGCCTTGCTGGAATAGCCAGCCGCCTGATCCCCACACCCAGTGACAGACCGGGGCATAGACCAGCAGCATCCACGCGGACGAGAAGACCAGCACGAAGCCGAAGCCCGCGCGCTCCGGGTAGGCGCCGACGATCAGCGCGGGCGTGATGATGGCGAAGGTCATCTGGAACATGAAGAAGACGGTTTCCGGAATGGTGCCCGTCTGGCTTTCCGCCGTGACGCCGTTGAGGAACGCCTTGTCGAAGCCGCCCCAGAATCCGTTGGCCGGTCCGCCATCGCCGAAGGCCAGCGAGTAACCCACGAAGAACCACAGCAGCGACATCAGGCAGGCGATCACGACGCACTGGCTGAGCACCGAGAGAACGTTCTTCGACTGCACGAGCCCGCCATAGAACAGTGCCAGCGCGGGCAGCGTCATCAGGAGAACGAGCGCGGTCGCCGTGAGCACCCAGGCGGTGTCTCCGCTGTTGGTCTCGGCAAAGGCGGCCGGCGCGCCCAGAAGGGCGACAGCAAGGCCAGCGGCCGCAACGCGGCCGGAACGCACGATGATCATGGGGGCCTCCGGTTTCGCCGACTTGCGCGGCGTTGCCCGCTTATTAGGCGAGCCGCTGGATTTTTGACCGGCGGAGGCGACGCCTCGTGTGGACGGGACAGGGGTCGCTCAGAAAGCAGGCAGAATCGGACAGGCGAGCACAAAAATTGGTCAATTCGCGCTCGTGGGCAGGTAAGCCGGACGCGAGCGCAGAAAGTGGCGAGTCGCTCCAAAGACCTCCAGCGACCTTGTTGACAGTCGTAGCTGATGCGCTACAACTGTAGCGCGTCCTGACCGGCAACAGTCATGAACAGGGATTTCGCGCCATGCCTCCCACCGCCACGCGGACAGAGCTGTCCATTCTCAAACACCTTTGGCCTGACGCGCGAAAGAGCGCGCGGGAGATACAGGACGCGATCAGCGGAGAGACCGGCTGGAGCTTTTCCACCACGCGCACGCTGCTGACGCGGATGGAAGAAAAAGGGCTGGTGTCGCGCGCCGACGTCCACGGCGTGGCGGTCTATGCGCCGGCGCTTTCTCGTGTGGCGGTGCTTGGCGCGATGGCGCGGGAGCTGACGCGCGATGTGCTGGACATCAAGGGCGCTGTGCCTGCCTCGATGTTCGCCGACAGCCCGCATCTGACGCGCGATGAACTCGCCGAGCTCGATGCAATTCTCAACGCCGACGATGCGGAGGACAAGTGATGCTGATGATCGTTTTCCTGCTTGTATCCTCGCTCGCCTGGGGCGGCGCGATCTGGCTGTGTGCCCGCGCCCTGCAGCGTAGCAATGTCTCCGGCCGTGCGCGGCAATGGATCTGGCGCGGGGCGACAATGTTGCTGATCGCGCCGTGGGTGTCTGCGCCTCTGGTGGCGGCATTCGGTTGGGGACTAGCGCCGGGCGTCGCGGTGGTCCCCGCCGACGCCATGAAGACACCGCTTTTGGTCATGCCGCAGGAATTCCTGCCGACCGTTGAAGGTGTATCGGCTCCCATTGCTTCAACGCCGATCAGTCTCGATCCGCTGCAGATCATCATGATTGTGCTGGCCGCTGGATGGGTTGTGCGGTTTGTGATGGCGCAGCTGGCGGCCCGCTCGCTGCTCGGCATCGTGCACTATGCGCGCGAAGCAGGTCCGGGTTTCGCTCAGAACGCTGCGCGTACCTGGAGCCGGCGGCTTGGCATGAAGCGCACGCCGCGCCTGCTGGTGGTGGCCGAGAATGTCTCGCCATTCTCCTATGGCGTGCTGCG
>Ga0075152_10000904_pt1 | contig 21501 bp, 15 predicted proteins | sample JI61114C2DNA_FD_70964 | JGI IMG/M metagenome (GOLD analysis project Ga0075152, IMG submission 70964) | Wastewater effluent complex algal communities from Wisconsin, to seasonally profile nutrient transformation and Carbon sequestration -... | ecosystem: Engineered > WWTP > Effluent > Algae...
GAGCATTTGACGCATGGTGACAGACATTTTGTACTCCAATACAGAGGTTTGACCGCCGCCCAGCCTGCCTGGCCCGCCCATGCGGAACCACGCCTTGCCGAGAGCCTTCCCTGTGGAAGACCCACCGGACCTCATTGGGCCGGACGTGTGAATTTTGCCTGGCACATACCAGACAAGCCGCCGATTGTAGCAGCAACCTGTTACTTCCCTCAAGGCCGGCTCTACGCCTCGCGCTCCCGCCAGATTGCCCGCACGCGCCGCATGAGCTAGCCTAATGCGTTCGAAACCCCAATAAAAGATCAGGTCTCATGAGCGTCACCATAAAAACGCCGGAAGAAATCGAAAAAATGCGCATCGCGGGCCGACTGGGCTCCGAAGTGCTCGACTACATCACGCCCTTCGTCAAGCCGGGGGTCACGACAGCCGAGCTGGACAAGCTCTGCCATGACTACATGGTAGAGGTGCAAGGCTGCATCCCGGCGCCCCTCAACTACTGCCCCCCGGGCTACAAGCCCTACCCCAAGTCCATCTGCACCTCGATCAATCACCAGGTCTGTCACGGCGTTCCGGGTGACAAGGCGCTCAAGAAGGGCGACATCGTCAATCTGGACATCACGGTGATCAAGGACGGCTACCACGGCGACACCAGCCGGATGTTCCTGGTCGGTGGTGACAGCAACTGCAGCATCCTCGCCCGGCGCCTGTGCCAGATCACCTATGAGTGCCTGTGGCTCGGCATCGCCCAGGTGCGGCCCGGCGCGCATCTCGGCGACATCGGGCACGCCATCCAGAAGCATGCAGAGGGCAGCGGGTTTTCGGTCGTGCGCGAGTTTTGCGGCCACGGCATCGGCGCCAATTTCCACGAAGACCCGCAGGTCCTGCACTACGGCAAGCCAGGCACCGGCATCGAACTCAAGCCGGGCATGATCTTCACCATCGAGCCGATGATCAACGCCGGCAAGGCCGCCATTTCCGAGCTCCCCGACGGCTGGACCATCGTCACCCGTGACCGCAGCCTGTCAGCCCAATGGGAGCACATGATCCTCGTCACCGATACCGGTGTTGAAGTACTGACCCTGTCGACGGCAGCCCCGCCGCGTCCGGACATCGTTGCCAACCTCCTGCCCTGAGAACGTCTGCCCCGAAGATGTCCGATTCCGCGCCCATCGTTCCACCTGACACCGCCCGTGAACTGATCACCCGTTGCAAGGCCCGCCTCAAGAGCGGCGGTGAAGCCCTGCGCGCTGCCTATGAGGCACGACCGCTGACCGACCCCATCCTGAGGGGCCGCTCCCATCTGGTGGATGAGGTGCTCATCGATCTTTGGAAGGATTTCGGGCTTCCCGCCTCCGCCACGCTGGTGGCTGTCGGCGGCTATGGGCGCGAAGAGCTCTTTCCCTGTTCGGACGTGGATCTGCTGTTCCTGCTGGAGGACGAGCCCGACTCCGACCTGGAGGAACGCCTGACCCAGATGATTGGCCTGATCTGGGACATTGGCCTCGACATCGGGCACAGCGTGCGTACCGTCGAGGCCTGCCTCGAGGAAGCCGCGCTCGACGTAACGGTGATGACCAACCTGCTGGAAGCCCGCCGTATCTTCGGCAATGTACAGCTCTACGACCGGTTTAACGTCAGCCTTCGGGGCATTCTCAATGCCGGACAGTTCTTTAAGGCCAAGCGGCTCGAGCAGGAGCAGCGCTACACCCGCCACAACGAAACCCCCTATTCGCTGGAGCCGAACTGCAAGGAAAGCCCGGGGGGGCTTCGGGACCTCCAGGTCATCGGCTGGATCAGCCGCTCGGCGGGCATCGGCACCCACTGGCGCGACCTGGCCCGGCACGGCCTGATCACCGACGAAGAAGCCACCGAACTGCGCGAGCTGGAGCGCTTCCTGCAGCATGTGCGCATCCGCCTGCACCATCTCACCGGACGCCGCGAAGACCGCCTGGTGTTCGACCACCAGGAAAAGCTCGCCCGGCGCTTTGGCTTCGATGCCACCGAAGCCCGGCGCGCCTCCGAAGTATTCATGCAGGAGTATTACCGGACAGCCAAAAAGGTCACCCAGCTCAACACCATCCTGCTGCTCAATTTCGGGGTGGAGTTTTTCCCCAACCGCTACCCGGCAGCCATCAACATCAACGAACGCTTCCAGTGTGTGCGCGAACTCCTCGACGTACGCGACGAAGGCGTCTTCGACCGCCACCCCAGCGCCCTGCTCGAGTGCTTCCTGCTCCTCGAGCAGCGCTCCGAACTGAAGGGCATGACGGCCCGCACGCTCCGTGCCCTGTGGCGGGGCCGCAAGCTGATCAACGCCGAATTCCGGCAAAACCCGGCCAATCGTGCCCTCTTCCTGCGCCTGCTGCAGCAAAAGCGCGGGGTGGTGCACGAAATGCGGCGCATGAACCAGTACGGCATACTGAGCTTCTACCTGCCGGCCTGGCGACGCATCGTTGGCCAGATGCAGCACGACCTCTTCCACGTTTACACGGTGGATCAGCACATTCTGCAGGTGCTGCGCAATGTGCGCCGCTTCATGGTGGCCGAGCATGCCCATGAGTACCCGCTGCTGACCCGCCTGAGCACCGGCTTCGAGAAGCCCTGGCTGATCTACATCGCCGCCCTTTTCCACGACATCGCCAAGGGGCGTGGAGGCGACCACTCAAAGCTGGGCATGAAGGACGCCCGGGATTTCTGCGAATCCCACGGCCTGGAAGAAAACGACACTTCATTGGTGGAATGGCTGGTCCAGCACCATCTGTCCATGTCCAACGTGGCCCAGAAGCAGGACCTGTCCGACCTGGAAGTGATCCGCCGATTCGCCACCCTGGTTGGCAACGAGCGCCGCCTCAACGCCCTCTACATCCTCACCCACGCCGACATCCGCGGCACCAGCCCGAAGGTGTGGAACGGATGGAAGGGCAAGCTGCTGGAAGATCTCTTCTTTGCCGCCCAGCGCCTGCTGCGCGGCGCGACGCCCCAGCAGGCACTGGGCACCCCCATCCGCCAGGACGACGCCCGCAACCTGCTGCGCTACTACGGGTTGCGCCCGGGTACCGAAGACGCCCTGTGGGACCAGCTGGATACGGTGTATTTCCTGCGGCACGACCCCGAGGAAATCGCCTGGCACGCCCGCATGCTGTACTACCGGGTGGAGACCGAAGAGCCTGTCGTGAAGGCGCGCCTCAGCCACGTGGGCGAAGGCCTGCAGGTGATGGTTTACATGAAGGATCAGGGCGACCTCTTCATGCGTCTGTGCGGTTTTTTCAGCCGCCTCGGCTTCTCCATCGCCGACGCCAAGATCCACACCACCCGTCACGGCTATGCGCTGGACAGCTTCGTGTTGCTCGATCCGGGCCAGGAGGTGCACTACCGTGACCTGATCACGCTCCTCGAGCACGATCTCACCGAACGCCTGGCCACTCACGCCCCGATAGATCGTCCGTCGAGCGGACGCATCTCCAGGGAGGTCAAGCACTTTCCGATCACGCCGGAAATCAGTATCCGCCCCGACGAACGCGGCCAGCACCACATCATGTCAGTCACCGCAGCCGACCGACCAGGCCTGCTTTTTGGCGTTGCGGAAACCCTGGTTGCCTACCACATCAACCTGCACACAGCCAAGATTGCCACCCTTGGCGAGCGGGTCGAGGACACCTTTCTGATCAGTGGCCCAGGCCTTTCCCAGGACGCCCAGATCCTCAAGATCGAATCCGACCTGCTGGAGAAACTGGCGATCTGAAACAGGGCTGCCGGCGCTCAGTCGTCGGCAGCCACCGCCCCATCCGGAAAGAGCACGTCCGTATAACCGAAACGGGAGAAGTCCCGCACGCGCATCGGGTAGAGCACGCCATCCAGATGGTCGCACTCATGCTGCACCACTCGGGCATGAAAGCCGGTGGCGAGGCGGTCAATTGGCCGGCCGTACTCATCAAAGCCGGTGTAACGCAGCTCCGTCCAGCGCGGCACCCAACCCCGGAGCCCGGGCACTGACAGGCACCCCTCCCAGCCGCCCTCCTCCTCGTCGCTCAGCGGCCGCAGCTCCGGGTTGATCAGCACCGTGTCCGGCACCGAGGAGGCATCCGGGTAACGAGGGCTCGGCCCCCCGCCAAAGATCACGACGCGCAGATCGACGCCGATCTGCGGCGCCGCCAGACCAGCCCCGTTCAGGTGCGCCATGGTGTCGCGCATGTCCCGGATCAGGGCAGCCAGCTCCGGCGTAGCAAAGGCCTGCACTGGGGCAGCGCGCCGCAACAGGCGCATGTCTCCCATCCGCAACACATCGCGGATCATGCTTCGCAGATGTGGTCGAGCACGTGACGCACCCGCCCCATCGCCTCACGAAGCACCGTGTCGATGCTGTCGAAGCAGATTCCGGACGCACTCGCCGCGCGACCCGCCGCAAAATTGGCGATGACATTGATTGCGGCATACGGTATGCCAAGCTCCCTGGCCAGCGCCGCCTCCGGCATCCCGGTCATGCCCACCACATCGCAGCCATCCCGCTCCATACGATTGATTTCCGCCGCCGTTTCCAGCCGGGGGCCCTGGGTCGCCCCATACACGGCACCGTCGGCGACCTTCTCACCAGCTGCCGCCGCGGCCCGCAGTATCCGCTGCCGCAAAGCGAGATCGTAAGGCTCGGTGAAATCGATGTGCACCACCGGCTCCTCGGAGTTCTCATGAAAGGTGCTCTTACGCCCCCAGGTGTAATCAATGATCTGGTTGGGGACAACCAGAGAGCCCGGGCACAGGTCGGCGCGAATTCCGCCCACCGAGGCCACTGAAATGATCGCATCCACCTTGGCCTGGTGCAGCGCCCACAGGTTTGCCTGGTAGTTCACCCGATGGGGCGGAATGGTATGGCCGTAGCCGTGGCGGGCCAGAAAGACCACCGGCTTGCCACACAGGCGCCCAAAGGTAAGCGCACCGGAAGGCTCGCCGTAAGGCGTCCGCACCACCTCCCGACGAATCAGGTCCAGGGATGCGAGCTGGGTGAGGCCACTGCCGCCGATGATTGCCAGCATGTCCGGCTACTCCTCAAAAACGTGTCGGGCGCGAATCTTAGCACGGCGGGTAAGGCACCCCGCCCATGCTGCGATGCGCAAAGACGTGCTAAAATTTCGGGTTTACAAGTACTTCCGGTATCCAACCCCATGTCCCGCGCCATTAGAAACATTGCCATCATCGCCCACGTCGACCACGGCAAAACCACCCTCGTCGACCAACTCCTGCGCCAGTCCGGCACTTTCCGTGAAAACCAGCAGGTGAGCGAACGGATCATGGACTCGGGGGATATCGAGAAGGAACGTGGCATCACGATCCTGTCCAAGAACTGTGCGATCCAGTACGGCGAAACCCACATCAACATCGTCGACACCCCGGGCCACGCTGACTTCGGCGGTGAAGTCGAGCGCGTGCTGTCCATGGTCGACAGCGTGCTGCTGCTGGTCGATGCCGTTGAAGGCCCGATGCCCCAGACCCGCTTCGTGACCCGCAAGGCCCTTGGCCTGGGCCTCAAGCCCATCGTCGTGGTCAACAAGATCGACCGTCCGGGCGCCCGTCCTGACTGGGTGATCAACCACACCTTCGACCTCTTCGACAAGCTCGGCGCCACCGACGAGCAGCTCGACTTCCCGGTCATCTACGCGTCCGGCCTCAACGGCTTCGCGATGGAGAACCTCGAAGACGAGCGCACCGACATGCGCCCCCTGTTCGAGGCCATCCTCAAGCACGTGCCTGCGCCCGAAGTGGACTCCGAAGGCCCGCTGCAGATGCAGATCTGCTCCCTCGACTACTCCACCTACATGGGCCAGATCGGCATCGGCCGCATCAAGCGTGGCCGCATCCGTCCGAACCAGGAACTGGTCGTCATGTACGGTGACGAGAACCGCGGCAAGGGCAAGGTCAGCCAGATCCTGACCTTCAAGGGCCTCGAGCGTTCCCCCGCCGAAGTGGCCGAGGCTGGCGACATCGTGCTGGTGGCCGGCATCTCCCAGGTCAACATCGGCGTCACCCTGTGCGACCCTGACCGCCTCGAAGGCATGACCCCGATCGCCGTGGACGAGCCCACCCTGACCATGAACTTCATGGTCAACTCCTCGCCCCTGGCCGGTCGTGAAGGCAAGTTCGTCACCAGCCGCCAGATCCGTGAGCGTCTCGAGAAGGAACTGCTGAAGAACGTCGCCCTGCGCGTCAATTTCACCACTGACTCCGACACCTTCGAAGTGTCCGGCCGCGGCGAACTGCACCTGACCATCCTCCTCGAGAACATGCGTCGTGAAGGCTACGAACTGGCCGTCGGCCGCCCGCGTGTGGTGTTCAAGGAGATCGACGGCGTCAAGTGCGAGCCCTACGAAATGCTCACCGTCGACGTGGAGGAAGATCACCAGGGCGGCGTGATGGAAGAGCTCGGCCGTCGCCGTGGCGAACTCCAGGACATGCAGCCGGACGGCAAGGGCCGCGTGCGTCTCGAGTACCGCATCCCGGCCCGTGGCCTGATCGGCTTCCAGGGTGAGTTCCTGACCATGACCCGCGGTACCGGTCTGGCCAGCCACGTGTTCGACGACTACGGTCCGATGGGCGGCACACTGGCAGAGCGTCGCAACGGCGTGCTGATCTCCCAGAACGACGGCGAAGCCGTGGCCTATGCCCTTTGGAACCTGCAGGATCGCGGCCGCATGTTCGTCAGCCCCGGCGATGCCCTGTACGAAGGCATGATCATCGGCATCCACACCCGCGACAACGACCTGGTGGTGAACCCGATCAAGGGCAAGCAGCTCACCAACGTGCGTGCCTCGGGCACCGACGAAGCCGTTCGCCTGATCAACCCAATTCAGCTGACCCTCGAGTCCGCCATCGAATTCATTGCCGATGACGAGATCGTTGAGATCACGCCCAAGAGCATCCGCCTGCGCAAGCGCTTCCTCAAGGAACACGACCGCAAGCGCGCCGCTCGCGACGAAGCATAAGCAAGATGACCTGTCAGGCCGGGGCGACCCCTCGGCCCGGACAATAAAAAAGCGCGGCCCTCGAGCCGCGCTTTTTATTGCCCGTCCGCCCCTTGATCAAGGGGCTCGATCTGCCCAACTCACGTGCGCGAAGCCAGGAAAGCCGCAAATTCAGCGCCGACTTCAGGATGCTTCAAGCCCAGTTCCACAGTCGCCTGCAGGTAGCCCAGCTTGGAGCCGCAGTCATAGCGCACGCCTCGGAACTGGTAAGCCAGCACAGCTTCCTCCTTGAGCAGTGATGCGATGGCATCGGTCAGCTGAAGCTCGCCACCGGCCCCCGGTTTGAGTTGGCGCAAATGGTCGAAGATGCGCCCGGTCAGGATGTAGCGCCCGATCACAGCCTGGGTGGACGGCGCCTCTTCAGGCTTGGGCTTCTCGACGATGCCGCTGACCCTCTGCACCTCACCGTTATCCCGCTCGGTACTAACGATGCCGTACTGGCGGGTCTGTTCGCGGGGAACGTTCATCACGCCCAGCACGGAGCAGCGGTGATAGTTATAGACCTCGGCCATCTGACGCATGACCGGCGACTCCCCCAGAGAGTCCAGCAGATCGTCGGCCAGCAGCACCGCGAAGGGCTCGTCTCCCACCACCGAAGCGGCACACAGCACCGCATGCCCCAGGCCCAGCGCCTCGGCCTGACGTATGTAGATGCAATTTACATGGGACGGCACGGTATCCCGAACGATCTTCAGGAGTTCGGCCTTGCCACGCATCTCCAACTCGGTCTCCAGTTCGTAGGCCTTGTCGAAATGGTCCTCAATAGCCCGCTTGGAGCGGCCGGTAATGAATACCAGATCGGTCATGCCTGCCGCCACCGCCTCCTCCACCGCATACTGGATCAGCGGCTTGTCCACGATGGGCATCATTTCCTTGGGGCTGGCCTTGGTTGCCGGCAGAAAACGGCTGCCCAGACCGGCCACGGGAAAGACCGCCTTCGTCACCTTTTTCATCATCACTCTCCGAATAACATTCCCTGACCGTCGGGCGCGCCCGCTTCGGCCGGCTTCAACAAACGACGCAGTCCGTCCTCGTCCAGAATGGTGACGCCCAGTTGTTGCGCCTTCTCGAGCTTGCTGCCTGCGTCACTGCCCGCCACCACATAATCCGTCTTTTTCGACACCGACCCTGCCACCTTGCCACCCGCAGCTTCAACGAGGGCGGTAGCCTCATCCCGGCTCAGGCTCGGCAGGGTTCCGGTAAGCACCACCTTCTTGCCGCTCAGGGCACCGGCCTGAGGTCGGGCCGCCGGCTCCGTCTCGGGCCAGCGCATCTCCCGTTGCAGCGCCGAGATCACCTCCCGGTTATGGGGCTCGGCCAGAAAGTCGAGGATGCAGTGGGCCACCACCGGCCCCACATCCGGCACCTCGAGCAATGCCGCCTCGTCGGCAGCCAGGAAGAGCTCAAGTCTGCCGAAATGGCGCGCCAGATCCTTGGCGGTAGTTTCGCCGACATTGCGGATGCCAAGCCCGAAGATGAAGCGCGCCAGCGAGGTGTCCCGGCTCTTGTCGATGGCCGCCAGCAGGTTGATCGCCGATTTCTCGCCCATCCGCTCCAGCCCCGCCAGAACCTCCTGGCTCACCCGTTGCGGGTCGTACAGATCTGCCGGCGTGCGCACGATGCCGGCACTGACCAGCTGATTGACGATCTGATCGCCCAGTCCATCCACATCCACCGCCCGCCGGCTCGCGAAATGGAGCAGCGCCTGCTTGCACTGGGCGGGGCAAAACAGCCCGCCGGTACACCGGGCCACCGCCTCATCCTCACCCCGCACAACATGCGAACCGCACTCGGGGCACACATGGCCGATGGCCTCGAGCAGGTCATAGCGCGGCAATTCCCCCTCACGCCGTTCGGCAATCGGGCCGACCACTTCCGGGATCACGTCACCGGCACGGCGCACGATTACCCAGTCCCCCACCCGCACATCCTTGCGATCGATCTCGCCCTGGTTGTGCAGGGTGGCGTTGGTGACCGTCACGCCTCCCACGAACACCGGTTCCAGACGGGCCACCGGGGTGACCGCACCCGTGCGTCCCACCTGCACGTCGATACCCAGCAGGCGGGTGGCCACTTCCTGGGCGGGATACTTGTGGGCCACGGCCCAGCGGGGCTCACGGGAGACAAAACCGAGGGTCTGCTGCAAATCGAGGCGGTCCACCTTGTACACCACCCCATCGATGTCGAAAGGCAGCGACTCTCGCAGGCTTGCCATCTCCTGATGGAAACGCGCCAGGCCCTCCGGCCCATCGGTGCGACAGCGGTGCTCACATACGGGCAGGCCAAATGCGGCGAGGGCATCCAGCACCTCGGAATGGGTCGCCGGCATCGCCCATCCCTGCACCTCCCCCAGCCCATATGCAAAGAAGGACAAGGGGCGCCGGGCCGTGATGGTGGAGTCAAGCTGACGCAGGCTGCCCGCAGCAGCGTTGCGCGGATTGACGAAAACCTTCTGTCCGGCCGCCTCCTGGCTGGCGTTGAGCCGCTGGAAATCATCCCGGCGCATGTAGATCTCGCCCCGCACCTCCAGCACCGCCGGCGCATCGCCCTGCAGTCGCAGGGGGATCCGGCGCAGGGTGCGCACATTGGGGGTGACCTCTTCGCCGGTGCTGCCATCGCCCCGCGTTGCCGCCCGGACCAGCACACCGTGCTCATAGCGCAGGTTGATGGCCAGCCCATCAAACTTGAGCTCGGCGGCATAGGTGACGGGCGGAGCCGATTCGTCCAGCCCGAGGGCCCGACGGACCCGGGCGTCGAAGCTGATGGCTCCCTGCGCCGTGGTGTCGGTTTCGGTGTGGATGGACAACATCGGCAGGGCATGCGCCACTGCCGCCAGCTCCGGGGACGGACGCCCCCCGACCCGCGTGGTGGGCGAATCGGACGTCAGCAGCTCGGGGTGAGCGGCCTCGAGCGCCTGAAGCTCGTGGAAGAGACGGTCGAACTCGGCGTCGGGAACGGTCGGCGCATCGAGCACGTAATAGGCGTATTCATGGCGTTCCAACTCCGCACGCAGGGCCGCCGCCCGTGCGTGCGCTTCCGCGCTTGCCGTCATGGACAGCCCGGATCAGGAAAACAGGCGGCGGGCCAGGGCCGAGCCCGGGGCGATGCCGTACTCGGCCATCTGCCCCTGAAACTGCTCGATCTGCGCCCGGATCAGGCCAACGGCCTTGTCGCCGAAGGGCGAACGGTTGTCGTCCACCACTGCCCCGTTGAGGGCTTCCGCGAGTTGCTGGGCCACGGTCATCATGCGCTCGAACACCCGCACGCCGTCGGCAACCCGGGGGACATCCAGCGTCAGCGTCACGCCCTGGGTGGTGAGCCCGCGCATGTCCTCGGCCACAAACAGGGACGATTCAAGATTGCCCAGCACGAACTGACTCACGCCTTGCTCGTCGCGGGCGTGGAAACAGCCATCCTCCAGCAGCTCTAGGCCAGCCGCCTCGGCCAGACCACGCAGCTTGGTGCCGGCGAAAGCCTGCTCGCGGGCCACCACATTGACACCGATCTGGATATCCACGCCGGCGCAGAAACGGTCCAGCTCGACGGCCTGGTTCAACGCCTCGGCCTTGGCCGGCAGGGACGGAATGGCCATGAAGATGTCGCACATGCGCTGCAGGCCCTCAGTCACGCGGGCAAGGTCGGCATCGCCCGCAGGACCACGGCGATCCACCAGCTGCAGGGCCACACAGACCCAGTGATAACTGCTGCCACTGTTCGGGCCTAAAGCTTCCCAGCGGTTGTCGGAATCGGAGAAGCCGAACCAGCGCACCGGTTTGGCGACGCCCTGGAGCTGCTCCGAAGCGGCCTGCCACAGGCGGCCTGCGACCACGGGTTCGATGGACTCGACGCGCACAACCCAATCAGCCCGCTCGTCCACCTCGGGTGGCAGCAGAGGCGGCACCCGGCGGGCGCTGGCGTCCTTGACGGTCTTGGCACTGGGCTGAACACGGACTGGCACATCAGCGCTGATCACCGGTTCAACCCGCTCAGAGGAGCCCACACCTGCGGGCAACTCGCTGAGCACCGGCTCCTGGGCACTTGCCGGCACGAGCGGCTCCATGGCCTTGCGCTGCTTGCGCTCCTGCCACTTATTGAACGCAAAGATGCCGACGACCACTACGCCGCCGACACCCACCAGACCCATTTGCAACTCACTGATTGCCATCGATTTCCCTTGTTTCCCGGTCAGGCTGCGCCAGCTTCGGCCAGACGCAGCGCTTCCTCGATATCCACTTCCACCACTCTCGACACCCCCTGCTCCTGCATCGTGACCCCCACCAGCTGCTGCGCGATCTCCATGGTGATCTTGCTGTGGCTGATGAACACGAACTGGGTCTGCGACGACATGCGCTTGACCATCTGGCAATAGCGCTCGGTATTTGAATCGTCCAGGGGTGCGTCGACCTCATCCAGCATGCAGAAAGGCGCAGGATTGAGCTGGAACATGGAAAATACCAGAGCAATCGCCGTCAGGGCCTTTTCGCCGCCCGAAAGCAGCTGGATCGAGCTGTTCTTCTTGCCCGGCGGCTGTGCCACGATGGAGATCCCGGCATCCAGGATTTCGTCACCGGTCAGCACCAGCCGCGCTTCGCCCCCTCCGAACAGCATGGGGAACAAGCTGCCGAAATGGCGATTGACCGTATTGTACGTCTCCTGAAGCTGCTCACGGGTTTCCCTGTCAATCCGCCGGATCGCATCTTCCAGTGTCTCAATGGCCCCGAGCAGGTCATCGGTCTGGGCATCCAGGTAGGACTTGCGCTCCGATGCCGCCTTCAACTCATCGAGCGCGGCGAGGTTCACCGGTCCGAGCTCGGCGATCTCCCGACCCAGGCGGCCCACCTCACGCTGCAGCGAGCCCTCCCGCAGATCCGGCGTGAGCAAGGGCGCAAGCACCGCTTCATCGGCCTGGGCTTCCTCAAGCCGCGCAGCATGCTGCCCCTCCGCCATCTCGGCGGCCTGCACCCGCAAACGCAGATCGGCCACCCGCTCTCGCTGGGGAGCCGCCGCATGCTCGGTGCGTTGCCGCTCCTCTTCCAGAGCCCGCAGGCCGGCATTGGCTTCCTCGAGGGTATTCCGGCAGGCTACCAGCGCGCTTTCACGCACCGTCCGCTGACCGACAGACTCCTGCAGGGCGGCCGCCACCGATACCTCGTCGATCTCCAGCAGGGATTCGCGGCGCTCGACCAGCTCATCGGCGATCCGTGCCAGTTGCTCGGCGGCCAGCGCCCGGTTGCGCTCGATGTCTTCCAGCTTGCTGCGGCACTCGCGTTCGGAGTGGCGGGCCTCCTGGAGCTCTCGCGCCAGTGCCTGTTCGAGGGCGCGGGTCTCACGCAGAGCGCTGTCCCGCTCCCGGCGCACCGACTCTGCCGCGTCCAGACGGCCGCGCTGCAGCTCGGCCATCTCGCGACTGCGTTCAAGTTCCGTCTCGGAACGCATCAGACGATCCCGCTCCGCCTGCTCGCCATGGGCGATCTCACCCAGATCCCGGTCGATCTGACCGCAGCGCTCTTCGTAGCGCATCCTGGCCTGATTGAGCTTGAGCACCTCGACCTGCTCCGCATGCACGCGGGCCTGGAGGGCCTGGGCATCGCGGCGCAGGCTGGCGATGGACTCCTGCAGACGGCTGGCCAGGGCTTCCGCCTCGCCCACCGCACTGTGGGCCATGGCGGCCTCGTCCTGGGCAGCCTGCACTTCGGTGGTCAGGTGCTCGATTTCCCGCTGGCGTTCGATGACCCCGTGGGTGCGCGAGTCCGGCGCATAGTGGCTGAGGGCGTAGCGATCAAGGAGCCGACCCTCCCGCGACACCAGCGTGGTGCCAGCAGGCAGTTCGCTGCGCCGCACCAACCAGTCGGACAGGTCATCGGCAACAAAGACCCGACCCAGCCATGCATTCAGGACTTCGCCGAGCTCCGGATCGGCATCCACCAGGGCAGCCAGCGGACGCGTACCCGCCGGCACCTCACCGCCGACAGCGCCCGGAATACCGTCCGGCAGCAGGAAAGCCACGGCCCCCGGCACCTTGTCGGCCAGCGCCGCCAGCGCCGCCTGCCCGTCCACCGCCGGCAGCGCCGCCAGCCGCTCGCGCAACACGGCCTCGACAGCCAGCTCCCAGCCGGCCTCGACGCGAATGCGCTGCCACAGGGGCGTCAGCGCGTCCAGATGATGACGCTTGAGCCAGTCGCCCAGCTGCCCCTGCACCTGCACCTTGCTCTGCAGCTGCACCAGGGCCTCGCGGCGCGCGCGCAGCTCGGTGGCACGGCGCTGGGCCTGGCGCTCCGCCTCGACAGCATGCTTGAGGGCCTGCTGGGCGGCGGGCACCTGCGCATTGATCTCGGCCAGCTCGGCCTGGGCGCGGGACAGACTGTCCTCGGCCTCCTCGAGCATCGCCTCCCGCTCGGCCACCTGACGCAGATCCGGCGCCTGCACGGCCGACTGTTCCTGCTGCAGGCGCAGGCGACGCTGGGACAAGGCCTCAAGGGTGCGCTCGCTGCTCACCCGGTGAGCCTCTTCAACACGGATCTGCTGCTCGGCGTGGTTGAGCTCGCGGCGCACGGCGGCGGCGGCGGCATCGGCGGTACGCAGGGCGTCTTCCGCCTCGGGCAGGCGTTCGCCAACTTCGCCATGCCGGGCTTCAGCCTGCTCCGCCCGTATGGCTGCGTGCTCGAGCAGCCCACCCCAGCGCTCGCCGTCGGCGGCCAGGGCATCGAGCTGGCTACGCCACTGGGCATCATCACGCTCGAGCTGGGCCAGCCGGCTTTCCAGAATGCGCCGGCTATCCCGCAGACGGGCAAGCTCGCCCTCCAGCCGGGTCAGCTCGGAACTCACCGCATACAGCGCTTCCTGGGCGAGTTGCACGCCTTCGTTGGCACCCAGCTGCGCGTCGCGGGCCGTTTCGAGCTGGCCCTCGAGGGTCTGCAGATGCGTGGAATCCGCCTCGATGCGCCGGGTGGCCTCGGCCAGTTCGTCAGACAGCCGGGCGCGCTCGGCCCGCGCCTCGTTGCGCTTCATCAGCCACAACAGATTCTGACGCTCGGACAGGCTGGCATTGAGCTGTCGGAACTTCTCGGCAATGGCGGCCTGGGTTTCGAGCTTGCCAATCTGCTGACCAAGCTCGTTACGAATGTCCTCGAGACGGGTCAGGTTGTCCCGGGCATCGGACAGACGCCCTTCGGTCTCCCGCCGCCGCTCACGGTACTTGGTCACCCCCGCGGCCTCTTCGAGAAAGCCTCGCACTTCTTCGGGCTTGGCCTCGATGATGCGCGAGATCATGCCTTGCTCGATGATGGCGTAGGCCCGCGGGCCAAGGCCGGTACCGAGGAACAGGTCGATCACGTCCTTGCGGCGGACCTGCACCCCGTTGATGTAGTAGGTGGACTCGCCGCTGCGGTCGAGCACCCGCTTCACCGCCACCTCGGCATAGGGCTTCCACTGGCCGGCGGCCTTGCCTTCGGCGTTATCGAACACCAGCTCGACGCTGGCCCGGGACACCGGCTTGCGCGTCGTGGAGCCGTTGAAGATGACGTCCATCATCGACCCCCCGCGCAGGGCCGAGGCCCGCGACTCGCCCAGCACCCAGCGCACGGCATCGATGATGTTCGACTTGCCGCAACCGTTCGGACCGACGACACCCACCAGATTGCCGGGCGTGAGCACGGTGGTCGGGTCTACGAAGGTCTTGAAACCGGCAAGCTTGAGTTTGGCCAGGCGCACGTATTCAGGGGGCTTGAGGAAGGCTTAGACGGGCAGGCATGCCGCAACAATGCTGCACCGCCACATTAACGACGGCCGCTATAATAACACCTGCAAAAAAAGCGGCCATCGGGCATGTTCCATTCTCCCGCAGGCCCTTTCTGCAGCCGTTGCACCCTTTGTACTTGTTGCACCCGTTACAACCATGGCACCTGAACTGCCGCCCGCCGCGGCCACCTGCACGGCAGTGCGCCATGGCAGCACGCGGCACGCGACCTCTGGCGCCCGCACCGGCATTGCCGGCACCCATGACCCTCCGCCCGCTCCGGGCCGACTACAGGACACCTTCCGAACGTGAATCCGCACCTCCAGGATCTCCACCCCTATCCTTTCGAGAAGCTGCGCGCCCTCTTCGAGGGCATTGCACCCCCCGCCGGTCTGTCGCCGATCCGTCTGTCCATCGGCGAGCCCCAGCATGCGACGCCCGAATTCATCCGCCAGGCCCTGGTGGACAACCTCGGCGGCCTCGCCAACTACCCGACCACCCAGGGCTCTGACACCCTGCGCCAGTCCATCGCCGGCTGGCTGGAACGGCGCTATGGGCTGCCGGAGGTCAATGCGGCCACCCAGATCCTGCCCGTCAACGGCTCGCGGGAAGCCCTTTTCGCCTTTGCCCAGTGCGTGATCGACGGCTCCCGGCCCGATGCCCTGGTGATATGCCCCAATCCGTTCTACCAGATCTACGAAGGCGCCGCCTATCTGGCCGGCGCCCAACCCTACTTCGTCAATAACCTGCCGGACGACCGCTTTGCGTCCGACTTTGCCGCCGTGCCGGAAGCCGACTGGCAGCGGGTGCAGCTGGTGTACGTGTGCTCCCCCGGCAATCCCACCGGCCGCGTGCTGTCCCTGGATGAATGGAAGCAGCTCTTCGACCTGTCGGACCGCTACGGTTTCGTGATCGCCGCCGACGAGTGCTATTCCGAGATCTACTTCGACGACGCCCACCTGCCCATCGGCGGGCTCGAGGCCGCCCATCGCCTGGGCCGCAGCGACTTCCGCAACGTGGTGATGTTCTCCAGCCTGTCGAAGCGCTCCAACGTGCCCGGCATGCGCTCCGGCTTCGTGGCCGGCGATGCCGCCATCCTCAAGAAATTCCTGCTCTACCGCACCTACCATGGCTGCGCCATGAGCCCCACCGTGCAGGCCGCCTCGGCCGCCGCCTGGAACGACGAAGCCCACGTGGCCGAGAACCGGCGCCAGTACCGCGAGAAATTCGACGTCATCACGCCGATGATCGCCGCCCATCTGGACGTGGAACTTCCCGACGCCGGCTTCTATCTATGGGCCCGGGTGGATCGGCTCGGGCTTTCCGATACCGAGTTCGCCCGCCGCCTGCAGGCCGAATATAATGTAACGGTTCTGCCCGGCAGCTACCTCGCCCGGGAAGCCCGCGGGGTCAATCCCGGCGCGGGCTTCGTGCGCATAGCGCTTGTCGCCGACCTGGCAGAGTGTGTCGAGGCAGCCCGCCGCATCGTCACCTTCGCCCAACAACTATCGAATAAACCATGAGCGTTCAAATGCACATCACGCCCCACCACGAGAACCCCTTTGCCACCCTGATCGAGGAGCTGTGGGAGCGCCGCACCGACCTGTCGGCAGCCAGCGCCACCAAAGAGCAGATCGAGGTCATCGAACATGTCATCGAAGAGCTCGACCAGGGCAAGCTGCGCGTCGCCGAGAAGATCGACGGCGAGTGGGTGACCCACCAGTGGATCAAGAAGGCCGTCCTGCTCTACTTCCGCACCCATGACAACAAGATCATGGAAGGTGGCGACACCCGCTATTTCGACAAGGTCCCGACCAAGTTCGACAACTACGACGCCAATGATTTCGCCGCCGGCGGCTTCCGTGTGGTGCCCAACGCCGTGGCACGCAAGGGCAGCTTCATCGGCAAGGGTGTCGTGCTGATGCCTTCCTACGTAAACATCGGCGCCTACGTGGGCGAAGGCACCATGGTCGACACCTGGGCCACCGTCGGCTCCTGCGCCCAGATCGGCAAAAACGTGCACCTCTCCGGCGGCGTCGGCATCGGTGGTGTGCTCGAGCCCCTGCAGGCCAACCCGACCATCATCGGCGACAACTGCTTCATCGGCGCTCGCTCCGAAGTGGTCGAAGGCGTGATCGTGGAAGACAACTGCGTCATCTCCATGGGCGTGTACATCGGCCAGAGCACCAAGATCTACGACCGTGCCACAGGCGAAGTCCACTACGGCCGCATTCCTGCCGGTTCCGTGGTGGTCAGCGGCAACCTGCCCTCCGCCGATGGCAAGTACAGTCTGTACTGCGCCGTGATCGTCAAGAAAGTGGACGCCCAGACCCGCGCCAAGACCAGCATCAACGAACTCCTGCGCGACTGACGACCCCAGCGGGCCGCCCTCCCGGCAGCCCGCCTCCCTTCCCCGGGCAGCCTGATGATCATTGATAAGCTATTCGCGCTGATGGCCGAGAAGAAGGCCTCGGACATCTTCATTACCGTCGGCACCCCGATTCACATCAAGATCGACGGCAATACACTGCCGATCAATCAGCAGGCCATGGATCCGACGATGATCCATCGAATGGCCTACGAGATGATGACGCCCGAGCAGATCGACCGCTTCGAAAAGCTCAAGGAGATGAACCTCTCCTTCGGCCGGCGGGACATGGGCAACTTCCGGATCAACATCTTCTGGCAGCGCAACAGCATCGCCATCGTCGTCCGCTACATCCTGGGCGAGATCCCGCGTCTCGAAACGCTCGGCCTGCCCCCCGTGTTGTCCGAAGTGATCATGGAAAAGCGCGGTTTGGTGCTGGTCGTCGGCGCCACGGGTTCCGGCAAGTCCACCACCATCGCGTCTATGCTGGATCACCGCAACGAAAACCGTTCCGGCCACATCCTGACCATCGAAGACCCGATCGAGTATCTGTTCAAGCACAAGATGTCGATCGTCAATCAGCGGGAGATCGGTGCCGACACCCTGGACTGGCAGAACGCCCTGCGCAGCGCCATGCGCCAGGCACCCGATTGCATCCTGATCGGCGAGATCCGCGACCGGGAAACCATGGGTGCCGCCCTGGCCTACGCCCAGACCGGACATCTGTGCCTGGCCACGCTGCATGCCAACAACGCCTATCACGCCCTCAACCGGATCTTCAGTTTCTTTCCGATGGATGGCCGCGCCCTGCTTTCCCTCGACCTGGCCGCGACGCTCAAGTGCATTGCCTCCCAGCGCCTGATCAAGCGTCCCGATGGCGGGCGGATCCCCACGGTTGAGATCCTGCTCAACACCCGCCAGGTGGGCGAACTGATCGAACGCGGCGAGATCTCCGCCATCCGCGAAGCCATGGAGCAAAGCCTCGCCCAGGGCTCCCGTACCTTCGAACAGGATCTGTTCCGCCTGTTCAAGGACAAGGTCATCACCCTCGAGGAGGCACTGGCCAACGCGGACTCCCCGACCAACCTGTCCTGGCTGATCAATAACGCCCAATTCGGCAATGGCGGCAACGAAAAATCCAGCCGTCCACCGTCCACCATTGATTTCGAGCAGACCGAACCGGATGGCGCATCCTTCCGCGAATTCACCCTCGAACTCGACGACGACTGACTACAAGAAAACATGACAGCACCCCAAACAACAGGGAACCCCACCCTGGCCCTGGCCTGTGAACTCATCGCACGCCCCTCGGTCACCCCGGAAGACGCCGGCTGCCTCGAACTGATCGCAGCCCGCCTCGCTCCCCTCGGCTTCGTCTGCGAGCGGATCGACGGCGGCGGGGTCAGCAACCTCTGGGCGCGCAGGGGTATGGCCCGCCCCCTCGTGGTCTTCGCCGGCCACACCGATGTGGTGCCCACTGGCCCTCTAGACGCATGGACATCCAACCCCTTTGTGCCCACCGAGCGGGACGGCCAGTTGTTTGGCCGCGGCGCCGCCGACATGAAGTCGTCCCTGGCCGCCTTCGTCACCGCCATTGAGGACTTCGTCGCCGCCAATCCGGACCACACCGGTTCCATCGCCTTGCTGCTGACCTCTGACGAAGAAGGCGATGCCACCCACGGCACCACCCTTGTCGTGGAATCCCTCAAAGCACGAGGCGAAGTCCTCGATTACTGCATCGTCGGCGAACCCACCTCCGTGGACACCCTCGGCGACATGATCAAGAACGGACGTCGCGGCAGCCTGTCCGGCAAACTCACCGTCAAGGGCATACAAGGCCACATCGCCTATCCGCACCTGGCCAGCAATCCGATTCACCTCGCCGCCCCGGCCCTGGCCGAGCTCGCCTCCATCACCTGGGATCAGGGCAACGAGTACTTCCCGCCCACCTCCTGGCAGATGTCCAACATCAAAGCCGGTACCGGCGCGACCAACGTGATTCCGGGCACCCTGGAGCTCATGTTCAACTTCCGGTTTGCCACCGTACATACGGCCGACGATCTGAAGTCGAAGGTGCATGCCATCCTCGACAAGCACGGCCTCGACTACGACCTGGCCTGGACCCTCGGCGGCAAGCCCTTCCTGACGCCCCGCGGCACCCTTGTCGCGGCCATGGAGGCCGCCGTGTTCGACACCCTTGCCCTGAAACCGGCGCTGTCCACCACCGGCGGCACCTCTGACGGACGCTTCATTGCTGAAATATGCCCTCAGGTCGTCGAGTTTGGTCCCGTTAATGCAAGCATTCACAAACTCAACGAGTGCATCGCCATCGATGCGGTCGCTCCCCTGTCGGCCATCTATCGCCGAACCCTCGAAAACCTGCTGAGCGCATCGGAACCGGCATGACCCACGACGACCACCTGGAAAACGACGACGAGCATGAGCACGAACACGAGCACGGCCCGATGGCCGAGCTCGTCACCGTCCGCGACTGGATCCGCTACGCCGTTACCCGCTTCAACCGCGCCGGCTGCTTTTATGGTCACGGCCTGCAGGACGCCTACGACGAAGCCGTGTATCTCGTCCTCCACACCCTGGCGCTGCCCCTGGATCGCCTGGAGCCTTTCCTCGATGCCTGCATTCCCGGCGACGAGCGGGAAGACATCTACACAGTCATCGAGAAACGCGCAGTAGATCGTCTGCCCGCCGCCTACATCACCGGTGAAGCCTGGCTGGGTGATTTCCGCTTCAAGGTCGACCCGCGCGTGATCATTCCTCGTTCGTTCTTTGCCGAGCTGCTCCAGGACGGCTTCAGCCCCTGGATTCAGGACCCGGAAGCTGTCACCGCGGCGATGGACATGTGCACAGGATCAGGCTGCCTGGCCATCCTGATGGCCCACGCCTTCCCCAATGCAGCGATCGTCGCCGTGGACATCTCGCCGGATGCGATTGATGTGGCCCGGGAGAACATTGCCGCCTATGGCCTCGAAGACAGGATCACGCTGATCCAGTCCGACGGCTTTTCGGCCGTACCCGAGCAGCGCTTTGACTTCATCCTGAGCAACCCGCCCTATGTAACACAGGAAGCCATGGATGCGCTGCCCAGCGAATACCTGCACGAACCCGGTCTGGCCCTCGGCTCCGGTGACGATGGCCTCGACCTGGTGCGCAAACTGCTCGCCGACGCGCCCCGCTACCTCAAGCCCGAAGGGCTGCTGGCCGTTGAAGTGGGCCATAACCGGCACATCGTCGAAGAAACCTTTCCTGACTTGACGCCCACGTGGTTGTCAGGGCCAAGCGGGGAAGACAAGATATTCATGCTGGAAGCGGGTCAATTGTTGTAAAAGCACCCAAAAATGCGAACTCGGTCCACCAATTCCATGGCCAGCCGTACTTATGATCTTGCTTGGGAGAGATTTGCCAAATTGACCCCAAATTCACCTTAATCAACAAAAACACAAAAGCAAGATCAAGGAGCTTCTATGGCGACCGATCGCCCCATCCTCCTCGTTGAGGACAACCCCGATGACGAAGCACTGACTCTCCGGGCTTTCAGCAAGAACAAGATTGCCAACCAAGTGGTGGTGGCGCGGGATGGTGTCGAGGCGCTGGACTACCTCTTCTGCACCGGACAGTTCTCCAACCGGGACAGCACGATCATGCCGGCCTTCGTGTTGCTTGATTTGAAGCTTCCCCGGATCGATGGCCTGGAAGTGCTGCGCCGCATCCGTGCCGACGAACGCACGGCCCTCCTGCCCGTTGTTGTCCTGACGACCTCCAAGGAACATCAGGACATCTTCGAAGCCTATCGGCTTGGCGCCAACAGCTATATCCGGAAGCCCGTCGATTTCGAACGATTTCTACAGGCGGTGGGCCAGCTCGGCCTCTACTGGCTGTCCCTCAACGAACCCTCGGACCCTACAGCACGATAAGCCGATGGAAGACTACAGCAGTGCTTCGATGTCCCTGCCCAGATCGCCGGGTGGCGTCATCGGAGCGTAGCGCTTCACAGGCACACCGGCTTTGTCGATCAGGAACTTGGTGAAGTTCCATTTGATGGCGTGACTCCCCAGGACCCCGGGCAACGCCGCAGTGAGAAAGGCAAACAGGGGGTGCGCACCCTCGCCGTTGACCTCCACCTTTTCGGCCATCAGAAAGGTGACGCCGAAATTGCGCTGGCAGAAGCCGGCAATCTGGCCTTCGTCGCCGGGCTCTTGGCCGCCGAACTGATTGCACGGAAAACCAATCACCACAAGGCCACGCTCCGCGTAAGCCTCATGAAGGGCCTGAAGCCCCCCGTACTGGGGCGTAAAGCCACATTCGCTGGCCGTATTCACGACCAGCACGACCCGCCCCGCCATGTCGGCAAAACGGATCGGATCGCCGGACAG
>Ga0075152_10000905_pt1 | contig 21484 bp, 23 predicted proteins | sample JI61114C2DNA_FD_70964 | JGI IMG/M metagenome (GOLD analysis project Ga0075152, IMG submission 70964) | Wastewater effluent complex algal communities from Wisconsin, to seasonally profile nutrient transformation and Carbon sequestration -... | ecosystem: Engineered > WWTP > Effluent > Algae...
CAAGATATCCAAAAAACTACTCCCACAAAATAGAGGTATATCTGCCGTTGATGTTATGGGCATTTTTAGTACAACTTGAAATTATTGACTAATTTGTACTAAGCAAAAATTGAAAATTATGAAAATAGGGTATGCGAGGGTTAGCAGCGGTAGCCAAGATTTAGAATTGCAAAAACAAGCTTTAACCAAGACGGGTTGTAGCAAAATATTTAGTGAGTCAGTGAGCGGTAAGGATAACAATCGCCGTGAATTATCAAATATGCTCGAATCTTTGCGCAGTGGTGACATTGTGGTAGTATACAAAATCGATCGAATTGCTAGATCGCTAAAAGGACTTATTGAAATTGCCGAGCTGCTCCATAGTAAGCAAGTTCATTTGGTTTCATTAGATTATGACGACAGGGTTGATACCACATCCCCTATGGGCAAGGCTTTCTTCCAAATAGCAGGAGTATTTGCAGAGCTTGAGCGTGGCATGATCAACGCCAGAACCAAAGCCGGAATTGCTAAAGCTAGAGCAGAAGGTGTAAAGTTTGGCCGCACTTTCGGTAGCAAGAACAAAACTACTCCTGCAAAACTTGAAAAAATCAAAATTTTCTTAAAAGCCGGTCAAAGCTACGATTGGATTGCTAAGGAATCGTCTGCTAGCAAAAAGACTGTGTCTGAGGTGAAAAGGGGATTAAACGCAAGAGTGACATTTATTTAAATCTTTGTAGTCTGTCGCAAAGATGAAGATTTTTAGCTGCTAATTTAAAACCCCAAAATAATTATTGCTATTATGTACTCAATATGGTACGTTATATAGTATAACCTAACTTTAACAATACTATTATGAATATATACAACAGCACTCAAGCAAGAGTTAAGTTATTTTCTCTTATTGACGAAACCAATCAAACCCATGAACCAATTTATATTAAAGGCAAACGCAATGATGCTGTTATTGTTTCCAAAGAAGATTATGAGTCAATGCAGGAAACGTTATATTTGCACTCTGTACCTGGATTAGTAGAAAGGATTCTTGAAGCGAGCAGGGAACCGCTGGAAGAATGTGTTAACCATGCAGAAGCTTGGAAATGACATATACTGTATTATATACAAAAAAAGCAATTGAGGACATACAAAACTTAAAAGCAGCAAAGCTAGCAAGTAAAGCAGAGTGTTTGTGTAAAACTTTGGTAATAGACCCAAAACCTTTTAATAGTAAACAATTGAGTGGCGATTTAAAAGGAAAACGCTCAATAAGAATTAACTTACAACATAGATTAGTTTACGAGATAGTGCAAAAAGAAAGGGTAATAAAAATACTTAGTATGTGGGGACATTATTAATATTTTTCTTCTTTCAAGATAACTTTTTCTCTCCAAATATCTATAGCGTAGCCTAGATGAACCACTCCTGACATAGCCAAATTCCATTGAACTATTTAAAACAGACTGATATTATAAAACCATCTATAACGAACTGGTTTTGTATCAACAGATGCGACAGAACCTCTTTTATCGCTTCTAATTGCTTTTTGGTTAATCGCGTATTATAAATATATTTCATTAGCTCATTAATTAAATATATACACCATGAATCAACCCAAAAACAAACCATTACTAATCATCGATGGTTACGGTTTTGTCTTCAGAGCCTATCATGTTCAGCCTCCACTAACGGCCCCTGGTGGCCAGCCTGTGGGCGCGATATACGGTCTTACCTCTATGCTACTGAAGCTCATTAATGACTTTAAACCGGAGCATGTTGTAATGGTTTTGGATAGCAAGGGTAAAAACTTTCGGCATGATATTTATAAAGAATATAAAGCCCATAGGCCACCAGCACCAGAGGATTTAATCTCTCAGCTGCCAATTGTTAGAGATGCGGCAAAGGCTTTAAATTTTTGTGTTCTTGAAAAGGAAGGATTTGAAGCAGATGATATTATCGCTACCTTAGCCATCAAAAGTGCCCAGGAGGGACGTGATGCAATCGTAATATCGGCTGATAAAGATCTTTTGCAGCTTATGAATGATAGGGTTAAAATTTACGATCCTTCAAAGTCAAAATTTATCTCTGAAGAAGATGTTCTGGCAAAGTTTGGAGTAGTTCCTGGAAAAGTCAGAGAAGTTCAGGCGTTAATGGGTGATTCATCTGATAATATTCCCGGTGTCAAAGGGGTGGGGCCTAAAACTGCCGCTGAGCTGATTAATAGTTTTGGTGATATAAATGGAGTATATGCTGCAATTGATCAGGTTAAAACCCCGCGCTTGCAGGAATTACTGCGTACCTACAGGGAAGATGCTTTTATCTCATGGCAGCTAGTGGGCTTAGATACTAAAGTTGATGTTAATCACGATTTTACAACTTTTTCTTGGATAGCACCGCCTGCGGCTCAAATTAGTGACTTTATCAATCGATATGGATTTAAGTCGCTCAGCAAAAGAATTGAGAATTTGTTTGATTTAAAAATGGAGCAAGGTACTCTAGTGTTATCCCCCGGCTCCTCACTGTCATCCCCCGGCTCCTCACTGTCATCCCCCGGTTTAACCGGGGGATCCACCTCTCTTTTAGGTATAGATCCCCCGATCAAGTCGGGGGATGACATACAGCTTCTAACCAACAAAATTGAATCCTTAGGGATTATCGCTGTAGCATTTGAGGAAAAAGACTCGCACATAATTGTCTCAATAGGCGTAGATGAGCAAGTTTATCTGCTAGATTATGCAAGTATAGAAAATGTTGCTGAAGATCTTTTTTCTTTTTCCAAAAAAGAGGTTTTGCCTCAGTATTATAATGATTTTGTAGATAAAATATTTGCAGATGTGGGGGTCAAAAAAATCACCTTTGACCTTAAGAGAATGTACAAATATTTTAAATGCGAATTGAATAGTTTTGATGATTTAAGTCTGATGGATTATTGTCTTAATGCCGGAATGAAGAATAAGTCAGTACAGGAATTGGTGGAGGGTGAAACGTCATTTCGAGCAGGGCAAAGCCCGACTTGGCAATCCATTCTTACTTATTTTATTCCTTGTTACGATAAACTAAAAGCTAGGCTTTTTGCTGAAAAAACTCTTCATTTATATGAAGGACTAGACCTGCCTTTGTGCAGCATTTTGCATCGCATGGAAGAAGAGGGAATCAAAATTGATATTGGTTATTTACAAAAATTATCTAATGAGTTTGGGCAAGAAGTCCTGTTACTTGAGAAAGAAATTTATAAAATATGCGGCGAGGAATTCAATATATCTTCACCAAAACAGTTAGGAGAAATATTATTCGATAAATTAAAATTACCATTTTCAAAAATCTCTGGTAAGTCAAAAACCTATGCAACGGGCGTTGAAATTCTTGAAAAATTAAGCGAAGAGGGGCATGCGGTTGCTGATTTAATTTTAAAATATAGACATCTAACAAAGTTAAAAAATACTTATACCGAAACTCTGCCAAAACAAGCCGATAAGGTAAACCAAAGAGTTCATACTACTTTTTTACAAACTTCCACTACTACCGGAAGGCTTAGCTCGCATGATCCCAATGTGCAGAATATTCCCATCAGAAGCAAAGAGGGAAACAGTATACGCAAGGGCTTTGTGGCTGCAGATGGCTGTAAGCTAATATCAGCTGACTATTCACAAATCGAACTTCGGATTTTAAGTCATGTAGCAAATATTCCGGCGCTTAAAGAAGCCTTTATTAAAGGCGCAGATATTCATGCGCAAACTGCATCTCAAATTTTTTCGGTTGATCTTGATAAAGTAACTCCCGAGCTTCGGCAAAGTGCAAAAGCCATTAATTTTGGTATTATTTATGGTATTAGTGGGTTTGGATTGGCTCGGAATTTAAATATTTCGCGCAAAGCAGCGGCAGATTATATTGCAAGATATTTTCAGGAATATCCAGGTATTGAAAAATATATGGCAGAAACTATCGCCTTTGCTAAGGAGAATGGTTATATTGAAAATTTACTCGGACGCCGGTGTTATGTGCCAATGATTAATCAACAAAATCATGCTCTGAGGTCTTTTGGTGAGCGCGCTGCAATTAATGCTCCTATGCAAAGTCTGACAGCAGATATTGCCAAAATGGCTATGGTCGCTATTGATAAAAAATTACGAGATGAATCACTCAAAACAAAAATGATTCTCCAAATTCACGATGAATTAGTCTTTGAAGCTCCTTTGGCAGAAATTGATCACGTAACGAAATTAGTTAAATCTATGATGGAAAACATCATCACTCTAGATGTGCCCATAAAAGTAGATGTGTCATACGGTGATAATTGGCAGGAGATTTGAAACAAGGGCAGTTATATTTTTATTGTAAATAGTTTATAGAAATAATATAATTAGCTAGATGATCTAGATAAGGAGGATTTTATGCATAAATGGCAATTACATGAAGCAAAAAACAAACTGAGTAGTCTCATTGACGTAGTAATGAAAGGCAAGCCTCAATGTATTACACGTCGTGGAGAGGATGCTGCAGTTATTATTAGCATGGAAGATTACAAAAAACTAAAAAAGCAAAAGCCGAGCTTAAAAGAATTTCTTCTTCAAGGGCCTAAATTTGATGATTTAGAAATTGAAAGAGTCAGGGGGCGCTGTGCCAGTGCAAGAGAACTAGATTTATGAAATATATAATTGATACAAACGTTATCTCGGAATTAAAGAAAAAGCAGCCTAATGAAAAGGTATCTTATTGGTTCGACCAACTTGATACTAAATCTATGTATTTGAGTTCCTTAACCATAGGAGAACTCAGGTCAGGCGCAATAAAAAAAGCAAAGAAAGATAAAAAAGCCGGAGAGGTGTTGCTCAAATGGGTTGATAGTTTAATTATAGATTATGAAGAGCAAATTATTGGAGTTGATTTAGCTACTTGTGAAGAGTGGGCTCAGTTGCTTAGTATCGACGGTACCAATGTAATAGATAGTTTATTGGCGGCGCAGGCTATAAATGCTAATTTAATTTTAGTAACCAGAAATATAAAGCATTTCACAAAATTTGGCGTTAAGCTACTTAATCCGTTTGATGAGTGAGTGGAATAAACGGCCTTGTCCAATAAACTCTTAACAAAGACTTATTGACATATTTCCACTTAGGTCATAGAATATTTGGTGATGGTCGCGCAGTTGCGTTGTAATCATATCTTGGCTAAATATTTCCAAGATCAGTTATGCCGAGGAAAGTCCGGACTCCACATAGAATAATGCTGGTTAATGTCCAGCGGGGGTATCTTCAAGGGTATCTTTAGGGAAAGTGCAGCAGAAAATATACCGCCAGCGTGCTGGTAAGGGTGAAATGGTGCGGTAAGAGCGCACCGGGCTTCTTGGTGACAAGAGTCGCGTATGTAAACCCCATTAGGAGCAAGATCAAGTAGGCATGATCGAACTATATGTTCCTAGTTTCTATGGCTAGAAATCATGCGGGTAGATTGCTTGAGGTAAACGGTAACGTTTATCCTAGATAAATAACTGCGGTAGTCTTCGGGCTATACAGAATCCGGCTTACAGACCATCACGGATAATTTGTAGATTGACAAGGTTAGTCTACCACAAACCGTCATCCTGAGAGAGGCCGAGAGGCCGACCGTCAGGATCCAGAAAAATAACTATCTAGAGCTATAAGCTAGCTTATAGCAAAATTTAAATTGTCTAGATCTCGGATCCGGCGTTCGGGGCTTCGCGCTCTTACTGGTCCGGGATGACAGATAAAATTTTAATTCTTCCTAATAGCATGATCACCCTTTTTCATCATCCAATATGTCCTTTATCGCGTCAGATCAGGGTTTATTTAAAAGAATTGAACCTGGAAGCTAACCTAGTTAAAGAAGATTATTGGAATCGAAGAAAAGAATTCGTTGAAATCAATCCAGCCTCGTCGCTTCCGGTGCTAGTTTTTGAAGGAAATCCTATTATTGGTTATTACGCCATTACGGAATTCCTAGCTGAGAATTTTGATAATTTTCACTTAATGCCAAAACTATTAACCGAAAAAACCGCTGTTCGGCAGGAAATTTATTGGTTTAATGAAAAATTTTATCGTGAAGTAAGTAAAATTATTTTCGAAGAAAAAATGATCAGGTTGCTTAGAAGAATCGGTGGACCTAGAAGCGAATATATCAGAGCCGCTAAAACCAATTTAGCGCACCATTTTAAGTATCTAACCATGAGGTTCGAAAAACATTCTTATATTATCTCTGAGCAATTAACTTGTGCAGACATTGCTACAGCTAGCCATCTTTCGACTATTGATTATTTTGGAGAGATAAACTGGGACAGCTACTGGGTTATAAAACAATGGTATGCTATTATTAAATCTCGTCCAAGTTTCAGGACACTGCTGCAAGATCAAATCGCCGGTTTCCCCGTCCCAAAGGACTATGCTAATTTGGATTTTTAATTTAATACACTCGAACCTAGTTAAGCTTATGAATTTTAATATATATCTTAATAACAACTTTTACGGAGAATTAGAAAACTACAGAAAAATATATTATAAAAGTCGTAACAGTATTATTACGGAAGCTTTAAGAGATTGGCTAAACACTCATAAGAATAAAAATTGGCCGGAGTTATTTTTTGACTTTCCTGCGGACACTAAAGACCTTTATCCAGATATATCCTAGCTGCGGGAAGATGTTTTACCGTCTAAAGATGAGCACCGTAGTCTCTAATCACTCACCTTATTGCGCATGATAAATGGCATTTGAAGAGTCATAAATATCAAACTCATTGGCAAGACGCCAAAAACCTTAAAACTAACCCACGTTTCTTCCGGGAAATTTCGCCAAACTATTTCGTTCATTATTGCCATTAAAACAAAAAAGACCATAAAACGAGTATTTAGCTCCTTCCATTTAGCTTCATCTTTTAGCTCTATAGCTTTACCTAAAACAAATTTAATTGCCGGCTGCCATTTGTAGTTTGTAACTAAAAAGATTAGAGCAAAAATAATATATAAAACAGTTGGTTTCATTTTAATAAAAATCGTATTACCACTAAATAAAGTCAAGCTAGCGGATATAAGAAGCAAACCCGAGGAAATGATGTTTACAGTATTGATTTTTTTCTCGCGAACATAGGTAATTATCAGCCCAGCAATAGATGCTATGAGCATATAAAAAGTTGCTTCCAGAATTCCAGCATTTTTATAACCAATAAAAAAAGCTATTAAAGGTCCAAACTCAGTTAAAAATTTAAGCATGTTGATTGCGTGTTAAGATTGATCTAATTTTCATCATGGTAAGTGTAAGGGCAATGCTACCACAATAGAAGATTATTTGCATACCGTTTGGTTTTGAATCATAACCGATGGTAATCCGTAATAATTTACCGCCAATGCTATTATTATCCGCAAACCATGAAGTATCCCATAAAACATCGGTATAAACTTCAATAATACCAGCAGAAGTTAAAAGTCCGGCAGCTTCAGCAGCAAGACCTGCTGCAATTATGGTAAGTAAGATAGTAGAAATTCTGAATATATATTTTCCGGCAAGTTTTATTAAACCCAGATATAAAACGACTCCCACTATAACACCGCTTAAAGATCCAATGCCAAGGCCAATTATATATTCATTAGCTGTAATAGTTTCTGTCGTTGATACGCTATAAACAAATAGAAGAATCTCAGTTCCTTCTCTGAGGATAGTTGTTGCAACCATCGCAATAAGTATTAGTTTACTTGCAGAACCTGTTGTTATTTTTTCTGATAAATGTCCTAAGTTTTTTTTAATTTTCTGGGTATATCCTTGCATCCATACTACGGTCCAGCTAATTATTAAAGTTGTAAGCAAGATAACAGAAGCGTCAAATATTTCATCACCATAAGTTTCGTAGGCTATGGTTATTGATCTCACAAAAAAAGCAAATATCGAAGCAAGCACTGCCCCAAGCAACGCACCTGTTATAACATATGTTCTAGAATTTATAATATGCCTAGTTGAAGCTAAAATTATACTTAGTAACAAAGCTATTTCAAGACATTCGCGGAAAATGACAATTGCTATTTTAAACATATTTACTCTTCTTTTTTTACAATAATTTTGCCTTGGGCTGTTTCCTCATGAAACTCGCCAAAAAATTTATACTCTCCAGGTTTAAGAGGTGCTAAAATAATTTTAATTGAAGCCCTACCAAGTACAATTTTCTCCCTTTTTAAGTCGAAACTTTCAAATTCTTCAATCGTTGTATCTTGATTATGCACAGTAATGCGGATTTTTCTATCCGCCGGCAACTCAAGAACATCTGGTGTGAATTTATGATCTTTTATATATAAATCAACCTCTAAAATATCAGTACTAGCAATTGAAACTTGAATTGTAAAAATATACAACAAAAAGAGCCAATATTTGATTTTTTTTAGCATGTAAATTAGTAGTAAAGTTAAGCTAATAAATTTGAAGTTATTGTAACACAGGCCCTTAAAATTTGCTAGAGGTTAAACAAAAAAATTGGCGTATAAAAAATAGACAAAAAATGTCATGGCGAGCGACTAAAAGGAGCGTGGCCATAGAAAAACGATAAACCCACAATATGATGCTAGTATGTTTGGTTTCGGCGTGCTCTGGATGGCCACAGCCGCTGCGCTCCTTCGCCATGACGGTTGCGGATGATGGCTTTCTTATAAATACTTCTTCTTCAAATAATCAATAAAAATCATTGGCTGAATTTCTGCAAATCCTGTGGCTTGTTCCAATAAATCAGCTGAGGATTTAAGCGATCCAATCTCCCTCAGATTCTTATTCAAATAATTATTTAAACTATCGAAACGACCTTGGGATAACTCGGAATCTATATCATGATTTTCTTTAATTTTCTTCATGAGCATGCTAGCGATAATCGCACCATTTGTATAAGACGGGAAATAACCGAGCCATCCTGCTGGCCAGTGAATATCTTGCAAGCAACCATTGGCATAAGTGTCAGGCACTATTCCTAAATATTCCTTCATTTTAGCATTCCAAATTTCAGGTAAATCAACGGCTTTGATGTTGCCATTGATTATCTCTTGCTCAATTTCAAAACGCAAAATTACATGAAGTGGATAAGTCACTTCATCAGCATCTACTCTTATGAAACTAGGGACTACGCGCGTCATTAATTTATACAAATTTTCGGCCGAATATTCTGGGCCCTTAAAACCAAATTCATCCTTAAGTAATTTGGCTAGAAACTCATTAAATGCCACGGAGGTCCCGGCCTGCATTTCCATAATCAAAGATTGGCTCTCATGAAAAGCCATACCTTTTGGCCCTCCAACCTCCTGCCAAGTGTATTTTTCTGGCAAGGCTTGTTGGTACAAGGCATGACCCGTTTCATGAATTACGCCAAATAAGCTAGACAAAAAATTATTCTCATCATACCTAGTAGTAATTCTTACATCAAAAGATTTTCCGGTGCAAAAAGGATGGGTTGACTTATCAAGTCTTCCGCGATTAAAGTCAAATCCCATTTTTTCCATAATTTTTATTCCTATGGCTTTTTGGGTATTTTCATCAATCTCTTTAGTTAACCCTATTACTTTTTCTGTTGATTGTTTTGCAACAATTGTATGCATTAAGGACGGAAGTTCTTTTTTAAGAACCCCGTAGACTGATTTAATTTCTGATAATTGGCGATCAGGATCAAAACTATCCACTAAAACATCATAAGCTGGTTTGCTTAGTTTTCGAGATTTGGCCTTAGCTATGGCAGTTGCTGCTTTAAATACTCGGTCTAAATATGGCGCTAGAGTTTTAAAATCATTTTCTGCCCTGCATTTGCGCCAGGCAAACTCTGATTCTCCGGATGCTATGGAAAACTCATGAGACATTTCCGAACTTACACAAACTGATTCATCATATGATTTTTGCAAGAGCTTCAAATTTGCTTTTTGCCATTCATCCAATGAATCTTTTTCTAGGCATGCTGCTTGTAGCAGGTCTCCTATTTCGGTGCTAATACTCATTTCATGAATTAAAGAACTAAGGGTAGCGGATTCTTTTTGCCTGGAGCTTGCAGAACCTGGTTGTAACATAACAGCCGAATCCCAGCTGCCCAGTGCTGCAAGACTAGCTAACTGTGAGATTTGCTCAGTTTTTTTCTCTAATGATAGGTAGTTATTTATTTTATTAGACATAAGGTATGAGCTCCAAATTATAATGTATATTCTGGAATCAGAAGCTACAATTTGAACGTTTAGTTGTCAACTATTATAAATTGTGGGGCTAGTTGATGTCATCCCGGAAGTTATGACTTACAGCGCTTTAGGGCGTCGCGTTGTCATCCCCGCGAAGGCGGGGATCCATTATTTTGCTGAAAGCAAAATATAAAAAAGCTGGATCCCGGGTCCCTTGGCCCGGGATGACAAACAAGTCACGTGCACCCGGAACGACAAGCGCTTAACACCTACAAATCGAAATACTTGATCAAATCTTCTGTTGATAAACTATTCCTCTCATTACCTATCATGTCACGAACAATTTTCCCGTGATACATCATAATCGTCCTATCGCCATATTCTAGTGCTTGTGTCATGCTATGGGTAATCATCAGAACGGTTAGTTTATGTTTTTGAACAATTTTGCTCGTTAAAACCATTATATTTTTAGCAATTTTAGGGTCAAGGGCTGCCGTGTGCTCATCCAATAGCAAAATTTTTGAGCCGAGTAGAGTCGCCATAATCAAACTAAGAGCTTGTCTTTGACCTCCTGAGAGCGAAGATACTTTATCTTTGAGTCGGTTTTCAAGCCCTATTCCTATATCAGATAAAGCTTCCCGAAATTGCTCACGGCTATTTTTATTTAAACTAATGCCAAAGCCCCTAGTTAGCCCGCGTTTTAGGGCTAAGGCCATGTTTTCCTCAATAGTTAAATCTGAAAATGTACCAATCATGGGGTCTTGAAAAACCCTGGATACCATAGATGATCTAGTCTCAACCGACATTTTTGTTACATCCAAACTATCAATTAGCACTTTGCCTTTAGTTGGCGTTATATTACCAGATAAAACATTCATCAATGTTGATTTTCCAGCACCATTACCACCGATAATGGTTACAAACTGGCCATCTAAAACTTTTAAACTAATATTTTTTAAAACATGATTCTCTATCTTTGAACCCTGGTTAAAAATTACGTCAATATTTTGTAGTTCTATCATAATAGTATCCTTTAAGTTTTTAAAGTTTTTGGTAGTGATGTTGTATGTCATCCCGGGCACTTGTGACCCGGGATCCAGCTTTGTCATACTTTATATGGATCCCGGGTCCTTTGGCCCGGGATGACACGCTACAGCAACCTCACATTATTTTTTTTCTTCAGTTTTGTTAAAACCATAGTCAGAGCAACCATGCAGGCCGTAATTAAGTTCAAATCCGATGCTTCAAGCCCAATATCATGAGCATTTAGAGCAAAGCCTATAACTATTCTGTATAATATTGATCCAATGGCGCAAGTAATTAAAGCCACCCATATTCTTTGCGGATGAATAATCGCTTCACCAATAATTACCGAAGCAAGGCCTATAATGATCGTTCCGGTTCCCATTGAAATATCAGCAAAACCTTGCGATTGAGCAAATAATGAACCAGCAAGTGCTACAATGGCATTACTAATGGCTAAAGCGACAATTTTCATAAAGCCCACATTTATACCATAGGCGCTACTGACTCTAGAGTTAATACCAATTGCTCTGGTTGCTAAACCAAAATCTGATGCAAAAAAACGTTGCAAGATCAGTACTAGGACAAGCGCGACTAAAAATGTAACAATTATTATATTCCAATTAGCAAAAATAGTTGGCGAATCAATAATGGCGATATTTGGTCTTCCCATGATACGTAAATTAATCGAATAAAGGGCAGTCATGGTCAAAATCCCTGCCAGCAAGCCCATTATGCTCCATCTTACATTCAAATAACCGGTGACTCCTCCGGCTAGACTACCGGTGATTATAGCAGCCATTGTTGCTAAATACGGATCATATCCGGTAAAAATCATAGCTGAAGAGACAGCTGCGCCGAGCGTGAAACTACCATCTACCGTAAGATCTGGGAAATCTATGACCTTGAAAGTTATATATACGCCAATTGCTACTAGCGAGTAAATCAGCCCTATTTCAAGTGCGCCTAATATTTGTAATTGATTCATTTTAATCTCTTGGTTTGTTAGTGTGTGGAGGTCTTGTCATCCCGGAAGTTAGAGAAGCAGCGCGCTTAGCGCTAGCGGATCTTACTATCCGGGATCCATGTTGTCATTTAAGAAAAGCTGGATCCCTGGTCCTTCGGCCCGGGATGACAATTTCTTCGGTCAGGATTGACGTAGGTATGCACCCTTATTTCTCATTCTTTATCTCTTTGGGCACCCTTATCCCGAGTTCTTTCTCTACTCCCTCATTTATCTTGAGCTCTCTGATCTTACTACTGGTAATAGATTCAGGAATCTCCTTACCCTCAATGATATCTGCAATCATATTTCCCAGCTGCTCACCGCTTTTAAAATAATTAGTGCCAAGCGCTAGAAACGCTCCTTTTTTAACCAACGAAGGATCATTAGCAATGATTGGTTTTTTTGCCATTTTACTTATGTTAACAATGGAATCGAGAGCAGAAACTATCGTATTATCTTGGGGTAAATAAATGATATCAACCATACCGATTAGCTTATTCATTGCCATTTTGATATCGCTTGAGTTATTAATGGATATTTTTTTAATTTCAAACCCAAATTTTGGCGCTTCCGACTCCAAAGTCTCAAGCATTTTTACCGAATTTATCTCACCGGAATTATAAATTACGCCAATGATTTTTTTATCGGTAAAAACTTTTCGAGCAATGGAAAGTAACTCCTTTATAGGCGGATTATCACTAACCCCAATAAGTGCTTTCTCTCTGATTAAATTAGCGGCGGCCGGATCAGTAACTGCCACAAAAGCTAAAGTCGAATGCTGGGGATCCATCGCCTTTAAATTAGTTTGAGCAGCTGGTGTTGCAATTGCTACCATAAATTTTGGCTTCAATGATGCATGATGCTTAGAAATCTGAACACTATTGCTTATGTTTCCTTGCGCATTACTGACTATTAACTCTGCCCTTTCTGGGATAACGTGACGATCTTTCAGCGCTTTATTCATACCATTATAAGCATCATCAAGGGCGATATGATTTACAAACTGATTCACTGTTATAATGATTTTATCTTCAGCAAAAGCGCTACTGACCATACTCATTATGAAAATTAATAAAAAACGTTTACTCATAAGTTTACTCCACAAACTGGGGTTTAATGTTTAAAATATTATCTTTAATTTCGATATTCATTATTTTGGCAGAAGTTTTATTTATAACAATCTCTGCCTTCGTTGGTTTGCTGATTGGCAGATATCGCTCACCTTTCAGAATTTTCGCAATCAACTCTCCCGCTTTTTGGCCAACCATATATTGGCTATAACCAATGCATGCTGTTACCCCAGCTTTGACTGAATCAGGGTCGCTTGAAAATAAAGGCAATTTATGCGTGCGTGATAATTGAACCAATTTTGACATGGCAGAGAATATTACATTATCAGATGGAATATACACCGCATCTACCTTGCCTATTAGTGATAAAAATCCTTGAGCTACTCCGGCAGAATTTACTACGCTTGCTTCAACATATTCGATATTTGCCTTAAGCAGCGCTTCTTTCATTAGGCTGATAGTCTTGACCGAATTAGCCTCACCGCTGCTGTATAATAACCCAATCTTTTTTACATTCGGAACTAAAGTTTTAATGAGCTCTATTTCTTCGGCAATTAGTGGAAAATCAATAGCACCTGTAATATTCTCATGAGGTTGATCCATGTTGCTAACTAGCCCAGCAGCTAGGGGGTCTGTTACTGATGAGAAAACTACCGGTATATCATTTATGTTTTGTTGTTTTAAAACGGATATAACACTTTGAGCAGAAGGTGTAGAAATTGGTACAATAACATCAGGTTTTTGAGCGATAAACTGCTTAGCGATTAAGACAGAGGTTGCTATTTGTCCGCCAGCATTTTTATCAATAATTTCAAGATTTTTGCTCACAATATAGCCTTGAGATTTTAGCTCATCAATGATACCGCGCTTGGCTTCTTCGAGAGAGGGGTGCTCTACAATTTGTGTTATGGCAATGATTTTTTTATCTTGGGCTAAAGCGGAGTTTATGATGGTACAGAGGAAGATGATCAACGCTAGAACGAGCGTCATCCCGCGGTTTAACCGGGGGGTCCATTCTTCATTATAAAATTTATTATTTTTTTGGATTCCCCGATCAAGTCGTGGAATGATAGTGGGATTTACGATATTTGATAATTTAGTATTTTTGTTTCTGTTTGTTTCCACGGTAGGTTCCTATTTTTTAAGTTGTGTAAATTTATATATAAGTCTTTGGACGTGCCAAAAATAAAGGACATGATTCTATGATATGAGCAATAGCCCATAAATCGGCCAAACCCGAATAGGAAACAGTTTGTGATCATGTTATTTATAGTAGACATTTTATATATTCTTAATACTTTAACTTAAAATGTATTTAGGATTTTAGATTATTTCGGAGGAATAGTCAATAAGTAATAATTTAGGTGGAGTGTTAAGTGGAGTCGTCGTCATTGCGAGGTCAAGGAGTGACCGTGGCAATCTCGTGACTCAAACAGTACTCCTATATAAGGAGAATGCCACGCCCATTACATGGACTCGCAATGACGTCTCGCTCTTCGGGATGGAACTACCTAGCCTTGCTAAACAACTTAAAGAAATTATCAGTAGTTTGCTTGGCACATTCTTCTAAGCTCACCTTTTTAAGGTCGGCAATAGCTTCTGCAACATATTTAACATAAGAAGGTTCATTAGTTTTGCCGCGATTTGGGACGGGCGCTAGATATGGCGAATCGGTTTCAATTAAAATCCTATCTAATGGGACGAATTTTACTATTGATCTTAAATCTTCAGCGTTTTTAAAGGTAATAATACCAGCTACTGAAATATAAAAACCAAGATCTAATATTTTTCTGGCAAAATTTTCAGAGGCTGTAAAACAATGTATCAGTCCAGGAAAATTATGCGTTTTTTTATAAGATGCGATGATGGACAATGTGTCGTCCTCTGCATCCCTCGTATGTACTATTATGGGTAGCTGGATCTTGCACGAAGCTTCAATATGTTGCTCAAAAACTTTTCTTTGTAGGTCTTGTTGAGCGGGCTCTTTATTGTAATGATAATCAAGGCCAGTTTCGCCAAGACCAATTATCTTATCATGCTTTGCCAGTTCTAATAGTTCGGGCGCTTTAACTAATTTTGTTACTTCACTGGGGTGCACACCAACAGAGGCAAAAACATTGGGATATTTTTCAGCTATTGCTAAAATTTTAGGTAACTCTTCAAGTTTTGTGCAGATAGTTTGTAGATATTTAACGCCTGCCTCTGATGCCCGCATTACTATATTATCATGCGAGTCGTAATCTTCTAGCATATCTAAATGACAATGTGAATCGATGTATATCATGATTAATTTTTGGGTTAAGTGTTTTTAATAGGAGGCACGTCCGTCATTGCGAGCCGCCGTCGCCCGTAAGGGCTATGGCGTGCGTGGCAATCTGAGGAGAGGGAAACGTCATTGCGAGGAGTGCATAGCATGACGCGGCAATCCCATGCCTCAGGAGATCCCCACGCTTTTCTTCGAAAAGCTCGGGATGACGGACCTGCGTCTTCGGCCTCTCTCGAGATGACGTTTACCGGTTTATTACTACTTTACCTCAAATCTCGGAAAAAGCCCAACCGGTTGCTCTATTTTACTTTGCGGCTTAATCGCAAAGTCTTGAGTTAAATGCTCAAACAGGCGTTCACTCGAAGGAACCCCTAACTGATCAAGCATTTTTGCAGCTGACCCGGGCGTAAAGGGCTGTAACAATATGGCGATATATCTTAGCGTTTCCACCAAACCATATAGTACTTCATTCATTTTGGCAGGATCGGTGTTTTTAAGAGACCACGGGGCCTCCTGATCAATGTAAATATTTGATTGTTCAGTTATATCAATAATATTATCTAGCGCCTTATTAATATTATAATTTTCCATCTCGGAAATACTGTCCTTTACTAACTCTTGTAACTTAACAAAGAATTCGCTTTTATACAATGAATCAATAAATTCACTTGAAACATCCGGCATAGCGCTTTCGCAATTTTTAAAGACAAACGAACAAGTTCTTTGCATCAGATTACCAATTTTATTGGCAAGCTCACTGTTGTTTCGCTGGATTAAATTATCACGCGAATAGTTCCCATCGCTGCCAAAAATAACTTCGCGCATTAGAAAATATCTAACTGGATCGAGGCCAAAATCTTCAATCAGTTTAAATGGGTCAATTACATTGCCCACAGATTTGGAGATTTTCTCACCCTCATTAGTCCACCAACCATGCGCAATTATCGACTTTGGTAACTCTAAATTAGCTGACATTAAAAAAGCAGGCCAATACACTGCGTGGAACCGCAATATATCCTTGCCTACAACGTGAGCGCTAGCTGGCCAAAACTTCTTATAATTGCCATCTTCATTTGGATATCCAAGAGCTGAGATATAATTTGTTAGCGCATCTAGCCACACATAAATAACGTGCTCCTCATCGCCAGGGACAGGAATGCCCCATTTGAAACTAGTTCTTGAAATTGATAAATCTGTAAGGCCGCCTTTTACGAAGCTTATAACTTCATTTCTGCGGGATTTAGGTCTGATAAAATCTGGATTTGCTTCATAAAACGCGAGTAACTTATCCTGCCATTTTGACAAAGCAAAAAAATAACTAGATTCTTCCACCCATTCAACCGGCGCCCCTGTTGGGGCTTTTCCATCAACCAATTCGGCTTCGCCGTAAAAAGCTTCATCTCTCACAGAATACCAACCGGAATATTTACCAAGATATATATCGCCATTTTCTTTCAGCTTTTCCCAAAAAGCTCTAACTCCTACTTTGTGTCTTTCTTCACTGGTTCTGATAAAATCTGAATAGTCTATATTTAAGGCGTCTAATAAATCCCTAAACCTGATAGACATTTTATCGGTAAATTCTTGCGGTGAAAGATCTTTAGACAAAGCTGATTTTTCAACTTTTTGACCATGTTCATCTGTGCCGCTTAGGTACATTACTTCCCTGCCGTTTAATCTCATAAACCTGGCAATTACATCAGCTGCAAGACTAGTGTATGCATGACCGATATGGGGCACATCGTTGACGTAGTATATGGGGGTAGTTATATAAAAACTATTATTGGACATTGTTTAAATTGACCCCAAAACTTTAGAAATTATTTCAAGTAACTCAGTCTGGTTATAAGGTTTATAGATAATCTCAACTGGCTCGGATATATGTTCTTTTAATTCTATTTCTTGAGACGCAAGCCCGCTTTGGAAAATAAAAGGGACATTACGAAGTTTTTCGTCTTTTTTAAAAATTGAGTATAGCTCATAGCCATTTGTACCAGGAAGCATAATATCAGACAATATCAAGCAAATATTATTCTCGTATCTTTTTGCTAGAGTAATGGCTTCCTCGCTGTCATAGGCATTAATAATGCGATATTTAGTGAAATTGGGAATAATTAGGTCTAGTAGTGTGTGACAGATTTTTTCATCATCAACAAATAATATCGCATCTCTGTCTGAAGTATTTTTTTTGTTCATGAGTTTAAATAGTTATTTATTTTTCTTTAGGTATAGTAAAGCTTATACTCGCTCCGCCTTCTTTGTTGTTGCTTGCCCATATTTTTCCACCATGTGCAGCAACTACTTCCTGGCATATTGCGAGCCCCAACCCTGAGCCTTTTGCAGAATTTTTTATAGCAGAACTCTGGGTGAAAGGAGCAAAAATACTAACTAATTCACTTTGAGGTATACCAACACCATCGTCAATAACTGAAATAACAAAATCCTCTGTCTGTGAGTTGATTTTGACTTTAATATTTTTAGCCCCAGAATGTTTTGTGGCATTATTTATCAGATTATATAATAGCTGATTTATCCAGAATTTGTCTATAGACATATAAATTTCTTTTTCCTCTACTTCTAGGAAAATATCCATTGAATTTTTATCAATAATAAAAAGTTTATTATCATCAATAGCTTTTTTAGCTATTTTTACTATGTTGGCTTTTTCAAAGTTAAAAATAATATTTTCATCATTTAGACTAGAAAGGTGAAATAATTTATCTACTACATTCTGTAGTAAGGTTCCCGCTTTGTAAATATCAGTTACGCATGATTTTTTAGTAGCTTCGTCAAGAGTCTCCCAGTTATCATGAAGATAATTAGAAAGGCCGCTAATCCCATGAATCGGGTTCTTAAGCTCATGACTTATTTTTGAAAATAAAGAAAAATTATCAAAAGCAGGTTCAGGCTTTAAGGTCATAGGGATTTTTTATTAATTTTAAATGATTAATTAAAACTAACACGAAAAGGTTTAATTGTCTACGTAATTTCTAATTTTCAATTCAGAATACGAATTTTCCTTAACTATAAGTTGTAATTAATATTTTTTAATCAATCTTGAATTTGGCGCTTGTTAACTTGGCGCGCAATATGGGTAATACTGTACATTAATTTTTATGTTTTAAATATCAGGTAAGCTGCTATGATTTATCTAAAAATTAATAGTTAATATTTCTTGTGCAAGTAATAAAGGTTCTTATACCCAAAATTGGATTATTTCCTTTGGATTATCATTTATCCAAAGAGGTTAATTTATCATTAGGAGATCTTATTGTTGTTCCTTTTCGCAAAAGTAATATAACTGGCATAGTTTGGGAGATAACTTGTCCTACAAGTGATAAAAGGCTTAAGGTTATAGATTGGCAGAATGACGCGGGCGGCGCTCAGAATGACAACATCGGCCTAGTAAATATTGATCTTATAAAAAGAGCTGCGGACTATTATTTATCACCGCTTGGCACCATGGCAAAACTTGTGCTGCCAGTGGATGTGCTTGAAAAGCCTATTAAAACCATAGTCCAGGATATGCCTGAAAAGCATGCTCTGCACACTCTATCGGAAGAACAAAATTCTGCTTTGAATATTATAAATAAAACTACAAAACCAATTTTGCTGAAAGGGGTAACGGGTTCTGGGAAAACTGAAGTATATTTTCACCTGATAGCTGATTGTATAAAACAGGGTAAACAGGCGCTCGTTATGTTGCCAGAAATTTCGCTTAGCTCGCAAATAATTCAGCGTTTTACCGAGCGGTTTGGGTTTAAACCGGCTATTTGGAATTCAACCATCACTAAAGCTACAAAAAAGAAGCTTCTGCGCGGTATATTAAATGGTAGCGTTAAGGTCGTGATTGGTGCGCGGAGTAGTTTGTTCCTACCGTATAAGAATCTATCGCTGATAGTAGTTGATGAAGAACATGATGCTTCCTACAAACAAGGAGAAGGAATTTTATATAATGCTAGGGACATGAGTGTGCTTAAAGGAAATTTGCTTGAGGCCAAAGTTATCCTTACCTCGGCTACTCCTTCGATTGAAACGCTTTATAATGTTCGGCAAGGCAAATATGAAATGGCCCTGCTTAAAAGTCGTTTTAGTGATGCGAGCATGCCGATTGTAGAAATTATTGACATGAGAAATGCTGAATTAAAGCAAAACACCTGGTTATCAGAGGAGTTAATTGAGGGCATAAAGGTAGCTACTGATGAGGGCAATCAATGTTTACTTTTCTTGAATCGGAGAGGTTATGCCCCTTTAATGCTCTGCAAAGCCTGTGGTTACAGGTGTGGATGTAGTAAATGCTCCTCTTCAATGGTAATACATAAAGCTAAAAAAAGGATGGAATGCCATCATTGCGGGCAGATAGGTAAAATACATACAAATTGTCCAGAGTGCCACGCTCCTGACACTCTGGTTTTATGCGGACCTGGAATTGAGCGTATAGAGGAAGAGGCGAGGGATAGATTTCCTAACTTAAAGATAAAGGCAGTGTGCCGGGACGTAAGCGTTAAATCAGAAGAAATGCAGGAATTGCTGGCCAAAATGGAATCTGGAGAAATTGATATCTTAATAGGTACGGGGATTATTACCAAGGGCTATCATTTTCCCAAGCTCAGTTTGGTGGGGGTGATTGATGCAGATCTTGGCTTTGTGGGGGGCGATTTAAGATCGGCCGAAAAAACCTACCAACTACTGCACCAAGTTAGTGGAAGAGCCGGCCGAGACAAAGCCACGAAGGGGCGGGTATTATTGCAGAGTTATTTTCCGGAAAATAAAGTGTTGCAAGCTTTGGCAGGGGCGCGCGAAGAGGAATTTATAGAACAGGAGATTTTATCCCGCAAAGAAGCCATGATGCCGCCGTTTACCAAAATGGCAGCTATTAATATTACTGGGAAATATCCAGAAAAAACATTATCTATGGCAAAATATATAGCATCGAGAGCTCCTAAAAGTGATGCTCGAATTCTAGGTCCAGCCGAGTCACTTATGTTTAAACTGGCCGGTAGGTATAGATACCGAATATTGGTAATTGCCGAAAAGAATTTTAATATCCAAAAATATCTTACCCTTTGGTTAGATCATTGTAAGATTCCATCTATGTTTCAGGTTAAAGTCGATATTGATCCTTATAGTTTTTATTGAGATTCTTATTATTATTTATTACAAGTAAGATTCTTACTTGTAAATTCTTTACTTAAGGCTTACAATGAACTTACAATAATTAAATTATTTAATTGAAATATGCGTATATCTACTAAAGGCCAAGTTACAATACCAATAGACATCAGAAATAGATTAGGGCTGCTACCTGAAACTGATGTAGTGTTTATAGTCGAAGGTAATAATGTTTTAATACAGAAAAATACTAAAGTTCAAAGTCGAGGTGTAAGGTTAGTTAAACAACTATCCGGCAGAGCTACTTTAAATATGTCTACTGATGAAATAATGAAACTTACTAGGTTTTAACGGTGATATTAGTAGATAGTAATATAATATTGGATATTCTCACAGAAGATCCAAAATGGTATAAATGGTCAGCCGATATGCTTAGCAAATTGGCCAATGATAATCCCTTAATAATTAATGATATTATATATTCAGAAGTTTCGATCGGATTTAAAAAAATTGAAGAGTTAGAAGAAGTATTACTAGGCAATTTTAGCATATATACAATACCTAAAGAAGCTCTGTTCTTAGCCGGTAAGGTGTTTTTACAATACAGAAAACAAGGTGGTACGAAAAATTCTACCCTACCGGATTTTTTTATTGGAGCGCATGCAGCAGTACAAAATATACCGATACTAACAAGGGATGTTAGTAGGTATAAAACTTATTTTCCAAAGGTGAAGGTTATTGGACCGGAAAAGTAGTATTAGAGAGGAGGAGTTGCTATATAGTCCATTGTGAACAAGTCTTGAAACGCAGTAGGTAAAAGGGATACAAACCAAAAAGTTATTGAGAATTCCCCTAGGAAATGGTAAGATATGGACCAAATCTTAGGGGAATTTTTTTA
>Ga0075152_10000907_pt1 | contig 21449 bp, 14 predicted proteins | sample JI61114C2DNA_FD_70964 | JGI IMG/M metagenome (GOLD analysis project Ga0075152, IMG submission 70964) | Wastewater effluent complex algal communities from Wisconsin, to seasonally profile nutrient transformation and Carbon sequestration -... | ecosystem: Engineered > WWTP > Effluent > Algae...
GGGGTGGGGCAGACCTCCGGCATCGCCCTCTCTGCCCAGAACCCCTATTTCGCGACGACGACCCCCCTGGTCTCGATCGGCGATCATGTGTGGTTCGACGCCGACCGCAACGGAGTCCAGGATGCCGGTGAGCTGCCGGCTCCGGGCGTGACCGTCAAGCTCTACGACCGCGCGGGTGCCCCGGTGGCCACCACGACGACCGACGGGTCCGGCTTCTACTCCTTCGGGGGCCTGATCGCCGGCGCCCCCTATGTGGTCGAGTTCGTGGCTCCGGCAGGGTCCTCGTTCACGACCGCGAACGCCGGTAGTGCGGACGGAGTCGACTCGGACGCCGACGTCTCGACCGGTCGGGTGTCCGTCACCGCTCCGTCCTCGGGGGCCAACTCGCTCGCCGCGCCGGACGATCCGACGATCGACGCGGGCCTGATCCGTTACAACCTGGTGCTCTCGAAGGCGCTCGCCACGACCGGTCAGGTGGTCGCCGGGTCCACGGTCACCTTCACCCTGACGCCGCACAACGACGGCCCGGTGAATGCCCTGGCCGGCTGGTCGGTGACCGATGTGCTGCCCACCGGGCTGACCCTCGTGTCGATGTCCGGCACCGGCTACACCTGCACCGGTGCGACCTGTGTCGCCTCGGCGGGCCTCCCGGCCGGCGCCAACGGCGGCATGATCACGGTGACCGCAACGGTCGATCCGGGCTTCTCCGGTCCGGCGAAGAACGTCGCCTACGTGACGCCGGCCACCGGCGACGGGCCTGAGACGAACCCCCTCGTGGTGCCCACCACGACGACCGACACGTCGACGACGACGACCGACAACGACGCCCAGGCTGAGGTCGGGGTTGCGTCGCTGGTGTCGATCGGTGATGTCGTGTGGTGGGACAAGAACCGCGACGGCGTCCAGAACGACAACGCGCCCGCAGCCGGCGTGACCGTCAACCTGCGGTCGGCGGACGGTTCGTCCGTCCTGGCGAGCACCGTGACCAACGCGACGGGGTTCTACTCCTTCACGGGGCTCACCCCGGGCGCGCCCTACGTCGTCGAGTTCGTCAAGCCCGCGTCCACCGGCTTCACGACCGCGAACGCCGGGTCCGACGATCTGCTCGATTCGGACGCCGACGTCACCACCGGGCGGGTCTCGGTGACGGCTCCCGCCGCGGGCACCAACTCGGCCACCTCGCCGGATGGACCGAGCTTCGACGCCGGCCTCGTGGAGATCAACCTGCTCCTGTTCAAGACCCCGGCCGGGGTCGGCACCGTCTACGAAGGCGACGTGGTCACCTACGAGCTGACGCCGACGAACTCGGGCCGCACCGACGCCCTGGCGGGCTGGTCGATCACCGAGGTCATGCCTGACGGTCTCCTCCCGATCAGCATGTCGGGGGCGGGCTACACCTGCTCGGGCCAGACCTGTGTCGCATCCGCGCCGCTCGCGGCCGGTGCGACGGGTGGGCCGATCCAGGTGGTGGCGAAGGTCGCGCCCGACTTCGTCGGCACGCTCAAGAACGTCGCGTACGTGTCGCCCGCGGCCACGGATGTGGTCGAGACGATCCCGCTCGTGGTGCCCACCACGACGACCGACACGGAAACGACGCCGACGGACAACGACTCCCAGGCGACGCTGACGGTGGCCTCGCTCGTCTCCATCGGCGACTTCGTGTGGTGGGACAACAACCGCAACGGTGCGCAGGACTCGACCGAGCCTGTGGCGTCCGGTGTGGTCGTCAACCTGTACGACGCGACCGGTACCAAGGTGTCGAGCACCACGACGGACGCCCAGGGGTACTACGCCTTCGGCGACCTGCGGCCCCTGGCGCACTACACGGTCGAGTTCGTACGGCCGGCTCTGGCCTCGTTCACCACCACGGGTGGCGGCACCGCGGCCACCGATTCGGACGCCGATCGTGTCACCGGTCGGGTGGCTGTCATCGCCCCTGCCGTCGGCGTGAACCGGCTGGACCACGGGCTGGCCGACGACCCGACGATCGACGCGGGACTGGTCGAGTTCAACCTGACACTCGCCAAGGAGTTCGCCGGTCACCACTCGGTCGCCGAGGGGGACGAAGTGACCTTCCTGCTGACGCCGCACAACGTCGGCCCGTCCGACGCGCTGGCGGGCTGGTCGGTCACCGACCTGCTGCCGCGGGGTCTGGAACTGGTGTCGATGTCCGGCAAGGGTTACACGTGCACCGACAACACCTGCGTGGCGGCCGCCCCCCTGGCGGCCAACGCGTCCGGAGCGGTCATCCGGGTGGTCGCCAAGGTCGAGATCCGCTCGGCCGAGGAACTCCGCAACGTGGCGTACGTCGCTCCGGCGGCGGGGGACATCCCGGAGGACAATCCGCTGGTGATCCCCACGGATCGGACCGACACCACGTCGACGTCGACCGACAACGACGCCCAGGCGTCCATCCGCGTCCACACGCCGGACAAGCCGGAGCGGGATGACAGCCCGGATCGGCCGAGTCGGCCGGAGCCCCTGGCCCTGACCGGTTCCGACGACGTCACGTCCATCGTCTGGTTCGCCGGGGTGACGTTCATGGTTGGCCTCGTGATGATCGGGGTGCGTCGGCTCACGCGCAACACCTAGCCGAGTGGCGAGGGGTGGGCGTCCCATGTTGGGGCGTCCACCCTCTGCGCAATTCGGCTCGATCGCACGACCCGACAGAGGTCGGGCGAGCACAACAGAGGAGGCATGGTTTGAGACGAGTCAGGGTGCTCCTCGGTCTGGCAGGGGAACTGTTCATCACGGCCGCCGTGGTCCTCGCCCTCTTTGTCGTGTGGGAGTTGTGGTGGACCGACGTCGTCGCCGGCCGGGAGCAGTCCACGCAGGTCGCGGTCCTCGAGTCGACCTTCGCGTCCAGCGCGCCACGGCCGTCGGCGGAGCCGTCCGTCGTCACCCCTGTCCCCCTCGGCGATGCGTTCGCCATCGTCCATATCCCGAGGTTCGGACCCGACTTCGCGCGACCTCTCCGGCAGGGTGTCGAGACGGAGGTCCTCCGACGCGGGATCGGGCACTACTCCTCCACGGCCATGCCCGGAGAGATCGGCAACGTCGCCATCGCCGGCCACCGCACGACCTACGGCAAGCCGTTCAACCTCATCGCCACCCTGCAGGTCGGTGATCGGATCATCGTCGAGACGGCGTCCGACTACTTCGTCTATCGGATGTACGCCTCGGAGATCGTGAGTCCGTCGAGTTCGGAGGTGATCGCGCCCGTGCCGGGGAAGCCGGACGAACAGCCCGCCAGGCGGCTGCTCACGATGACGAGCTGCAACCCCGAGTTCAGCTCGCGCGAACGCTTCGTGGTGCACGCAGAGTTGGCCTCTGTCTACCCCAGGGAGGGCGGATTGCCGGCCGACCTTCTCGTCGTCGACGGGGGTGGACGATGACCGCCCATGCCTACCGGCCGCGGCGCAGGCGACGTGCGGACGTGTCGTTGTACGGAACCATCTGGTCGCTGATTCCCGGCCCGCTCTGGCTGCGGGTCACCATCGCGCTCGTTCTCGTGGTGGGTGTGGTCGCGGTCCTGTTCCAGTGGGGGTTCCCCGCACTCGCGCCCGTGCTGCCGTTCGGCGGCAACACGGTTCCCGCCAGGTAGCGGCCGTCCGACGGGCCCGTGGCTGGGGTCAAAAGGGTCAGCCCACCGGTTTGCGCCGCGGTTTCCGCGCGGCGTGCCGGGGGGCGATACTTGTCCGTGGCCCCGGACGCGTCCGGACGTCCGTTGAACCAATCACCCTGACGAGCGTGCTGCGCCTCGTCACGACCCGGCGGAGGTGACGACGATGAGCGCTGAGCGTGTGTTGACCTGGGGAAACCCCAGTAGTCGTCAGTCCGTGGAGATCAGACGCGAGCTGGTGGCGTCCCTGGTGTCGGTGGCGGGCATGGTGGGACGCCCGGTGCGCCAGCTCGACGGGTCGCTGATCGGCAAGCTGCACGACTTCGTCGTCCTCGCGGGGGCGGGGCACCCGCCGGTCGTGGGCTATGTCGTCGAGATCGCGAAGCGGCGCGTGTGGCTGCACGCGTCCGACGTCGCGGGCCTCGAGCGCGGCCAGTTGATCCTGCAGAAGGCCAAGTTCGACTTCGCCGACGTGCAGCGCCGCTCGGGCGAGATCCAGCTCTTCCACGACGTGGTCGACCACCAGCTGGTCGACCTGCACGGCGTCCAGGTGGTGCGGGCGTCCGACCTCTACCTCGGCAACGTCGGCGACGGCTGGCGGCTGGTGGGCGTCGACACCTCCTGGTCGACGTTCCTGCGGCGCGCCCTGCCCGGGCCGCGCGGCTGGCGTCCGACGCCCACGCGCGTCCTCGACTGGGACGGCATCCACTCCCTCGAGGTCTCCGAGGAGAAGGGCGTCCAGCTGGACGCCCCCAACTCCCACCTCAAATTGCTCTCGCCGGCCGACCTCGCCGAGCTGCTCTCCGACCTCGGCCGCTCCGAGCGCCAGGAACTGCTCGACGACCTCGACCCCGAGGACGCCGCCGACGCCCTGGAGCTGATGAGCGACGAGGACGCCGCCAGCCTGCTCGGGGACGCGTCCGTCGAGCGCGCCGCCGAGCTGCTCAGCGAGATGGAGCCCGACGAGGCCGTCGACGCCCTCCGCGAGATGGACGCCGCCGACCGCGAAGAGCTGCTCAACGCCATGGGTGCCGACGACGAGACCGACCTGCGCTCGCTGCTCTCGTACGACGAGGACACCGCCGCCGGCATGATGACCTCTGCCATGGTCGTCGTCCCCGCGGCCGGCCTCGTCTCGGACGCCGTCGCCGCCCTGCGCGCTGCCCGCGGCACGCCGGACGAAGCCGACATGGTGATCCTGACGGACGCCGACGGCGTCCTCGTCGACGACGTCACCGCCCTCGAACTGCTCGGCGAGGACGCCGCCCGGCCCCTGGCCGAGCTGACGGGCGCGCCCTGGCCGATCACGGTCGCGCCCGATGCGCCGCTCGCCGACGTCGTCGACGCCATGCGCGAGAGCCTCGGCGCCTCCGTCGTCGTGGTGGACGCCGACGGCCGTCCCCTGGGACGAATCCTGGCCGACGACCTCGTGGACGCCCTCGGCGACGACGAGCGCCGCTGGCCGTGGCAGCGCCTGGCGGGAGGGGCAGCATGAGCGAGACGATCAACGACATCAGGGCGTCCACGCAGACGCGACCCGCGGCGTCCCGCTGGCGGCGGATGGCGGTCGGCGCGGCAGCTCTGGGCGCCGTCATGGGGCCCGGCCTGATCGCCGGCCTCTCGGACGACGACGCCGCGGGCATCACGACCTACTCGTCGATGGGGGCGTCCTACGGCTATCAGCTGCTGTGGGTGCTGGGCGTGTCGACGATCGCGCTGATCCTGTTCCAGGATCTCGGCGCCCGCATCGGCGTCGTCACCGGGCAGGGGCTGGCGGGGCTGATCCGGCAGCGGTACGGGGCGCGCGCGGGCGTCGGGTCGATCGGCGCGCTGGTGCTGGCGAACCTCGGCACGACCTGCGCCGAGTTCGCGGGCATCGCGGCCGGCTCGGAGATCTTCGGGCTGTCGCGCTACATCTCGGTGCCGCTGGCCGCGCTGCTGGTGTCGGGGCTGGTGCTGCGCGGCGGCTTCCGGGGCGTGGAGCGGGTGCTGATGCTGCTCTCGGCCGTGTTCATCGCCTACATCGGCGCGGGCATCCTGGCCGGGCCCGACTGGGGCGCCGCCGCGCGCGGCATGCTTGTGCCAACGATGCCGCTCACCAAGGACGCGATCCTGATCGCCACCGCCTGCCTCGGCACGACCCTGGCCCCGTGGGGGCTGGCTTTCATCCAGAGCTACGCGGTCGACAAGAAGCTCGACACCAAGGAGCTCGGCCTGCTGCGCATCGACGTCATCACCGGCGCGATCCTGACCGGCGTGATCGGCTTCTTCGTCGTGGTGGCCTGCGCCGCGACGATGTTCGTGAAGGGCATCACCATCACGGACGCCGCCAGCGCGGCCGTCGCGCTGGAACCCCTGGCCGGGCCGCTCACCAAGGAGCTGTTCGCGGTCGGGCTGCTGGGGGCCTCCTTGCTGGCGGCGTCCATCCTTCCGCTGTCGACGGCCTACTCGGTGTGCGACGTCGCCGGCCGCCCGGCCGCCCTGGACGACTCCCCGCGCGAGGCCCCGCTGTTCTACGGCACCTTCGCCGTGGTGACCGTGGTGGCGGTGCTGCTGGTGCTGATCCCCGGGATGCCGCTGGTGCCCGTGCTGGTGCTCTCCCAGGTGCTCAACGCCGTGCTGTTGCTGCCGCTGCTGTTCTACATGGCCGGCATCGCGCGCGACCGCCGACTGATGGGGGAGCACGCCGTGGGTCGTGGCATCACCTCGGTCTACTACGTGGTGATCGGCCTGATCATCTGTTGCATCGGGGCGATGTTCCTGCTGAACGTGCTGCCCGTCTGACGCCTCGACTCCGTCCACGTCGGTCGATCGGCCTCGCCGACCAGTCAGCCGCACGGGTTTGGGTCACTGGACGGACGTGGACGGGTCGCTTCAGGGTCGGCAAGTTCGCGACGGTGTGTCGCGAGCGCGTACGCTAGCCGTCGCTTCACAAACTGAAGGACGCGGCCCCCGCGTTCGGACCCGAAGGACGCCGATGACCCAGCTCACCCGCTTCAGCCTCGCCCACCGGACGGTGATCGCGTTGCTGACCCTGCTCGTCTCCGGGCTGGGGCTGTTCGTGACCGGCGCCCTGAAGCAGGAGCTGATCCCGTCGATGGACCTGCCGCGCGCGTCCGTGATCGCGATCTACCCCGGCGCCTCCCCGGAGGTCGTCGAGCGCGACGTCAGCAAGCCGCTCGAGGCGGCCGTCAAGGCGGTCAACGGCGTCACCCGGGTGACCTCGGTGTCGAGCTCGGGAGTGTCCTCGATCAAGGCCGAGTGGGAGTACGGCACCCAGGCCGACAAGGTGACCCAGGACATCCGGACCGCGGTCGACGGGCTGAAGGCCACGATCCCGTCCGAGGTGACGACGCGGGTGGCGGCCGGGTCGTTCGACGACATCCCGGTGATGGTGATCGCGGTGTCCAGCGACGCCGACCCCGTCGCGTTCGCGGCCGGCGTCCGCGAGACGGTGCTGCCGCAGCTCAAGACGCTGCCCGGCGTCCGCGACGTGACCCTGTCGGGCGAGGCGAAGCGGCAGGTCAGCGTCACCCTCAAGCAGGACGCCGTCGCCGCCCTCGGCGTCGACGTCAGCTCCCTGTCGTCGTACTTCTCGGCCGGCGCGACCGCCGTGCCCGCGGGCACCGTCCGCACCGGCACCGACAACCTCGACGTCCAGGTGGGCAGCTCGTGGGCGTCCGTGGACGACATCAAGGCGCTGCGCGTCCAGGGGACCGACGGGCCGGTCGAGCTGGGCCAGTTCGCCGACGTGACGGTCGAGCCGGTGCCGACGACGTCCATCTCGCGGGTGAACGGCAAGCCGTCGCTGACGCTCATGGTGACCAAGACGGCCGCCGGCAACACGGTCGCGGTCGCCGAGGGCGTCAAGGCCGCCCTGCCGGGCCTGGCGAAGACGCTAGGCAACGGCGCCGCGTTCGCGACCGTGTTCGACCAGTCGCCGTTCATCGAGCAGTCGATCCACGACCTGACCGTCGAGGGCGGGCTCGGCCTGGCGATGGCGATCTTCATCATCCTGCTGTTCCTGGGCTCGATCCGGCCGACGGTGATCACGGCGATCTCGATCCCGCTGAGCCTGTTCATGGCCCTGATCGGGCTGTACGTGGGCGGCTACACGCTGAACATCCTCACCCTGGGCGCGCTGACCGTCGCCATCGGACGCGTCGTCGACGACTCCATCGTGGTCATCGAGAACATCAAACGGCACGCCTCGCTCGGCGAGTTCGGGCGGGCGTCCATCGTCAAGGCCGTCAAGGAGGTCGCGGGCGCCGTCACGTCCTCGACCCTCACCACGGTCGCGGTCTTCCTGCCGATCGGGGTGGTCGGCGGGCAGGCCGGCGAGCTGTTCCGGCCGTTCGCGGTGACGGTCACGGTGGCGCTGCTGGCGTCCCTGGTGGTGGCCATGACGGTCGTCCCGGTGCTGGCGTCCTGGTTCATGCGGCGCGACTCGGCCAAGCAGCCGGACGCCGCCGCCCACGACTCCGCCGACGCGCCCCCCACCCGCCTGCAGCGGGCCTACCTGCCGGCCCTGCGCTGGGCCCTCGCCCACCGGGCGCTGACCCTGGTGCTGGCGCTGGCGCTCTTCGGCGGCACGATGGCGCTCGCGCCGCGGCTCAAGACCGACTTCATCGGGGACGCCGGCCAGGTCAGCATGACCATCATCGAGGACCTGCCCGCCGGCTCCTCCCTGGAGCAGACGGACGCCGCCGCCAAGCGGATCGAGGCCGCGATCGCGTCCGAGCCGTCGGTGCAGACCTACTCGACGAGCATCGGCGGCAGCACGAGTCTGCTGGCCGGTTCCGGTCAGTCGGATACCAACCACGCCAGCTTCTCGGTCTCGCTGGCCCCCAAGAGCAAGGGCGCGGCGGTCGCCGACTCGCTGCGCGCGAAGCTCGCCGACCTCGCCGCCATCGGCACCACCCAGGTGGTCGTGGGGCAGTCGTCCAGCAACGTCATCGTCTACGTCGAGGGCAACGACCAGGCGAAGCTGAAGGCGGCCAACGCCCAGGTGGTCGACGCGATGAAGGCCATCGGCGGGCTGTCGGCGGTGACCTCCGACCTGGCGGCGTCCCGGCAGCAGCTGCAGGTCGACGTCGACGCCAACAAGGCCGCCGCGGCCGGCATGACGCAGGGCCAGGTCGGCATCGCCGTCATGCGCGCCCTGCGCGGCCAGAAGGTCGGCTCGCTCAACACGGGCGACACCCCGCTCGACGTCCTGTTGTTCTCGACCAAGCCCGCGACGACGCAGGACGCCCTCGGTGCGGTCGTCCTGCCGGTCACGCCGAAGCAGGCCGCGGACGCCCGCAAGGCCGCCGCCGACAAGGTGACCGCCGACCAGACCGCGTTCGCCGACAAGCAGAAGGCGGACGGGACCGCCGCCTACAACGACCAGGTGAAGGCGCTGGCGGACAGCCGCTCCAAGCTGAAGACCCAGCTCGCCGACTACACCGACAAGGCGGCGACCCTCAACGCCGCCCTCGAGGAGGCCACGGCCGCGGCGCAGGCGGCGGCGTCCGCCCCGATCGTGCTGCCCCCGGCGCCGGCGACGCCCCTGACCCCCGAGCAGCAGGCGGCCGCGGACGCCCTCGCGAAGGCGGCGGCCCAGCAGCAGGCCGCGGCGCAGGCGGCGGCCGGCCAGGTGGCGGCGCTGCAGCAGCAGTCGGCGCAGCTCACCGCCGGCATCGCGCAGATCCAGGCGCAGCTCGACGCCCTCGACACGCAGCAGACGAAGCTGGCCGAGTCGCGGACGAAGGCCCTCGCCAACGCCGACAAGCAGCAGTCACTCGCGGACGCCGCGAAGGACGCCGCCAAGGCCAAGGCGGGCGCGCTGACCCTCTCGGAGATCGGCGCCGTGTCCCTCGTGGACGCCCCCGCGCAGATCACCCGCGTGGACGGCGCCCGCACCGCCACGATCACGGCGACGCCGACGACCACGGACCTGGGCGCCACGTCGGCGTCCCTCAAGACGGCGCTCGACGCCCTGACGCTGCCGGACGGGGTCAAGGTGCGCATCGGCGGTGTCAGCCAGCAGCAGCAGGACTCGTTCGCGCAGCTGGGTTTGGCGATGCTCGTCGCCGTCGGGATCGTCTACCTGATCATGGTCGGCACGTTCGGCTCGCTCGTGCAGCCGCTGATCCTGCTGGTGTCGATCCCGTTCGCCGGGACCGGCGCGGTGGCGCTGCTGCTCGCGACCGACACCCCGTTGGGCATCCCGTCGATGATCGGGCTCCTGATGCTGATCGGCATCGTGGTGACCAACGCCATCGTCCTGATCGACCTGATCAACCAGCTGCGACGGCAGGGGGCGTCCGTGGAGGAGGCCGTGCTGACCGGCGCGCGGCTGCGGTTGCGTCCGATCATCATGACGGCACTGGCCACGATCATGGCGCTCATCCCGATGGGGCTGGGCGTGACGGGCGGCGGGGTGTTCATCTCCAAGCCGCTCGCGATCGTGGTGATCGGGGGCCTGGTGACCTCGACGTTCCTGACGCTGGTGCTCGTGCCGGTGCTCTACAACCTCGTCGAGGCCGGACGCGTCCGGTTCGCCCGGGCGCGGGCGGCGTCCGCGCCTGAGGCCGACGCGGCCGACGGGCCAGACACCACCGTGCTGCCGGCGGCCTCGACCGCGGTCCTGCCGGCGGCGTCCGAGGCGTGACGCGCGGGTAGCCTTCGGCCATGCAGTGGTGGATGTGGCTGGTGGCCGGCGCCGTGGGCGTCCTGGCGCTGCATCTCGCCCTGGTCTGGATGGAGCGGCGTGGCTGGGTCTACTACCTGCACCCGCCCAAGCGCGGCTCGGGCGGGGGAGTCGGCGCGGGCATCGCGGGCGAACTCATGAACGCCTTCCAGCCCACGCGCGAGGTGATCGTCGCCGAGCGGGAGTGGCAGAAGGTCCGCGTCCAGCAGGCCGAGAACGGGGACGGCCCGGGGACGCGCGCGGCGGCGTCCGGCGAGCAGTAACCCTCCGCCGCACGACACGCGCGCCGGGCAGCCCCTAGGGTGAGCCCAGGCTCACCACATGAAGGACGACGCATGACTCAGGCGCGGGCGACGGAGCGGGACGCGGCGATCGAGGCGCGGATCGACGCCCTCCTGGCCGACATGACGATCGAGGAGAAGGCGGGCCAGCTAACCCAGTTCTTCTACTTCTCCGAGGTGACCGAGGACGCGGCGGACACGTCGGGGTCGCTCGCCGACCAGCCCGCAATGGTCGAGGGCGAGCTCGCCGCCGGACGCGTGGGCTCGCTGCTGTTCTGCACGCAGCCCGACGAGATCAACCGGCTCCAGCGCCTGACGATCGAGGGCAACCGGCAGGGCATCCCTGCGCTGTTCGGCTTCGACGTCATCCACGGGTTCCGGACCATCTTCCCAGTGCCGATCGCCGTCGCGGCGTCCTGGGACCCCGACGTCGCCGAGCGCGGCCAGGCCGTCGCCGCCCGCGAGGCGCGTGCCGTCGGCATCCACTGGGCGTTCGCGCCGATGGTCGACATCGCCCGCGACCCCCGCTGGGGACGCATCATCGAGGGCGCCGGCGAGGACCCGGTGCTCGGCGCCGCCATGGCCGCCGCCCAGGTGCGCGGCTTCCAGGGCGAGTTCGGCCCCGAGAGCATCATCGCCGGCCCCAAGCACTTCGCCGGTTACGGCTTCGCGCTCGGCGGACGCGACTACGACGAGTCCGACGTCTCGGACGCCCACCTGCGCAACACCGTGCTGCCGCCGTTCAAGGCCGCCGTGGACGCCGGCGCCGGCAACATCATGACCGCCTACATGACGCTCAACGGCGTCCCGGCCACGGGGAACGAGTGGCTGCTCAAGACGGTTCTGCGGGACGAGTGGGGTTTCGACGGGTTCCTGGTCAGCGACGCCAACGCCGTCCGCAAGCTGACGACGCACGGCTTCGCGCGCGACCTGACGGACGCCGGCGCCCGCGGCGTGCGCGCCGGGCTCGACCTCGAGATGGCCGTCGTCGACCCGGCGTACGGTCACCTGCCCGCGGCCGTCGAGACCGGGCTGGTGTCGGAGGCCGAACTGGACGCCTGCGTCCGCCGGATCCTGCGGGCCAAGCTGCAGCTGGGGCTGTTCGAGAACCCCTACGTCGACGAGGCGCGCGCCGCCGAGGTGCTCGCCGATCCGGTCCACCGGGACGCTGCCCGCTCGGCCGCCGTCCGCACGGCCGTCCTGCTCAAGAACGACCCCGTCGACGGGACGCCGCTGCTCCCGCTGGCGTCCGGGGCGAAGCGGATCGCCGTGGTCGGCCCGCTCGCCGACTCGCAACGCGACACGCTCGGGCCGTGGGTCTTCGACTTCGACCTGGCCGAGACCGTCACCCTGCTCGACGGGCTCCGGGCCCGCGCCGGGGACGGCGTCGAGGTGGCCTACGCGCCCGGCATTCGGCCCGCGCAGCGGCGGTTCGCGTCCATGTTCGACATGTGGCCGGGCAACTCGCCGGTCGACCCCGAGGGCTTCGACGACGCGGCCGAACTGGCCCGGGCCGCCGAGGTGGCGGCGGCGTCCGACGTGGCGATCGTCGTCCTCGGCGAGTGGCAGAACATGATCGGCGAGGCGGCGTCCCGCTCGACGCTCGACCTCCCCGGCAACCAGCTCGCCCTGCTGGACGCCGTCGCCGCCACCGGTACGCCGGTGGTCGTCCTGCTCATGAACGGACGCCCCCTCGACCTGCAGCCGGTCGTCGGCAGGGCGGCGGCCATCCTGGACGTCTGGTACCCCGGCAGCCAGGGCGGCCACGCGGTCGCCGCGCTGGTCTTCGGCGACGAGACCCCGGCCGGGCGCCTGCCCTTCACCTGGCCCCGGACCGCCGGCCAGGTCCCGCTGATCTACTCCCACACCACCTCGTTCGAGCCCGAGAACCAGTGGCGCCGCTACTGGGACATCGAGTCCACGCCGCTGTTCCCCTTCGGGTTCGGCCTGTCGTACGCCTCGTTCAGCTACTCGCCGGTGACACTGTCGGCGTCCGGCGTCGCGGCGGGGGAGAGCCTCACGGCGTCCGTCACGGTGACCAACACCGGCGGCCGGGACGCCGACGAGGTCGTCCAGCTGTACGTCCACCAGTGCTACGGGACGGCGGCCCGTCCGGTGCGCGAGCTGAAGGGCTTCAAGCGCGTGGCCGTGCCCGCGGGCGGCAGCGTCGAGGTGCGGTTCGAGATCGGGCCGGACGCCCTGCGCTACTGGAACGCCGTCGCGCGCGACTGGGTCCTGGACGCCGCCCACTACGAGGTGGGCATCGGCGGCGACTCCACGGTCGAGCTGGCGGCGTCCTTCGAGGTGACCGCGGGCTGACCACGCGACCCCGCCTACCCTGTTCGAACTCGCCTAGCGTCTTCGAATCAGCCTGCCGATATCGCCAGGCTGATTCGAATGGGCCAGGCTGGTTTGAACAAAGTAGGCGGCCAGTCGAACAGGGCGGTTCCCCGCCCACTGCCACGCACGCTGGGGGCGAGGCGTACGGCCTCGATCTGCAGTCTGGTGGCCCCTCCACGCGCCAGGCCGGGCAGCATCGTCAGCTGCATCGTGCCGACCAGCCCGACAGCGGCGAGGGAAGGCGGGGTACGGGGTTCGGACGCGCCTAGCTCCGTTCGAATGTATTGCTACAGTTGGGACAATCTTGGTACGGTGCCTGGGGAAGGGAGTCGACCGTGGACGTCCTAAGGTTCGTCGAGGTGGTGGGCGCGGCCCTGTTGATCTTCGGCATTCTGAACGATGGCTTCCTCGCGGGGAGACCCTTGGACCGGATGCGCCTGCCGGGCGTGAGCCGCGGCGACCCGGCCGCCACGCCGCCCGCCGGCATCGTCGCCCGGACGCCCGGCCCGCGCGTGACGGCCGCCGGGATGGTCGTGATCTCCGCGGGACGCCGCCGCTACGTTCGCCGCCTGTGGCCGGGGGCTACGGTGGGTGGATACCGTCCGGACCAGAACAGGGACGCCGATGCTCATCGTTGATCCGTCGCTGCCGATGCCGCCGTTCGAGCAGCTCAAGACCCAGATCGCGGCTGCCCGCGAGAGCGGGGAGTTCCCCGCCGACCACCGGCTGCCGCCGGTGCGGCACCTGGCTGCCGAACTCGGCTTGGCCCCCAACACGGTGGCGCGCGCCTACCGCGAGCTGGAGGCGTCCGGGGTCATCGAGACCCGCGGACGCGCCGGCTCGTTCGTCACGGGCACCCGCGACTCGGTCGAGAAGGTCGCCGCCGCGGCCGCGCGCGACTACGCCGCGACCATCGGGCGGCTGCACCTGCCGGACGCCCAGGCCGTCGCGCTCGTCCGGGCGGCGCTGGGCCCTGCTTGAGTCCTCCCACCAGATTTGGTGAAGACTCCTCGGCGGACTACCGCCGGAAAGTCTCCACTGAATCGTCCGCACGCCCCACGAGAACGACGTGGCCAGATGTGGAGCGGGTCACGCCCCCACGTAGCGGGCGAGGTGCTGGCCGGTCAGCGTGGACGCGTCCGCGACCAGGGCCGCCGGCGTCCCCTCGAACACCACCCGACCGCCGTCGTGGCCCGCGCCGGGGCCGAGGTCGATGATCCAGTCGGCGTGGGCCATGACGCCGAGGTGGTGCTCGACGACGATCACGGACTTGCCGGCGTCCACGAGGCGGTCGAGCAGGCCGAGCAACTGCTCGACGTCGGCCAGGTGCAGGCCGGTGGTCGGCTCGTCCAGCACGTAGACCCCGCCCTTCTCGCCCATCTGTGCGGCGAGCTTGAGCCGCTGCATCTCGCCGCCCGACAGGGTCGTCAGCGGCTGGCCGATGTGCAGGTAGCCGAGCCCGACGCCGGCGAGCCGGTCGAGCACGGCCAAGGCCGCCGGCGTCCGGGCCTCGCCCTCGGCGAAGAAGCGGGACGCCTCCGTCACCGACATGCCCAGCACCTCGCTGATGTCGCGCCCGGCGAGCTTGTACTGCAGCACCTCGGCGTTGAAACCCTTGCCCTCGCAGTCCTCGCAGGGGGCCGCGATCGTGGCCATGAAACCCAGGTCGGTGTAGACCATGCCGGCGCCGTTGCAGGCGGGGCAGGCGCCCTCCGAGTTGGCGCTGAACAGCGCGGGCTTCGTGCCGGTCGCCTTCGCGAACGTTTTGCGGATGGCGTCCAAGAGCCCCGTGTACGTGGCCGGGTTGCTGCGCCGCGAGCCGCGGATCGGCGTCTGGTCGATCGACACCACGCCCGCCCCGGCCGGGATCGAGCCGTGCACGAGCGACGACTTGCCTGACCCGGCGACGCCGGTGACGACGACCAGCACCCCCAGCGGGATGTCGACGTCGACGTCGCGCAGGTTGTTCGCGTGGGCGCCGCGGATGGCCAGGCTGCCGGTCGGCGTCCGGAGCTTCGGCTTGAGGGACGCCGTGTCGTCCAGGTGGCGTCCGGTGAGGGTGCCGCTCGCGCGCAGCCCGTCCACCGTGCCCTCGAACACGATCTCGCCGCCGGCCGTCCCGGCGCCCGGGCCGAGGTCGACCACGTGGTCGGCGGCCAGGATCGTCTCGGGCTCGTGCTCGACCACCAGCACGGTGTTGCCCTTGTCGCGCAGGCGGGTGAGCAGCGTGTTCATGCGCGCGACGTCGTGCGGGTGCAGCCCGGCGGTGGGCTCGTCGAAGACGTAGGTGACGTCGGTCAGCGACGACCCCAGGTGCCGGATCATCTTCACCCGCTGCGCCTCGCCGCCCGACAGCGAGCCCGAACTGCGGTCCAGCGACAGGTAGCCGAGGCCGATCTCCGAGAACGAGTCGAGCAGGTTCTGCAGGCTGCCGAGCAGCGGCGCGACGGACGGCTCGTCCAGCCCACGGACCCACTCGGCCAGGTCGGAGAGCTGCATGGCGCAGGCGTCCGCGATGGACTTCCCGGCGATCTTGGACGCCCGCGCGCCCTCGGCGAGGCGCGTTCCGCCGCACTCGGGACAGGTGCCGAACGTGATGACGCGGTCGACGAACGCGCGGACGTGGGGCTGCATCGACTCGGGGTCCTTGGCGAGCATCGTCTTCTGGAGCTTCGGGATCAGGCCCTCGTAGGTCAGGTTGATGCCCTCCACCTTGATCTTCGTGGGCTCGCGGTAGAGCAGGTCGTGCAGCTCGCGCTTGGAGTAGTCGCCCAGCGGCTTGTCCATGTCGAAGTAGCCCGAGCCCGCGAAGATGCGTCCGAACCAGCCGTCCATCGAGTAGCCGGGGATGGTCAGGGCGCCCTGCGCGAGCGACCTCGACGAGTCGAACAGGGCGGTCAGGTCGAAGTCGCTGACGCTGCCGCGTCCCTCGCAGCGCGGGCACATGCCGCCGGTCCGGGAGAACGTGGCCTTGGCCGCCTTGGTCGCGGCCCCTCGCTCGACCGTGAAGGCGCCCGCGCCGTGCACCGACGCGACGTTGAAGGCGAACGCGCTCGGCGGGCCGAGGTGCGGCCGGCCGAGGCGGCTGAACAGGATGCGGAGCAGCGCGTTGGCGTCCGTCGCCGTGCCGACCGTCGAGCGGGTGTCGCCGCCCATCCGGGCCTGGTCGACGATGATCGCGGTGGTCAGGCCGTCGAGGAGGTCGACGTCCGGACGCGGCAGGTTCGGCATGAACCCCTGCACGAACGCGCTGTAGGTCTCGTTGATCATGCGCTGGCTCTCGGCCGCGATGGTGTCGAACACCAGCGAGCTCTTGCCCGACCCCGAGACGCCCGTGAACACCGTCAGGCGCCGCTTCGGGATCTCGAGCGAGACCTCCTTGAGGTTGTTCTCCCGCGCGCCCTGGACGCGGATCAGGTCGTGGCTGTCCGCCGCATGCTGGCTCATGGCCGCACAGACTAGATCAGCGCGGCGAGCTCGCGCTCCTCGGCGTCGGTGAGGCCCGCGCGGCGGGGCTCGGTGCGGGTGTTCTCGTACGCCAGGGCGGCGGCGAGGGTCTCCTCCAGGGGCCAGCAAGTCAGCCCGGACGCCCGTGCCCGGGTCGTGTCCAGGACGGCGAACTGGCGCCAGGCGGGGTCGTCGACCCACAGCGGCAGCGAGCGCGGCCCCATCCAGGCGGCCACGCCCAGCTCGACCAGGCGCGCGGGCGCGACGAGCCGGAGCGGCACGCGGGCGTCCGCCACCCGGGCCGAGGCGGCCAGCACCTCGCCCAGCGTGGTGGCCTCACCGTCGGCGTTGAACGTGCCGACGAGGCGCCGCTCGGCGCAGGTGACCAGCCAGGACGCCAGGTCGCGCACGTCGATCAGCGCGCACGGGAGGTCGGGGTCGTCGGGGGCGATCACCTCGGGCCCGCTGGGGTGGGCCAAGCGCCACGGCCAGTAGCCGCTGCGTCCCGAGGCGTCCCCGGGGCCGCCGATCAGCCCGGGCCGCACGATCGTCGCGGACGCCGCCGCCCGGACCGCGTCCTCGCACGCCACCTTGGCCGCCCCGTAGTCGTCCATCGACTCCATGACGTCGCCCTCCAGCGGGGGCAGCAGGGGCGTGTCCTCGTCGCGCGCGGGCCGGGCGACGTCGGCGTAGACGTTCGCGGTCGAGACGAAGACCCAGTGGCCGGCGTCCAGGTCGCGGACCGCCCGCCGCACCTGACCCGGGTGCCGCGAGACGTCCACGACGGCGTCCCAGGCTCGGCCCATGAGCGGTGCCAGGCCGACCTCGCGGTCGCCCCGCACCAGCGTCGCGCCCGGGGACGCCGCCGCGCTGCCCCGCGCGAAGCAGGTCACCTCGTGCCCACGGGCGACAGCCTCGGACGCCACCGCGCGGCCGAGCATCGCCGTGCCGCCCAGGATCAGGAGGTTCATGGCTCAGGTCGCGTCGGCCCGGGCTCGACCTCGGGCTCGGACGCCGTGGGCTCGGGCTCGGTCCCCGCGGCCTCGGCCTGGAACTCCGCCATCAGGCCCGGCCAGGGCTGGGCCGCCGCTTCGTCGGCCGCCCGGGCGGCTTCGGCGGCTGCGTTCGCCGCAGCGGCTGCGGCGGCCGCGTTCGCCGCCCGCACCTTCGCCCGCCGCCGCAGGGCCCGGGCGCCGAGGCCGATCCCGACCAGCAGCAGCAGCGGTCCCGCGATCATCGCCGCGGCCAGCAGGCCGACCGACTTGGCCCGCTCCAGCGCGACGCCCGCGGAGGTGGCGGCGGCCTCCATCCGGCCGTCGCCCAGCGCCTTCTCGGCGTCGGCCGTCCATGCAGGCACGGCCAGGACCGACCGCGCCCAGGGGGCCGTCGGGAGCGGCGTGTCCGCGGACGCGCGGTCCGCATCGGCGAGGGTCGTGAGCGCGGTGGTCGCCTGGGTGAGCGTTCGCGGCAGCGCGGCGATCGTGTCGCTGCCGCCGGCGGTCTCGTAGGCGACCTGCACGCCGGACGCGGAGCGGCCCGACTGCTGGGCGATCCGCTGGACCTCCGTCACCTGTGCCGCCAGCGGGTCGAGCGTCGCCATGACGCTCTGGGCGCCGCTGAAGTCCCAGGTGCCGAGGTCCTGCCGGAGCAGCGCGGGCGGCGTCCACGGACCGTCGGCGGAGTTGACCCGTGCGTAGTGGGCGCGGGCGTCCGCCCTGGCCTTCCAGTCCACTCCGGCGTCGGACAGCACCCACGTCGTGATGGTGCCGGTCGCCGCCGTCCTGCCCTCGGCGTCCGGGACGAGCGACGTGTCGACCGTTTCGAGGGCGTCCAGGAACTCCTTCCACGTGACGTTGGTGGCGGAGTAGGTCGACGATCCGTCGAGCGGGATCTTCCGGGAGACCACCGCCCCGACCACCTTGGCGTAGACCTCGGGGCTCAGCTTCGAGGTCAGCTCGCCCACGGTCACGAGGGACGCCGGGTAGGCGTACTCCTCGACGGCCGTCGCGTTGTCCCCCGGCTCCCAGGTGTCGAGGGCGATTGCGCCGCCCTCCGAACGCGTCACGGGACGGAAGTTGCCGGGTTTGGCGGACGACCCGGTCAGGTCCTGCACCGTCTTCATCGCCAGGTCGGCCGCGAGCCCCTCGCTGAGCCACCGCTGCGTGCCGCTGTACCCGTCGAGCCAGGTGTGCGCCAACTCGTGGCAGAACGTGTCGAGGTTGAGGTCCTCGCTGAGCCGGATCGCCTGGGCGGACGAGTTGTACTGCCCCTCCCAGCCGCGGGTCCGCAGGCTGATGTCCTCGCGCACCTCCTTGAGGTTCCTCGGCGCCGGTTGGCCCGTGGTCTTGGCGAGGGACGCCAGCGCCTTGGGCAGGTTGGCGCCCGCGAAGTCCGCCCAGGCCGTGTCGCCGGGGAAGCCGATGACGTCGATCGACCGGCCGACGGCCTCGACGGTGCGGCGCTCGCCCACGTCGTCCGCCATGAAGGCGACCATCCCGACGAAGTAGTCGTCCTGGTTGGGTTCGGTGACGGTTCGCACCGTGTTGTCGCCGTCGGCGGAGGAGGTGAACGCGGAGGGATCGGACGTGCTGAACGTCAGGTAGCTGGGCGCGACCACCTCGACCGTGAGCTCGCCCGGGTCGCCCGGCACGATCACGGGGAACGTCGCGAAGCCCTTGCCCACGCGGGCGGCGTCCTCGGTACGGAACTGCGCCTGGTCGAGGACGTAGGTCAGCTCCAGCGTGCGCGACTGCCCGTAGCGCAGGTCACTGGGGAACTCGGCGGTGACCACGTGCTCGCCGACGTTGGGGGACGACTCGGTGGAGGTGGACAGCGTCGAGTCGCGCGACGTGACCCGGACGCCGGAGGCGCTGTTCGGGATCGTGAACGCGAAGCTGTGCCAGTAGAAGTAGCTGTTGGCCGTGTCGGGCTTCTGGTTGGTCACGGTGATCGTCTGGGTCGCCGACACGCTTCCTGCCGGGTCGACCACGAAGCGGCCCCTGCCGGAGACCGCCAGGCCGCCGGCGGCGTGGGCCGCGGGAGCGACGGCGATGCCCAGGGTCGTCCAGGCCAGGACGGAGACGGCGATGACGGCGAGCCTGCGCAGGCTGGGCGGGTGTGGGGCCACGCGCCAACTATGCCGGGCAACTAATCTCTGCGCAGCCGCCGCGCGCTGCCGGGGCTAGGCTCTTCGGGTGACCTCGCCCGCACCCCTCGACCCCTTCGGGGACGCGAGCCGCGTGTTGTTGGTGCACGCACACCCGGACGACGAGTCGATCTCCACCGGGTCCCTGATCGCCCACCTGTCGGCGTCCGGACGCCGCTGCTTCGTCCTGACCGCCACCCGCGGCGAGCGCGGGGAGGTGCGGCCCGAGGTGGACGCCGCCGGCGGCCTCGTCGCGCTGCGCCTCGCCGAGTGGGCGGACGCGTGCGACCACCTCGGCGTCGCCGGACGCGTCCTGCTGGGGACGCCGCCCGCCCGCGCCGCGGGGCTCGCCCCCCGCACCTACGAAGACTCGGGCATGGCCTGGCTGGACGCCGCCGAGACCCTCGCCGGACCCGCCCCCGACGCCCCCGCCGACGCGCTCTCACTGGCCGATCCCGCCGAGGTCGCGGCCGACATCGCCGCTTGTGTCGCCGCGTTCCAGGCCGACGCGCTGCTCACCTACGACGCCGGCGGCGGCTACGGCCACCCCGATCACGTGTTCCTGCACGGCGCGACGCGGGCCGCGGCGTCCGTGGCCGGCTTGCCCTTCTTCGAACTCTCGGACGCCGCCGGTGCGGTCGTCGTGGACGCCTCCGCCCACCTGGCCGCCGCGGCGTCCGCGCTGGGGTGCTACGCCAGCCAACTGCGGGTCGAGGGCGACGAGGTCGTCCACGTCGGCGGGCAGCGGCAGCCGATCGCGGTGCGCGTCGGCGTCCGGAGGGTGTGATGGACCCCGTCGCCCTGGTGCTGCTGGCGGCGTCCGTGCTGGTGGGGGCGGCGACGCAGCGGATCACGGGGATGGGGTTCGCGTTGGTCGCATCCCCGCTGCTGGTGCTGCTGCTCGGGGCTGGGAGGGGTGTGTCGCTGCTGCTCACACTGGGTTTCGTGTCGTCGCTGCTGATGATCGCGCAGCTGTGGCGAGCCATCGAGGTGCGGACGGCGGTGCTGCTGTTCCTCCCCGCGCTGGCCGGGATCGTGCCGGGGGAGTGGGTCGCGCGCGTCCTGCCGGGGCCGGTGCTGTCGATCGTGATCGGGGTGGCCGTGGGCGTGGCGGTCCTGGCGACGGTGCTCAGCGAGCGCGCCCGGGTGTTCAAGGGCACGCCGGGGCTGCTGTCGGCCGGGTTCCTGTCGGGGTTCATGAACGCGATCGCCGGCATCGGCGGGCCGGCGGTGGTGCTGTACGCCCTGTCGACGGGGTGGGCGCACGCGGCGTTCGTGGCGACGATCCAGCTCTACTTCGCGGGGCTGTCGGTGGCCACGCTCGCCGCGAAGGGCCTCCCGCAGCTCGACCCCGTCGCCTGGGTCGTCGCCTTCGCCGCCCTGGGGACGGGCCTGGTGCTGGGGAACTGGCTGAGCAGACGCGTCCCGGTCGAGTGGGCGCGCCGCCTGGTGATCGTCGTCGCCCTCGCGGGCGCCGTCGCGACGATCCTCAAGGGGGTCAGCGGGCTGGTGTGACCCGGGGGAGCGGTCACGGCGGCACCCTGTCCGCGCGGTCTGAACACGACCAGAGCGTTCTCAACCGTCGTTTTCGGCCGAATTGGGCCCGAATCGGCCCGTGAGAACGCTCTGCTCGTGTTGGGGCTCCTGCAAGCAGGATCGCTACCCGCTCAGGTGGGCGCGCAACACGTCCAGCGGCAGCGATCCGAGGGCGAGGGCGCGGCTGTGGAAGTCCCGGAGCGAGAACTCCTCGCCCCGCGCCCGGGCCGCGGCGGCGGCGTCCGCGCGCATCTCCTCCCAGATCCGCTGCCCGATCTTGTACGACGGCGCCTGGCCGGGCCAGCCGAGGTAGCGGTTGAGTTCGAAGCGCAACATCTTGCGCTCCATGGTGACGTTGTCGCACAGCAGGTCCCAGGCCTTGCT